>Ga0307507_10002874_pt1 | contig 34732 bp, 28 predicted proteins | sample 7_EM_MG_FD_207223 | JGI IMG/M metagenome (GOLD analysis project Ga0307507, IMG submission 207223) | Populus trichocarpa ectomycorrhiza microbial communities from riparian zone in the Pacific Northwest, United States - 7_EM | ecosystem: Host-associated > Plants > Roots > Unclassified | place...
GTCGTCACTTGTCGTCATTCACATTCCCTGCCGTCCTCTACCCTCAACTGCAATTCCAGCAATAGATCTACCGTCTTCAGGCACCCAAGACAAACTATTGTCTCAGATTGCCGGTCCTGCCGTCTTTGCTTATAATGGCCGTCATTTCATTTTACGGACGGGGACGGGACGTATTTCGTCGTCCCGTCCCGTCCAGGGCTCTTGGCAGTCCGTCCGCCGGGCCCTATCGGGGCCCTGGACGGTTGGGAACACTCGTATATACTATACAAGCCATACCGAAGCCCCATCCCTACCCTCCCAGCGACCACGGCATGCCCTTTCCCTTCTACGGACCCCCGTGCTAACCAGAAAGACAGGCATCACAACGACCTCCCACTTCTTCAAGCCTCCCAATCGCGCATCCAACTCTTTCCTAGCGGTATTACTTCCCGCGCTGCATCGCTCCTAATCGCATATCCGAAGCATTTGTCTGAATGATTAGGTATGATATTTGCTCGCCATGCTGAGCGGCACGAAAAGTTTCTAACAGAGAGAACCTCTCCCACAACCCCAACTTGTTCCTTAAGTCCTACCCTATCGGTCCCGAGGTCTGTTTGGCTTACTACGATTTTCGGCAGGAAAGGGGCTTTTCACCGGCTCTTCATTCTATCTTACGAACTGCTCCGCTTGCCGAAGGAAGAACCTCACTCGCGGCATAGCAGATAAACAGAGCCGGCAGATTGGGTTCCCTGATACAGTAACCCTAGCTCAACCAAATCTTATGCCCGCCACAGATAATCCTTTGCATGTTCAATTACCAGTTACCTTGCCAGTCAAACCTTTGGATTCTATTACCCAGGATGTCTCGTTTGCTCTTTGTTACCCAAATCATCCTTCCCCTTTCCTATTTGTTAATGCTATATCGTCGGTTTTTGGTTTCACAAATTCTTTCTATATCTGTGCTACGTTGGGGTCTTTATAAACTCCCTTGCCTCTGTCCATGCACCCTTTCGATTTGTTGGAAATCACCGGTGATCACTCCATGCTGTCGTACCTTTGTCCGTTTACTATCTTGTTATAAATTTGTTGCTCATCTTATTTGTCATTTTTACTAAGCAAAGAGGAGGAAGATGTTACCTAGATGGTACACGATGTATGAAGATCTGCACCACAGGCCGGGGAAGATCGGAGAGAGAACTGGATGGTGGTCAGGAATACTTGACGAGCTCTGGAGGGGAACTCTGTTGCTGCATGTATATCCCCGGCAGGATACCCGTGAGTACGGTGGTTGGTGGAGATGCTTTGGATTGTGTATATAAACCTAGTATTCTGCTATGGTTAGATAGACAAGCAAGTTGAATACGAATCCAATCAATACATGCTTTATTCCACCTTGACTTCATTGATTCATTCGCTTTCCAACTTCCACTCGGTCATCCTTGAGTCCGCTCTCAACCAGCAGCTCATAACAACACAATTTGCCTTTCCTTCCTTGTCCTTATCAGGTTAAGTTGTCCAATATCCCCCGGTGATGGACATTGTAATTACTTGTACTATAGGGTAACTTAGATGGGATAATATTGGTATTAACAGGTCTTGGTGCCTACCAAGTCAGGGAATAAAATTATTTCATCCATACCTTTATCTACTCATTCTTTTTGAACTTCTCAGAACCTCTGTCCCATCCCTCCAATCTAGTGATCCCCGATTTGGAAGATCTATGGATAGCCCTGGAACACATATTTTGTGGGCTTTACTCCAGTCAACTGGCTGTGAGAGGTTAAGGATAAGAGAAGAGCTGAGTATGAAACAGATGTCGAAATTTTGCTAGCCTAACTGCTCACCATCATCTGAAATGGGCATGTATCACCGCTCGCACCTAGAACCAACTATCGGCCAACAATTATACAAAACCTGCTCATCTAATGTCGCACCATCACTTCTACCAAACAGTTATCTACTCCTGCGTCAGACTATCACCCAGTCTGAGACAAGCATCCATTAAGACATTGCACTATCAGCTAGTCTCAGACCCTTATGAACTTTTTTTTCCCACTATCGTGGAAGTCAAAACAGTGAGCAGTGTCAATCTCACACCGCTGCACACGGCTCTGCTGATCAGAGTATACAACCTAGTTCTTGTCCGTTCGCCTATAGGAGGAGTACTGAAGGAAGGCAGTGGGAGAACCAGGTAGCTAAAAGGAGGAGTGCCATCCGCTCTTATTTTGATAGTAACCATCACTCTTCATCTCTGTGTGTTTTGGTTTTCTTCTTCGCTGCTCACTGTCATCAGGGTTTTCTGCTTTCTTCTTTATCAATTTGTTTTATAATAGCTGTGTGGAATCGATCACTCTCAATCCGCATCGAACTTCTGAATCCACTAGGCCTGACCCTTGTTGCAAGGAACGGATTCGCTCCAAGGAGGCTTCTGAATTTCTTATCTGAAGACAATGGTTTGCAACGCCCTAGATTACGCGGACTGGCAGTGGTCCCGATGAGTTTCGTGTATTTCGAGAATTATATTATATTATAAAATTCATACATTCCAGAATTAGGAGGTAAATTAACCTATTCCACCAAGTAATGGGTCACCCTGCAGTAATGGATCACCATATATCTTGCTTTTCATTTGATACATTTGTAATTCTAGAAAGCAAATAGTATCGGATCTACACCAAATTTGATTCCGGAATAGTAATCAGACTTTAGAATATATAGCTGTAAATTTTGCAATCTTAAACAAGAGTTTTACATGTGGAAATTGTGCAAGAGAGATATTATGATTGTAGAAGAAATAGTGATAAAGAAAGTGAACAGGCTATGGAAATTATCTGATCTTTCTCAAGCTATTTGTATAGGTGATTTACTATGTACCCTATTAATTATAAAACATTGGGGCAAAATTTGAGGATGAGCAAGAGTTGTAAAAAGGTTTTATTCTGACTCTTGAGCCTCAATTAACGTTAACACCCAACCCACACTTTTTCAATACCACATTGTCCAAAAATTGTGCTCAAAAGCAATGACAACCAAGAAGCCTGACCTGGAGGATCACCTTCAGGTACCCATTGCGGCAAAAGAAAAGGATCCTGATATCTCGCTACCCTTTTGGGCGTAATCGTTTGGTGTTTCAAATATAACTCTTGAAAACAGGCTGAAACCCAGTATAGCTTCATGAAAGGTCACTCATGAGAGCCAACAGTTGTGCTCCCCCCTTGAGAAAAAGGTTATCATCCACCAGACTGAAGGCGATAACGATTGTGGCATTCCTCTTCGCAGGAGACATGTTTTGCAAATGGTTCACGAAGTTTTAAAAGACAAGGGAAAAATAGACATGGGGAAGGATTGGGTCGACCGGTTTGTCATTGGCCATTCAGGTATTATGAGTAAGGTGGGAAAGAGTATTGACAAACAAAGAGATTTGGGTACCAAAGTTCCTATTTTGAAAAACTATCTGGAAAGGTTTTACATGTTGAAGAGCAGATATCATGTCTTGCCGGAAAATGTTAGGAATACAGATGAGAAAAGCTTTGCAATAGGTTTAGGTGCGGGGAGAAGAGTGCTTTGCCATACTAGGAGAAGAAATGCTAAGATCATGCAGGATGGAAAGAGAGACTGGGTTACAGAAATTGAAGCAGTCAGTGGAGTTGGAAAAGTATTGGCCTCTTTGGGAATTTCCTTCTCCACAGCACATCTGATGGCCCATCTTGCAAATATTAATTATGAGATTGATAATGATGCCTTCTTAACCTACTCCATAGATGGATATACCTTGTCAGAAATTGCTCTTGACTGGTTTGATCAAATCTTTGAATCACATTCAAGTTCTGCTCAAGTGATCACACCTCATCAAATCCTAGTTCTTGACCGTCATAGCTTGCATGTCAACAACATTCAATTCATTGAATATGCTATTGCGAACAATCTGTGTCTCATTTGTCTCTCAGGTCATACAACTCACATCCTGCAGGCATTGGATAATAGATTGTTCTCACTGTTAGGACAATAGTGCAAGCAAGAGTTAGAGGACTTTCAATGGAACCATTGGGCCTTTTTGTATAATGCGCACAGAAGATTTCTATCCCATGATACCAAGGGCAAGGAAGAAGGCAAAGAGAGCTAAAAAGGTGGTGTCTGCCTGGCGTGCAAGTGGAATAATCCCTTTCAATCGTCAGTGTGTACTTCAAAATCCCAATCTCCAATTGAATGTCACTCCAGTACTCCTCCTCTCAGCAAGATATTCACTTTTCGTCCGATAGATGAAAGACATTATTAGTGGGCAAGAGATGGATGAGCTCAAAAGAAAGGCTCCTGGAGTGGGGGATGTTGGAAAAATGGCAGCTTTGATTGATCAAGCAATTGGACGGGCAGAAAAGGCTCAAACCAAATCCATTCTCAACAAAGCAACTATTAAACAGCTTGAATCCACTCAGCCAATCAAGCCTGACTGCTGCCAGATTACAGGTGGACTTCTTCTTCATACAAAGGTCCTGGGTGAGTTGTATAGGAAGCGTGAAATAGATGATCTTCAAAAGCAAGCAAAAGCAGAAGCAAGAAAGATTCAGAAGCGAGGAACTAAAACCAAGCAGTCCCCAAGCAAAAGGAGGATGTTCAGTATGCAGAAATCAGCTACCCCAACTGTTTCTGACAGTTCGGAGGGGGAATCCAGTCATGGAAAGAAGGTGCAAGTTGTATGTATATTTGGTCAATCTGCTTGGTCTTTTAAAAACCTTTGCTCACAATCACTAGTTACTGAAATCCAATTCTACAACTTCCAGCTCGAGCAGCAGCCATCCATATAGATCTACCAGGCTTTCAATCAATTATAGCATGAGTGGTGGAGCGGCAATGTCTGAATTAGCTGAGGCTTAGATTACTGTCATGTACTATCACTCTGCTGAATTGTAAAGTCACTTCTTCTTCAAAATATCCTTTCTTTTGTAGAAGCCATTGACTACCCTTATTCTATACTTTTGATAAATTATACAAGCTTAAATCGAGATTTGGTAGCGGGGTTTCACTTTGAAATTGAAGCAAAAAATATCTGGACATAACCCATTACTGGGGGGTGACCCATTACTGGCTGAAATACGTTATGTTGTAAGTATAATTCACAAATACAAGCGATGTTGCTGTTGAAAGAATTTTCTCCCCTCTATTCCAAAGGGCCTTTCGTGATCTCATGCCGCCACCATCATCCACCTCCAACACCTCCAAGCTGCACAATACCAATCTTTCCCCCGAATCCCACATAGGTTGACAATCAACATACCAGAAAAGAAACTCTCTAATAAACTTCTACATTCTACTCTATTCGGGTAAGAAAAAAAGGAAAAAAGGATTATCGTATTCTACAAAAACATGACACCACCCACTCGAAAATTAATCTCAAAGTAATCTAAAGTAATATGCCATTCCTTAGGAAAAATATATTCTCTCATTCAATGAAAGAGTAAGAAACGGGAGAAAAGTTAATACATCCAAGAAACTCGAAATTTAACCCCTAAATTGTTGGAAGAAAAAATGGAGGCAGAAAACAAATGATCTGCAAGAACTCGTTCGCCTAAAACTGCGTGTACCGACACATGGCGAGTTCCATGAGACATGATAATTGCAGGGATTCAAGCTGAGATCTGATTATTCGGTGAGTGCGGAGTGTCGGGCCTGTATCAGCTCAACGATTCTATCATGTCCGTATACGGCCGCTAGCATGAGCGGTGTTCCACCGTTTTTAGTGGAGCTATTGGGGTTGACATCTTTCCGCTCTAGCAGGAGCTTAGCTATTCCCGCATGGCCATTCACGGCAGCCCACGAGAGCGGTGTTCGGCCATACAACGTGTCTGGGATGTCAGAGTTGATATCCTTCTGCCCTAACAGTAGCTTCAGTATTCCCTCATCGCCATTCTGGGCAGCCCACGAAAGCGGTGTTCCATTCCACCTGTTTTGGGCATTGGGGTTGACATATTTCTGCCCTAAAAGTAATTTCACTATTCCCTCATGGCCATTCTTGGTGGCCCACAATAGCGGGGTTGTGCTAGATTTCGTGTCTCGGGTGTCGGGGTTGACGTCTCTCCGCCCTAATAATAGCTTCACTATTCCCTCGTGGCCATTCTGGGCAGCCCATAAGAGCGGTGTTCGACCACGCTTGTCTCGAGTATTGGGGTTGACATATTTCTGGTCCAACAGGAGTTTCACTATCCCCTCATAGCCCTTGCTGGCTCCCCACGAGAGTGGGGTGCGGCCATACGTCGTGTCTGGGGTGTCGGGGTTGACATCTTTCCGCTCCGACAGTAGCATCACTATTCCCTCATGGCCATTCAGGGAAGCCCACAAGAGCGGTGTTGCACCATGCTTCGTGTCTTGGGTGTCGGGGTTGACATCCTTCTGTTCCAACAGTAGCTTCACTATTCCCTCATGGCCATTTTCGGCAGCCCAGGATAGTGGTGTTCGGCCGGATTTACTTGATATATAGGGATTGACATATCTTCTGCCAAACAAGGAACCAACTGCTTGCGCCGCCTTCTCCCACTGGCGACTTGCGCTCCTTGGATTGATAAATTTCGGCCCCAGAAATAGCCTCACAACTCCCTCATATCCATTTCCGGCGGCCCACGAGAGTGCTGTTCGTCCACAACCCGCGTCAGGCTGAACCGGGTGAGTATGCTTTCCTCACAAGACCGACCTCACCACTTCTTCGTGCCCATATCTGGCAGCCCATATGAGTGGTGTCATGCTGAGACCGTCTCGTTGGTTTACATCCCATCTATTCATCTTTATCAGTGTATTTGTGACATCGGGGATGCCGAAGTACGAGATACAAGGAAGCGCGGAAAACGGCTCATCGTCGGGGTCATAGTCGAAACGCGACTCAGCATGGATCGATTTCCAAAGGGATTTGGCAGATATGTGACAATCAAACTGACTGAGAAGCCGGAGTGCAAATGCTTTGGCGCGATCTGGGAGCTCCATCCGCACGTGAGTTCCCCAATATAAGGAAGAGTATTCAAGGAAGGGTGTGTCTCGAGGGTTAGGTAACGGGCCAGCTGGAAGATCTTTGATGTGCTGGAAATTGAGGTATGTCAAGCAAGTTTCCGCCATCGTCGAGTGGGCTCTAACGTAATTTACGGCCATGCGGCTCTTCGCCGGGATGTGGCTCACCATGGCAACGACTGGAAAACCAAATGTACATTTGATCTTCTACATAAATAGTACTAATACCATATTAAAAATTTGTTAGTTGATACTTTTAAATATGGAGAATCAGAATCTGTGCTTATTGATTTGATGATAAAAACATATTTTCCTTGTATAATAACTTTACTGCTAATCTGTTCAAATCTCATCTTGATTTGGATTGTGGTCAGGAAAATTGAAAACCACAAGAAAAATACTTGTTTTAGTAAATAGCATGATCTTATTGGCCTTGTATTTGATGTGTTGACAGTCTTGGTATTAATTTGTCGCTATTTTAAGAGGGATTGAGACTGCAAAAAAAATAATGATAGCAATGTATTGTATAAACTAAATCAGATGATACCTACTTATTGGGTACACCAAATGTTGCAATACTTTGTAATATACTCCAATATGGTAATTGAATATACCATATAAACCAGTAAGTCCGTTGGCAGTCTCTTGCAAATTTTCTTCCTAATTGATTCGAATGTATTTCTGAGATAAATACCCTTCCCAGACCACAATTATATAGGCTACACATCCAGGATAAGGATAAAAAAACTGGCCTCTGGATTATTCATCAAGATAAAGCTATTCAATGCGTTTTGGTCAGTTTGGGCATTTGGGTCTAGAGATTTCTGACTTCAACTCCAAACACATAATTTTGATTTTGATTTTCAGCTCTCAACTATAGAACCTGAAAGACTTATCCTTTATGCTTTAAACTTGGTATACTTACTTAACTAATCTTAGATAACAAGATTACCATATAGTGAATTGATATCTAAGCTCTCTCATTAGATATCATAGAGCTAAAATGGTCTATTTTGTATGTTGTTTTCCTCCTTCATAATGGTTACTAGCACATCCCAATATGCCTATAAAGCCCACTAATATCATGCTGATTTTAACCTATATAGCCCAATAACTTACTCTATTATGTTATAAAAGTCTATGTTTATATATTTGAATTTTTACACCACTTGTAAAAGGGGCAGTCTTATTCCAAACAGCAATTCTTAAAACCACTATACCAAGCAATATTTTTCTTATTATGAAATTAAAACTACATATTCTGATTCACCATATTTCAAAGTACTTTCTAACAAATTTCTGCAGTGGTGTCACTATTATTTATGTCAATAATCAAATATACATTTGGTTTTCTAGTGGTTGGTATGGTGTGAGCCACATCCCGGCGAAGAGCCGCATGGCCGTAAATTACGTTAGTGCTTCTCAGGAACGTTTGTTTCTGAACCCGAGATTAGCGAGTAGATAGAGATAACTTAGCGAATTTTAAGGGTTTTCACGCTACATTCCCAATAAAAGTCCTAGTTATGGGTCACTATCAGTCGTTTCCTTCTGGCTTCTCAAAACATTGATACACTCCTAAGCGAGATTACTCTCCATTAGAAAAGAAGGAAGCTTGATGGGATGACAAGAGGGGAGGGCCTGGGAGATGCTTACTCAGCACCCTTTTCGCGAATGATGGCGCGGCCGAGGACCTGATCAAAACTCGGTAAGAAAATACTAGTCTGGGTATCGCATGCGGCGAGGCCGTTACATATTGGTGAGTTGCGCCATGCCCTTTGGATGAATGGGGGGTCTACTGACTTGAGTATTCGGTTTGTTCCTGCGATAGAAAGACGACTAGCATACCCCACTCCGTCTCAACACTATCGAGAAGTCCCTATCTACCCCCCGGGTTGCCCGCTGCACTATTCAAGAATTTTCAACAACGATGGCTAGACTAAACGAAATACGACTCCGATCGCCAGCGCACAACCGTGGGAAAGTTCTCTCTCGCCTACTCCCTCCCTCGCTCACTAACGCCAACACCCAAACAACTACCGCTAACCAACTAACCAACCGACTAACTGCAAAAGGATGAGCATATATAAGCCATAACGAATTCCTCCCACCTTTCCAGCAATTGCGAGACATGTCCTTTCTCTTCCACCTATGCCCCCTTCCCTTTTCGCTAACTCCCGTGCTAACAAAAGAAAGCTAGGCATCACAAAGAACTCCCACTGCTCTTAGCCTCCGCACTGGGCATCCTGTTCTCCACGCATCCAACTCTTCTATAGTCGTATCCCTTCCGGCGCTTCATCGCTCCCAAGCGCATATCCGAAGCCTCTGTCCGAACCATAAGGCATATGGTGGGCATGCCGGGCAGCATCAATGATTTCTAACAAAGAATGCCCCACAACCCAACTTGTTCTTCAAGCCCTGTGCTATCGGTGCTGAGGTCTGTTTGACTTACTTCAATTTTAGGTTGGGGAGGGGCTTTCGCCGGCTCTTTATTCCATCTCACCAACCGCTCCGCTTGCTCCAATATGGTTATTGTTACGCCTAAGGTATTAACAGGGCTTCGCTGTGTCTCACACTACGAATGCGTGAGGATAACCGTTGTTTTATCGGGCGCAAATAAATTGGATGGACAAGCAACTGACTTCCCTGGTAACACAGCAATCGCCCGAAATGCAGGGGGGAATAGGAGGATGTGGTAAGGGTACGAGCACAGTTAGCATCCCCGATACCAATCATGAGATACCGGATGAGCGGAGCCAAACATTGCCTCGTGGACCGTCTAGAAGGGGGATAGTGGGCTCGTAAGGGTGCTGCTGGAACGGAACAACCTCAATCCCGGCATAGCCGAAAAATAGAGCCGACGAATTCCATTACCTAATATATAGTATGCCTGCAATCAACAAAGCTCTTCTCCCCCGGGCCGTCTCAACTATCAGAGCCTCTATCGAAAAGGCCTAACAGGCTTTGATATCCAAGGATAAACCCAAAATTTCCATCTCCACCTACCAGAAGTACACTCCTCACAGGGGAACAAGCCTCGCGAAACCAAAATCCTACACCCGCCACCGACAGTTTTTTGCACGCAGGATAGCAAGTTACGGTACTGCGCATGTCAAACATTGGGATTATTTGCCTGGGGTGTCTCGTTTTCTCCATTGTTGCCCAAATTGCCCTTCCCCCTTTCCCATTTCTTGTTGCCTTATTGCTTGGCCGTTGTTTAACTAATTATTTTAAGCATATATGTGCCCCTTTAGCATCTCTCTATACTAACTTGTGTCTATATATACACCCTTCAATTTACCATTCGTTCCTCGCTCCCATTGGGCTAAGCTATCCAACGCCTCTCACTGATTGACTTTGTATATGCTTGTACTATTGTGTAAATCGTCGGTATTATTGTAGTGTAATGGGCGAGCATGGAAGCTTCATAGATAGGCGTACATTAGATTCGGCAGATATACTATACCTCTGAAAAGTTGTGCACAGGAGGAATTGGCGGGAAGAATTTATGGTGTATGATTAATACAATAGATTACCTTATTATTCTCCCTCCCCTGGGTCCCCTCCCCCTTTCTTACCTTGTACTGTACCTATCCTTTGCCGCCCCCCTTTTAACCATAGTGTGAGAAACATCTTCCCTTACCAATACCAAAGGCATCATAACGTTTCCTTCCCTCCTATCTCCTCTCAAACATGCCACTAACGGACAGTATCCCCACCAACCATCCCTGCCCCACTTCCAGCTTACCCTGCCTCGTAGGATTTGTAAAGTCTCCACCACTCGGAATGATGTGCTGAAGCCTGTCCCCGCGTATCGGCGGTTAAACATAAGTGAAACATTAGCCGTGGGAAAGTATTCCGGGAGCTGACTTCAAGCTTGAAGGTTAACTCAAAATCATACTCGATATACCGGCGGGAGCAGGAGAGTACTACGCACGAGAACATCGGTCATGTTCTAGCTGTGGGGATGGACATAAAGTCCCTCGAGAAAGGTCTTTGTGAGGTGGAAGTTCGCTTCAATGGATATTATAGTGGCTTGATGAAGGATATAACCGGATTCTGGGCTCAGTTGGAGTGGGTAGCCGATTTAGCAAGCAAATAGAGATATCATTTGACAATGGCTTTCAGAGAATGGGTGTATAAGTCCGAGGATCTCACGTGATTCAGTCGGGCGCCAGGTAGTACGATGGGAATTCTAATTAAAGTGATTCAAGCTAGCTATTCCTTACCTAATTGTATAATACCAGTACCGCCACCATCACCATCTGTGTCTCCAAGCGACAAAATATAAATCTCTTCCATGCGCCCCGCGTGGTTCAAAATCAACGTATCTGAAGGGATAAATCTCTAATAAACCTTTATGTTCTACCCGATTGCGGCAGGAAAAAAACCAAAAAAAGAGTCATCGTACTGTGCAAGACCGGGACACCTCTACCTAAAAACGAATCCTAAGTTCCTAAGTAATATATCCTACCTAGGCTGAAACCTATTCTATTATTGCACGAAAAAATGAAACTTCTAACTTCCTCTCTAAAACGCTGGAAGAAAAACTAAATTGAGAAAATAGATAAAAATGTCAGGCTACTCCGCATAAAACTCATTTGTCTAAAACCACCTGTATAAAAAAAATGATGATTTCCACGAGAAAGATGGTAAGTTAAGCTCCAGGGAATCCGGTGGAGACTCAATTGCCGGGTATGTCGGCGATGCGGGCCTGTAGCAGCTCCACGACTCTATATTTTTTATACTGGGTCGCAAGCGTGAGTGGCGTTTGGTCGTATTTATTGGAGCTATTGGGATTGACATCTTTCCGCTCCAACAGTAGCTTCACTATTCCCTCATAGCCACCCGCGGCGGCCCACGAGAGTGGCGTTAGGCCATTGTACATGTCTGGGGTGTCGGGGTTGACTTCTTTCCGCCCCAACAGTAGCTTTACTATTCCCTCATGGCCATGCATGGCAGCCGACAAGAGCGGGGTTCGGCCATGCTTCGTCTCTGGGGTATCGGGGTTGACTTCTTTCCGCCCCAACAGTAGCCTCACTATTCCTTCATGGCCCTTATTGGCAGCCCGCAAGAGCGGTGTTCGGCCATAGTGCGTGTCTGGGGTGTCCGGGTTGACAACTTTCCGCTCCAACAATAGCTTCACCACCCCCTCATGGCCCTGGTTGGCAGCCCAAGAGAGCGGCGTTCGGCCATAGAGCGTGTCTGGGGTGACGGGGTTGACATCTTTCCGCCCCAACAATAGCTTCACTATTCCCTCATGGCCCTTCTCGCCAGCCAACGAGAGCGGTGATCGGCCGTAGCTACTTGAGCTATCGGGATTGACATCTTTCCGCCCCAACAGTAGCTTTACTATTCCCTCATGGCCATTCTCGGCAGCCCACGAGAGCGGTGTTCGGTCATAGTGCCTGCATGGGGTATCGGGGTTGACATCTTTCCGCCATAACAGAAGCTTCACTATTCCCTCATGGCCATTCTGGGCAGCCCACAAAAGCGGTGTTTGGTTATACTTCGTCTCTGGTGGGTCAGGGTTGACATCTTGCTGCCCTAACAGTAGCTTTACTATTCCCTCATGGCCCTTCTCGGCAGCCCAAGAGAGTGCTGCCCGACCATCATCCGCGTCTTGCCGATCAGGTTGAACCTGTTTTTCTTGCAATAGCACCCCCACCACCTCTTCATGCCCATACATTGCGGCCCATATGAGTGGCGTCACGCCCAGACCATCTCCTTGGTTCAGATCCCATCTGCCCATATTTATCAAAATCCTTACAACTTCAACCATGCCGAAGTAAGAGATACAGTGGAGCGCAGAAAACCTCTCACAATCAGGAATACTGGGCCGAGGATAAATTCGTCTAGTGACCTCCCCAGCGATCGATTCCGACAGGATTTTGGCAGATATGTGACCATTGAACTGACCGACTAGCTGGAGCGCCAACGATTTTGCGCGATCTGAAAGCTCTATTCGCATGTGCGTTCCCCAATATAAAGAGGAATATTCAAGAAAGGGAGCGCCTAGGGGGTGAGAGGATGAGCCGGCTGAAATATCCTTGGCGTGCTGGAAATTCAGATACGTTAAGCAGGTTTCTGCTATTGTCGAGTGGGCTCTGTCAAAGAGGTCGGGATGTGTGCAAAGATACTCTTGCAGTGTAAAATGGATCAACCTAACAGTCGAGGTACCCTTTTCTATGGTCGCAAGTCCTTGGCAGCAGCCTAACAGAGTCGATATAGCAGGCGCATCATCATTATCGAAGTCATTCGACCCTATCCGGATTCCAATGGCACGACATATCTCCTCCGCTTGCAGAGGCCGCCTCGAATGTGAGATCCACATCATAGCGGCCATCCCGAGCTTTGCTCTCTCCCCACCTTGACCCTTTATCCTTCCTAACGTTGCCCCGTACGCGCCTCCCAAATCTAAGCCATCTCTCATTGCTCTAAGCTTTTGTCTCCTTCGATATATGGTCGTCTCTTGTAAAACCGTCTCGATGCTTAGGAAGACAAGCAGGAATCTAGAAACAAGATTATTCAGTATACAGCTTTTAAGTATTTTTGCGAGTGTTCAGTTGATACTTACACATCCGAAACTGTTTCGGGAATATTGTTCATAATTTCCTCCTCTAAACTCTGGTTCATCGCGTCAGGCATCGTATCCTCCTTCAGTTTTGCTCGGAGGAATGTGATAATATCGTTCTTGGTGGGTGCTATAGCCCTAGTTGCTGTCCTCCCCGTAAAATGCTTCTCAACTTCGCCCAGGATATGTGGTCTCCCAGTAAGAAATAGCCGAACACCGGGGGAATTCCGCAGAATTTGGCTGAGTAAATCGAGAAGTTTCGCCCGATGCCTGGCCGGATACTCGTCCAAAGCGTCAAAGCATACAAATGTGGGTCGTGAGGACGCGATATCCTGCAAGAATTCCATAATCTCTTCGAGCTGCAGCCTCTGACCACCAATGACCTTCCCTTGATCCCGAAAAGCCCTGGCTATCCTTCCTGGAACCTCACCCAGTCCACCAACAACCTGTTTCAGCACCGAACCCAGAATCGCATCGGGGAACTGCTCCTGCTGATCGGCGAAGTCGAAGTAGAAGCACGCAACAGCAGCGTTTTCCTCCACGGCCTGCTTACATAACGCATCTATCACCAACGAGCTAACATAACAGCCTATTAGCACTACATTTATTTCTTCGTGTATATTTTATCTTACCTAATGTAGCTCTTACCAACCCCCGGACCTCCGTAGCAAAACAACGCTGAACCATTGGATTTACCCCCAGGAATACCATCAAACCAATTCCGATATTCCTCAGTTTGTAAGAGCCAGTCTCCCACCTCGCGGACTCTGCGGGTCCGAATGTCGTGGTGCCGGCTCTGGGGCTCAAGTGGAGATAGCCAGGCCATAATTTGGGACTTCTCGTCAGTTATCGTACAGTTATTCCACACATTGTTAAAAGAATTGATAGGATTAAAGGAGTTCATGTTGTTGCCGGGAGGATGTTGAGACATTTTGGATTTCGCCGTTTTGAAGGTGGTAGAAGTTAGTTTCTAAAGTAATTTGAAGTAGAATGGGTTGGGGTGATTCCTGGGGGTCGGGAAAAGCGGGGCCGATGGTGATTTTGAAGCCTTGTGGGCTAAGTCCTTGTTCAATCAATTAACCCGATACTGGAGGACAACCTGTGAAATCTGTCTGACTGGGCGCTGCAATACAGACGCGAGCAAACCCCAAGCGGCCGATTCAAAATCGGACTGGGAAGAGAGGAATCAAGATTTTGTGCTATTGGCACTTGCGGCAGCATTGATCAAGAATTAGGAGGCATATCATATTAATCCAAAAGCACAAGACCCTGGGTCGCTCTAGTACGAAGTCACGAATTCTCTGCAATCACACCATTTTATTTCGAACTATCTTTCCTAGCCCACAGTACCAACACAACCACTAGTGTGTCCATACCATTAAATATCAATCTGTTCCATGCATACCCACTTATGCTCACATATACGGTACGGTAGTTTTCCCCGCGAACCATTAAATCCCGCCCCTTTCGTATAAGAGAAAAAAAAGAAAACATTTCTTACAGTCCGAGCTGAAACCATACAAGACTAAGACGCCCACCGTACGAAATCACATCCTGGGCTATCCTGTGCTTGGGCGCTCTGGGACAGGCACCAGCAAGATATTTTCATACAAGGGTTACCAGGTAAGTTTGTGAGTGGTGACCGGAAAGAAGCAATCACACCAAACAGCAGCCCGGTGCAGTCGCATGTTGCCCTGTTTTCCTATCCAATAAACTCGATGCCTTAGACGCCCCTGTTATCCTCACCTTGAATGAGTAGAAGCACAAGTACTCGCGCATACTCATAAAGGGCGGAAAAACTACCAGAAATATGATGTGAGGTAATTCGAAGACGGTTTGCATCAGTAGAAATATTCTGGCTTAATGGAACACTAGAAACCTGGATTGAAGGAGTGGGTATCTTCAAGTATCAGTTTTTAGTTTAACCTATTTTTTTCATGAGTCCCTTAAAAGAACCATTCCAGAAAACCTAATTCCAGATATCGTAATAGCACAAGTCCATTCGGGGTGATGAATCAATGCGACCCCAAAAACACCCACGTACAGAGCCCCGACAGTGCATTATGTCTACTCTAACAATAGGTCTCTTTCAATCTTATCAGTGCAAGTCTACCCTCAATGTCGAAGTATTTTTAAAAAAGACTGCTACTGCATACCTCCTAAATTCGAAAAAAAAAGGTACTACTTGGCGGTATGCAATAGCAGTCTTTTCTAAAAACGCTTCGACATTGCGATATTGACATTGCCAACCGAACTACATACTTTTCAAACGAGATACAAGGCAGACAAGCGAATCCATCAAGGGCTAGAATGGAATGCGGGAGATGAATATGACGCATACTCTTGCCTCATGGGTCGCCGCCGGTAACCAAAAAATAATTTGCATCGGTGACTTTATTTCACTCCCAATTAAAGTTACTGTGCCATGTTTCCCTTCAGAGTTTTTTCTAGGCTTGAGCCGACAATCATATATTATCCCCTTTGAATCCCAAATGACCCGCTTGCCTTGCCGGTGTAGGTATGCGCTGGTGGTGTTGGTTCTCTCGTTAGTATCTTTTTTCTTTGCACTTGCGTTTAGAGAATACTGTCAGCCTCACTGTGGTTAGGTTTTTCTGTTTCATGGTTGAGCTGCCGGGAGCCGGAACAAGAAAATTGAATGATATATCCACCATGCCCCATTCCCGAGCTTCTCTTGTTCTTGGAATCGGCCCAGGGTTACGGTAGACCTTTGGTGGATCATATAGCGAGCTTGGCTAGACCAGTTGTGTCCAACTAATGGCCCGTTTACCTATAGACGTCCGACTAGCAGCCTGAAACAATGCCGACAGTTAATGAGGGCTTGACAGTGGGGAGAGTGCGACAAAGTAGATGGCGTTTACCTAGAGTAGGCAACATAACTTTTTGACGCTCTAGCTCCAAGAATCTAGGACCGTGGAAAATTGATCAAACACTTTCGCACCGTTTATAGGATAGCGGTTGAGCCGCCATCATCTAGTCTAGCCCAACCACCTATTACATATTTAATTTTTAGAAATAGACAGACAGTTGAAGCTGTGTAAAGAAAATAGAATGGTTGCATGTTTAGCTAATATACTGTCTAGTATATAGCTTAAAGCCGTTTATCTAACTAACTTTCTTTGACGGTCGGCACTGTCTCTGGTTGCAAGACTGCCGTCCATAGGTAAGTGGGCCCTTAGACGACGCGATTGACGGACAATTTCCGAACTGGACCAGATAACGCGAGCAAGCGTCATTGGACGCCGTTTTGGGCCATCCAAAGGATAGGAAGCTGCGTGACCAGTTCAGGCAAGTTCGTGATACCTGGGATTTTAGAAAGGTCTTGTAGGAGATCTCGTAAAAGATCTAGTATAATAGAAGATATCATTGTGTAATCCATCGTAGTAGATTTTATTTGCTATATATGATGGAGACATGTGCAAGCGTAAGTGTGAGAGAAGGGAAAGTGGAAGGGAATTTTCTTTTCTTTGTTCTCATACAGCTACAGTACGAGTACTGTACGATTAAATAGGTCTTCAAGTACTTGGAGTGAGGACCTTGTCTGGATTCTCGGCCAGGTTAATGGTTGATTAGGAGCGATGGGATGAAAACGAAAGCAAGCTCTGCATTACCCGAGTGTCACCGCGTGGCGCATGCAGCGATATCGGAGGAGCTGGCCACCCTAGTCCTGATTAAAAAAGCGAAAGTGCGGGGTTACGCTTCCCCTCCACAGCTTCTTTCACTATTATTGTGAATAGGTGCTGCACTCTGTAGTTCTGAAAGCTCTCAATGTCAAAGCGTTTTTAAAAAGCCTGCTACTTTTTCTCCAAATTGAGTAGTAAGCAATAGCAGTATTTTTTAAAAAAACGCTTCGACATTGCGAATACCGGAATTACAAGTGCCCCGTGTAAGGAAGGGAAAGGGCACCTTTCATTGAAAATCTGGTGCAATGGTGGGATTTCGCAATCAAGAATGCGGAGCACCATCATTGCAACGGCCTTGCTTACCGTGAGTATAGCCGGATTGGAAATGTGGGATTTAGCAAATATCACGAAAATTTGGGATAAAGGCCTGCCTGTAACTGGAGTAATCAACTCCGCCAGTGTCTTAGCACATAGTCTATGGATATCACAAGTGCTCCAGCTACTTGTTTCCCTTCTCAGAAAATTTGGCATCTTTCCGCTTAAATAACAGAATTTCCAGCGCTATCGTTAGCTATCGTTTGGATGAGATATTGCCCTAACCTGTGACCTGTTGCTGTCGCGGAAACCTGATTGCAAAATCCCCAAGTTAGCTTATCTTCGCCTGCGAGAGCCACAGCTGAAATGGAGGCCGAGTCTATTTGTATAAGGCGTCTAGTGTACTCGCGGCAAGAAAAAGTCCTCCAATAACGGGTGCAACCGCCACCATTAAGAGGAATTGTGGTTACACCCATGGCTCAGGACATATTTTCGCGACGTGTGCTTGGGAGGCATTCATGGTAATGATTGAGTTGAGCTAGGTTTGGGCAACACCAGAGCCTCACGAAGCACTGCCCCCCCCACCAACCCTACAAACCCCCCCACTCCGGCAAAAGCTGGATTCTCACAGCACACAATCCCTCTCTAGCTCTAATGAAAAAAAGGAATTCACATAAAAGACTATGGCACAGATATTATTCCGGCAGCAGCAGACCACAGGTAATACCAACTCGTTTATAACCATTTCCACAATATCGTTAATTTTTTAACAGAAATAGACGCCGGGAGGCATCAAATTCTATGATGGTTATCGCCACCGGAACTGCAGCAACACCACCAAGGTGTGCAAGCCGACCGACTCGGTAGCATTGGAAACCCGGCGCTAGAAACTACCGAGTTGAGAAAGTGGTATTATGCGGAGGACGGAGCCAATGTTGTTACGTTGCCGGAACCCGGGGGTGGGGCAGAACTAGGTTATGTGGGGAGTGGTGTCTGGGGAAGGGTAATACAGATTCTGCTGACAATTGGCAAGTGATAGTTCCCTAGCTATTGATAGTCCTTGCAATCAGGCTGGGAGAGCACATTGGGGTCGTGTGACGAGCTTTATATTGCAATTTCCTTCCTTAAGAGGAACAGCCCCCGTAAATATGTTTGGCGCCATCCTCACGCAAATTTTTAATATGGGAGAAAGCCTGCGACATATCCAGGAGGCTATTGAGAAAGCCAAAAACAGGTTTGGCAGGCAAGGACTCCTACTTCCTAATATGATAAATATTGTGAATAAGACTTACATCCTTGCTACGGCTCTTTATGTGTAGGGACCCTGGAAACGAATCCCGTCCAAGGCTAGACTGTGACGCTGATCCTAATGGAATGGATGACGAATTGCGCGTCGATATTACTAGAACAATTCTAGAGAAGATCGCGAAAATGTAAGCAGGGATATCAAATACATTCCCGATACAAGTCGCTGGTATGGTTCACTAATGGCTATCTAGTTTCCTTCCTCTTGCTCTAAAAATCTGTTCGCTCCTAGATATGATTACTTTCCATCAGAGAAGGGGGCAACTTGATGGGGTAACCAAAGGAGAGAGTCTGGAGATACTCACATAGCAACCTACTCACGAACGAAGGCCTAGCTAAGGAATAGATCAAAACTCGGCATGGAAGTTCGGATGTGGGTATCGCGTGCAGGGCGGAAGGATCTATTGACTTAAATATTTAGGATATCCCGGTGATATAAATGCCCCCAGTATCCTCACTGGGGCTTGTTACGGTTGATAAAAATCCTCGCCTACCGTCCGGCTTACCTACTACACGCTGCAACAGTACCTCTATCATAGCCGCAAATCGCTCCTTAAGCCCCCCTATGATTTCTGAGGCCGGCTAGACTAACCTCAAGTTTCAGCACATTAGTGACTTTTCGCCTACTCTTCGCTCCGTCCCGCTAACCGCCCCTTTTATTAAAAAATATGCTTCTTGTCATTGGGTACACATTCTAGGCCGGAAAGGACACAAGGTGTGGAAACTCTTGCATTAAAACCACTCAATGGATATAATGCCGGTAAGTAGGATGTGAGGTCGACTTCCGATGGTAACACAGTGATCGCCCGAGTCGCTGGGTGGGGTCATTCGGTGGTGGTGAGGCCAGCGCATGAACGGAACGACGCCAACCCCGACAAAGCAGATAAGTGAAGCCGACGAATTTAATTGCTGGATATGCAACAAGCCTGGAATCAACAACAGAGCTCTTGTTCCCCGGGCCACCTGCGCGATTAGCACCTCCGTTAAAAAAGAAGCTCTATTTTTTTAGCCCCGTCTACTACCAAGTGTACCCTCCCCGCATGGGAACAAACCTAGCGAAACAAATCATACACCCACCACAGAGAGATCTCTACATGCCGAATATAAGTTACTGTACATATCAATCATTTGGATTATTTTCCTGAAGTGTCTCGCTTACTCTTTGGCTACCCAAATCGTCCTTCCCCCTTTCCCGTTTCTTGTTGCCTTATTGCCTGGCTTTTGTTTAGCCAATTTTAGGTATATGTGCCCCGTTGGTGTCTCTATACTAACTTGTGTCTATATATTCAGCGCTTCGATTTGCCTGTCGTTCCTTGCTCCTACTGAGTTAAGCTATTCAATGTCTCGCCATGATTGACTTTGTATTTGCTTATACTATTGTGTAACTTAGCAACTTTATTGTATCGTGAGGGGTGAGGATGGAAGCTCCATAGATATAGACATATATTAGATTCTGCACATATGCTATACCCCGGAAAGGGGGCGTATGATTAATACAATAGACTAACTTATTATGCTCTCTCCCCCGGGTCCCCTCCCCTTCTTCCCTTATACCTACCCTTCGCCACCCCTCTTAACCGAAGTGTGAGAAAATTCTTTCTTGACCAATTCCAAAGGCGTCATAACTTTTTGCTCCCCCCCATCTCCTCTCGAACATCACACTAACACATAGTACTCTATCAACCATCACACACCCCCTCCAGTACCCCACCTCAGGGTATTTGTAAGTTTCTGCTACTGTACTCGGAACGATGTGCAGAAGCCTTTCCCCCCGCATCGGGGGCTAAGCATGAGCGAAACATTAACCATAGGAAAATATTTTAGGAGCTCACTTCAATCTTGAGGGTTAAGTCAGAATCATATCCAGGCCTTCCAATGGGTTAGCCCGGGTCGGAAACAGGGCCGACCCAACCCAACCCAGCCCAACGAATATTGAGCCCGACCCAACCCAGCCCAACAAAAGATAACCCGGGCTAACCCAATGAGCCCATTAGGTCCATACATGAAGGAAAGGCTTCAAAAATAGATATAAAATGAGTTATGTATTAGAGTAAAATTATTAAAATACAGGATGAGAGATAGGAAGGGTTCACAGCTGAAGCAAGAGGAGGATATGGGAGGCGGGGGAGATGTAGCATGTGAACAGTTTTGGACAGGATTGGGCAAGTTCAGCCAGATATACTGCAAACAGCGGGCGCATTGTGTTGACCAGAGTTCTTGGGATTGACAGAGTAAGGTGAGTCGGGTGTTGTTTTTTGGCTTCTGAGTAGAATGCTCCGGTTCTAAACACATTGCCGGAATCGATAATCGAGTGATAGCCCAGGATATTTTGGTACTCACCAGCTATGCATGAATTAGACTATCGACAAGTAGAAGCTTTAATATAATCGATCAAAGGCTAAGAGGGGTTTACCATACTGAAGCGGATATCAACACTTGTTTCCGGTTTACTATTCAAAGAATCTCACTCATCATCATTTTCACTACACCCCCGGAGCCTGTATGAATTGTTCCTATTTTCGCGTATATGGTGAAGTCACATTGGTGGCAGAGAGAGAAGGGAGACATAATTCACGTTCATTTGCCGAGTCTGCGGGTAGAAGTTGTGCCGGCTTCAACTCATAAGGGAGAACATCGAGAGCAGGTACTGGAGGTTCGCAGAACGGCTAGAGGGCTAGATTTGACACCGCTAATAGAAGAAAAACTCATTATTTGGTGTTTACTGTACTATAAAGGGCAACGAGAGGGGGGGGGGGTGTTTGGGGGGGAGGCGGGAGTAGGGGGTCGGTAGAGGATTATTGGAAAAAGGGAGAGACACGGACAGCTTGCACTCTCACCTTTCCACTAGGTGCAAAATCTGTTCCATAATTCTGTGTGCTCAGTCTTGTAATTTGGGCTATCGTAGGCAGACAGGCTAATAGCGCGACAGTCAAACACGTCAACACTAGAACCGGAGTGGGACTTAACTCAAGTATCGGGGTACATCAGAAACTCCGTTCGCTTGCTCATTCTCATAACTAACTAAAAAAATAATAAGAATATATAGAGTATAAGGAAAGCATCTCAACCATTCGATCGTTTCCCACACTCATCTATTTCGTTCCATGCATATCTCCACCTTCCTGCACAATAACAAAGGAAAAACAAACCCACAGTTCATCTCTCCCAATCCTTTCAACTTCTGAACAAATGAAATCATCAAAGACATTCTGTATGCTTTCCGCATGTCCACTTCCGTCAACTCTAACACTCAGACTATCGTTTCCCTGGTGATCGCAACTCAAAGGTGTTCAAACCCTCAGGAACACAAGGTAAACAAGGTACGCCGGGCTGGCTGGGTAACCCGGGCTTAGCACTTCCCCGGCCCGACCCAGCCCAAGAAGCTCCAGAGTGAGCCCGGCCCAATGAACCCGGCCCAGCCCAACCAAGAGCCCGGGCTAACACAACGAAGTCCCGACCCATTGGAAGGCTTGATCATATCCGATATACCTGTGGGAGTAGTAGAGTATTATGTGCCAATATCAGCCATGCTCTGGCAATGGAGATGGACATAATGTGAGTTGGGAAAAGTATTCGTGAAATGGAGGTTCGCTTCAATGGAGATTGCAGTGGCTTAATGAAGGGCATTGCGGAATTCCGGGCTCAGCTGGAGGAGGCGGCCGATTTAGCAAGGAAAAAATAGAAATATCATATCGCAAAGGCTTTCATAGAGTCGTTGTATAAGTTCTATGGTATATATCTCACGATCCCAAGTGATTGAACTGGGTGCCGCTCATAGGAAGTCGAATTAAAGTGAGTCGAGCCAGCTATTTCTTGTCTGATAACATTAAATATCTAAAATTTATAATGTACCCCACATTGTACCTCTAAGCCACAAAATATTAATCCCTCCAATGCGCCACGTGTGGGTTGTCAACGTATCTGAAGAAATAAATCTCTAATTAACCTTTACATTCTACTCGATTGGCATAGGAAAAAGGAAAAAAGAGCGATAGCACTATACAAGACTAAGATACCCTCCACCTAAAAATGAATCCTAAGTAATATACCCTACCTAAGCCGAAATCTATTCTATTATTGCGCGAAAAAAAAGATTGCCTAGGGCGAGAGAAAATTTAACGTATCCAAAAAACTTCCAAGCTAATCGCTAAACACCGGAAGACAAACTGAAAATAGAAAACAAATAAACATCTCAGGCTACTCTGCACAATACTGATCCCTCTGAAACTATCGGTACCACCGAATGAGGATTTCCATGGGACAAGACTATAAACTCTAGGGAATCACGCGGGGACCCAATTCCCGGGTGCTTCGGGGTTGTGGGTTCGAAGAAGCTGCACGACTCTACGGTGTCTGTTTCTGGCCGCTAACATGAGTGGCGTTTGACCGGACTTACTAGAGCTATTGGGGTTGACATCATTCCGCCGCAACAGCAGCTGCACCACTCCTTTGCGTCCATTTTGGGCAGCCCAGGAGAGCGGTGTTCTGCCATACATCGTGTCTGGGGTGTCGGGGTTGACATCTGCTCGCCCCAGAAGTAGCTCCACTATACCTTCATGGCCCTTCCCGGCAGCCCACGAGAGCGGCGTTCGGCCATACATCGTGTCTGGGCTGTCGGGGCTAACATATTTCCGCCCCAGCAGTAGCTTCACTATTCTCTGATGGCCATTCCCAGCAGCCCACGAGAGCGGTGTTCGGCCCGACACACCTGAACTATCGGGGTTGATGTCTTCCCGCCCCAATAGTAGCTTCACTATTTCCTCATGGCCATTCGCGGCAGCCCACGAGAGCGGTGTTAGGTCACACTGCGTGTTTGAGCTGTTGGGGTTGACATCTCTCCGCCCTAACAGTAGCTTCACTATTCCCTCATGGCCATTCCCGGCAGCCCAGGAGACCGGTGTTCGGCCGGATTGACTTGAACTATCGGCTCTGACATCTTTCCGTCTTAATAGTAGCTTTATTATTCTTTCATGGCCCGTCTCAGCAGCCCACGAGAGCGGTGTTCGACCATACATCGTGTCTGGGCTGTCGGGGTCGACTCCTCTCTGCCCCAATAGTAGCTTTACTATTCCTTCATGACCATTCCCGGCAGCCCACGAGAGCGGCGTTCGGCCGGATGTACTTGAACTATCGGGGTTAACATCTTTCCGTTCTAACAGTAGCTTTACTATTCCTTCACGGCCCTTCTGAGCAGCCCACGAGAGCGGTGTCTGGCCATATGTGGTGTCGGGAGTGTCGGTTTTGACACCTTCCCGCCCCAACAGTAAGTTTACTATCCCCACATGACCATTCCCGGCAGCCCACGAGAGCGGCGTTCGGCCGGATGCACTTAAACTATCGGGGTTAACACCTTTCTGCCCTAGCAGTAGCTTTACTATTCCTTCATGGCCCTTCTGAGCAGCCCAAGAGAGCGGTGTTTGGCAAGACATCGTGTCTGAGGTGTCAGGGTTGACATCTTTGCGCCCCAACAGGAGGTTCACTATTCCCTCATGGCCCCTCTCGGCAGCCCGGGAGAGCGGTGTTTGGCCATACATCGTGTCCGGAGTGTCGGGGTCGATATCTTTCCGCCCTAGCAGTATCTTCACTATCCCCCCATGGCCATTTTCGGCAGCCCAAGATAGTGGCGTTCGACCATATCTACTTGAGCTATTGGGGTTGACATATCTCCCACCAAACAGGAGCCCCATTCCACGTGCCGCTTTCCCCCACCAGCGACCTATGCTCCCAGGATTCACAAATTGCAGTCCAAGAAATAGCCTCACAACTCCCTCATGCCCATTTCCGGCAGCCCACGATAGTGCCGTTCGGCCATTATAGCAGTCCTGCTGATCTGGTTGAATATGCTGTTTCCGCAAGAGCAACCTCACCACCTCTTCATGCCCATATGCTGCAGCCCATATGAGTGGCGTCATGCCCATACCATCTCTTTGATTTACATCCAATCTGTTCATCTTTATCAAGGTATTTGTGACTTCAGGGATGCCGAAGTACGAGACACAGTGCAGCGCGGAAAACGGCCTATCACCAAGGTAGTGTTCAAAGTGCGACTCACTATTCATTGACCTCCAAAGGGATCTGGCAGATATGTGGCCATCAAACTGACGAAGAAGCTGGAGCGCTAATATTTTTGCCCCATCCGAGAGCTCCATTCGCATGTGGGTTCCCCAATACAAAGAAGAATATTCAAGGAAGGGTGTGTCTCGAGGGTTAGCGGACCGGTTAGCTGGAAGATCCTTGATGTGTTGGAAGTTGAGGTACGTCAAGCAGGTTTCGGCCATCGTAGAGTGGGCTCTGTAAAAGAGCTCGAGATGCTCACAAAGATGTTCCTGGAGTGTAAAATGGATCAGCCTAATAGTCGAGCCACCTTTATCTACGGTGACAAGGCCTTGGCAACAGTCCAACAAAGTCGATACCGTAGGGATATCATCGTTATCAAGATCATTTGATGCTATCCGGATCGCTATGGCGTAGCATATCTCATCCACCTGCAAAGGCCGCCTCGAATGGGAGATCCACATTAGAACCGCCATCCCGAGTCTTGCTTTCTCCCCACCTTGGGCCCAGATCCTTCCTAGCGTTGCCCCGTACGCGACCCCCAAGTCCAAGCCATTCTTCATTGAGCTAAGCTTTTGCCTCCTTCGGTATATGGTCGGCTCTTGTAGGATGGTCTCGATACTCAAGAAGACAAGCAGGAATCTAGACACAATAGCTTTTAGCATACCACTTCAGTTATTGTTATATGTCTCGCTTCCTACTTACATTTCCGAAACTGTTTCCGGAATATTCGTCATAATTTCCTCCTCTAAACTCTCGTCCATCGCATCCGGAATCGTATCCTCTTTCAGCTTCGCTCGGAGGAATGTGATGATATCAGCCTTAGCCGGTGTTATGGATCTAGTCGCTAATCTCCCAGCAAGATGCTTGTCAATCTCACCCAGGATATGTGGTCTCCCAGTTAGAAATATCCGCGCGCCTGGAGACTCCTCGAGGATTTGGTTGAGTGAATTGAGAAGCTTCACCCGATGTCCCGCCGGACACTCGTCCAAGGCATCAATGCATATAAATGTAGGCCGTGAGCAGGAGATATCCAGCAAGAACTCCACAATTTCTGTAACCGCTAGCTTTTGGCCGCCAATGGCCCTCTCTCGGTCTCGAAAGGCTTTAACTATTCTCTCCGGAACCTCGTCCAGTCCAGCAACAACTTGTTTCAACACCGAACCTAGAATAGCCGCTGCGGAATGCTCCTCCAGAGAGGCGAAGTCGAAGTAGAAGCAAGCAACGGCAGCGTTTTCCCCCACGACCTGCTTGCACAATGTATCTATCACCAATGAGCTAAAATCACAGCCTATCAGCAATACGTTTCCTTCCTCCAGTATCTTTTCCCTTACCTAATGTAGGTCTTACCAACCCCTGGACCTCCATAGCAAAACAAAGCTGAACCGTCTCGTTTACCACCACGGATGCCACCAAACCAGTTCCGATATTCCTCAGTTTGTAAGAGCCAGTCTCCCACCTCATCAACCCTGCGAGTTCGAATATCCTGGTGCCGTCTCTGGTGTTCAAGTGGAGATAGCCAAGCCAAAATTTCGGACTTCTCGTCGGCCATCGTAAAGCTATTCGGCAGATTGTTAAGCGAAATGTTAGTGTTAAAAGAGTTGATGTTGTCTTTTATCTGATATTGAGACATTTTGTATTTTTGGCTCTTTGAAGGTTGTGAAGGATTGATTCTTGGTTAGCTGTATGAGGTAGAGTCGTTGATGTAATTCTTAGGGGAGAAGAAAAGCAGGGGCGATGACTACCGGTATTTGGAAGCCTTGTGGGTGCGGTTCTCGTCCAATCAATCGACCCGATACGGTAGATCACTTGTGAAACCAACGTATTATAACTGTGTGCCGCCATATCGGTATGCTCAAACCCCAAGCGGCTGATGCCAGAGTTGGACTGCGATAGGAGGTAATTAATATTTTGTGCTATGATGGGGCCAGTGGCAGTATCGATCAAACTCTCTTTCTAATACTATCGCCTCAGGAATTAGGGGCTATCTCAAGTATAATTTAACATACAAGACACTAAATCACTCCAGAAAGGCGTCAGGCCTTCTCCGCCACCAGGCCGTTCTGGTGTCTCACCTCTTCGACCCTACGGGTTTGGTGGATATTGTGTAGATCAAGTGGAGACAGCCAGGCCACACATTGTTCACCAAAATGTTAGTATTAAAAGAGTTGACGTTGTCTTTGATATGAGAGTGAGATATTTCGGTCTACTGGTGGTGACTACTATATTCCCAAGAGTTACAGACTCTCAATACACCCGACATGGATTTCTACAGCAGAAAGCAATACTCAGCGGAGGAGTAATAACAAGGCCCAATAGTGAGGCTAAGATATTTCCATTTCCAGTAAAACTATCCCAGAAGTCTGAACCTCCACCAACCGGGATAAAACCAAACCGCAATTCGAAACTAAATAGAAGACTACCCATGCCCCTCCCTACCATATATAAACAGAGGCGATCATACCTAATCCACAGAATCAGTATTTTGGCATCTTGGTAGTCCATTTACAACAAGATATACTTGCCTGAAGTCATACAGAAATTCTGCTAAAGCTGCTCGAATTTCCAAGTGTCAGTAGAGTTCCCGTGAGGGACACCTAAGGCCTTATGGGTTGCACTGTTGGCTATCTTGGTAAACCTAGTAAGCGTAGTTGCTTAGCATAGGGAACGTGTCTTCTCAATAGGAGCTAGGAAGTAATTACTTTTCTCTTGATAATTCTGCCCACAGCCCATTCCCATTTTCACTAGCGCTAAGCACATTGCCAGTAGAATCATCATGGAGGTAAAGGCCACTTCCTGGATCTTTAAGACTATTGCACAGGAAATCGTGAGCAGCCACATTCCAAGTGAAGGGTGTCTGCTGAAGTACGATCGATTTGTCCCCCGCGACAGCAAGAAACAGGTTCCCATTCGGGACCCGGTAGAGGCCGGTCGGGATAGAAAGGTGGTTCTCTTGGGTGGACGACATTTTTTGTAGTTGGGTATTGTAAAGTATCACGTTGAGATAACGATCATGAATAGAAAACTTTTTGAAAAGATATGAATGAAAGAGTACACACTGGGTGATTCCAAACCGGAAGTCGCATGCGAGGGGAACTTATACTTTTGGCTCACCCATGGTCTGGTAACTTCACATCCTTCTCTCCCTCTGATTTTCCTGTCCGGATTTCTTTCTTTCTATCACAAATTAAAGATATCATAATGTACAAAGGCGGCGTCCGCACCTATCCAGTCGGATGGGGAGGCAAACGGGGGCGGTATGCAGGCTGGATAATACCAGAATTCGGTAAAAACTCCCCTATTAGTTCAGCCACCACATGTGCCCGTTCTAGCGAATAAAGAACAGTAACTCGTTACAGAACTTCTTCTCCATTCGAAGGGGCCAGCATAAAGCTTTCGCACACACCAAAGTGGCTTACAAGCAAACAATTCCGCCAATTGGTGATGTCTCAAAGTAGTGTGTGCGATCGCCGTATGCCTGCCTCTTGAACAAGGAATACAGGTAATATTCTGTACTCTGCAAAAGGGACCAGGTGCGCATACGCCCCCATTTAGCAGATAGGCAAATGGCATCAGCAGCAGCAGGCTATATATATAAGTAATCAAAATGTTACAGAATATACAGCACTAGCTTAACAAATTCCCTTACCAAAAGTGCTCGATAAATACCTTGCCTACGACAATCGAAAATATACTCCTAAAAATAATTCAAAACCTAGAGAGCCATCCCCGAATGTGGAGGTAATATTCAACAGTTTTGGGGGCCAAATCCAACAGACCTACTTAGTTGGAGCCCTTAAAAACATCCTGGAGTCCTCCTCTCTTTCACACAAAGGTACTAGCATCCCATGTTGTGCTAGGCCCTAGGAGAGTTGTATTTGTAGCATACGTGGGACAGTTATTTTTACACGCGTCAGGATGTTATAAGTAGGGCTAGCGGCATATCAGAAACAATCATTTATCAGTTAATTGAATCGATTAGACCCTACTCATAACTTTCTAATTGTGAAGACAACTATGGGCGCATATGTGGCCAAGAGACCCTTTGTCCGACCCGAATATAACTAACTTTGCTGTATTATTTTGGGAGAAAAGCACAGTGAGGGGAAGCGGCAGTGAGCCGAATTTAGGTAATAGATCTCAAGTATCCCTGTCGTTACAACTGATATCATTTCTGACCCAAACATTGGGTAGAGTCCCTCATGCGTTTGTGACGAATATCAGCGGGTGACAGACAGGGGTATTTGGCAACAAATAAACGAATTCGTCAAAGTAGGGTGAGAAAAAACAATCCCGACTAATCCCTGTTCGTTACCCGCTGATATGATATTCATCACGACCCCAGGAGGCTGTGGCTTATTTTTCACTCCGAGGCCCAATGATAGTCTACGGGGGGTGCAGGACACAAGTTTTGTAGGTTCCACAAGCAAGGTCTGCCACCCTCAACCCTTGTGTAACCTACAAAACTTATGCCCTGTACTCGAGTACCTCCGTAAAGGCAAAATCGATTGGCGAACAGGCGTCTGGCGCACACTTCGTAAGCGACACCGGTTGTGATTGTGGAAGCGCAGGTTTGTGCAACGCCAGAGCCTCATTCGGCAGCACCCTCTTTTTTTTTCCAGTTCTTACAGATTCCCTCATCCTCGGGCAGCAGCTGGATTCTCATACCGTAACCACTGCGTATAGAGAGACCGTTGCCAAGGGGGTGATTCGCAAGAAATTCGCAAGAAATACACCACTTTTATAACCAATTTAGATCATCTGGACAGACAACTCAGCTCTCTAGCCAATCAGCAAGTGAAACCAGGTTTGATTTCCCGTCCGCTTTGATGTTTTTTCGTCTTTTTCTTCCGCATAGGGTATAGCTCAACGCAAAAATTTTCCACCTCCCCTTGGCAACGGTCTCTATATACGCAGTGGTTACGGTAGTATACAATCTCCTCCCAACTCTCATGAAAAAATGAATTCAGATAGTAGACTATGGCGTAGATGTCTTTACGGCAGGAGCAGATAACAGGCAATATTACCTCGCTCAATGACTATAACCTGTTCCACACTATTATTAACTTCCTTGCAGAAATAGATGTCGGGAAGCATCAAACTCTATGATGGTTATCGCCACCGGAATGACAGCAACACCACCAAGGTACGCAAGCTAACCGACTCAGTAGCATGGAGAGCTAGGAACTAGGAACCAGCAAGTTAAGGAGGTGATGCCATACCAAAGATGGTTGTGTTGAGCCATTGTTTCTAGGTTACGGGGATCCAGAGTAGGGGGAAAACATGTCAGGCATGAAGGGTCGCCCGAGAAAGGTGATACAGATGTCGCTAACGATCAGTAAGTAATAGTTCCCGAGCTGTTGGTATTCTGTGCGATCAGGCTAGGAGAAAAAACTGCGGTCGCGGAACTATGCTGCGCTTTTCTTGCTCAACAAGAACAGTCCACAGCGAAGATGCTTAGCGCCGTCCTCGAGCAACCTGTGATGGGAGCAGGGATCCCGCGATATATACAGGAGGTTTTCTCAGAAAGTCAAAAATGAGTTTGGCAGGCGAGCCCCCCAGCTTCCTAATATGATAGACATCGTGAATGCTATCACATCCCTACTGCGACTATTAATATGTAGAGACGCTTTAGACATATCCTGTCCGAACTACTAATGGCAGCTCCTAGATTCACAAAGAAGAATCGTTCGGGTATCACTAAAACCACTAGTATTCCACACCAGAAGGCCCTATATCGCTGAAAAAATCGTGAGATGTTTGTGTGATGCCCTTAGGATACTTGTCTACCCTGCCCGGGTGGATATTAAGAGTTTTCCGGAGATCAGGCTGTACTGTGAAACTGATCCTAGGCAATGGATGAACTGCATGCGGCTATTATCAGAATCATTCCTGAGAAGGTCTCGAAAATGTAAGCAGAGATATCAAATACATTCCCAATACGAGTCGCGGGTATTCCTCATTGACGGTGAAGTCTAGCTTCCTTTTTGTTGCTCTAGACGTCGATGCACTCCTAGGAAGTTCGCGAGGATCTTTCTGGAATGAAACAGCGCCCATCCGAACACAGCGGACACGATGTATCCCCGAACACCACTCCCGTGGGCTACCAAGAATTCGCCCAAAGGAATAGTAAAGATGTTCCTGGAACGGCGTTAACCCCTATGAAGCGGATAAGTGGAGCCCACGTATTTGATTCTCAGCAAGCCTGCAATCAATTGAGCTCTTCTCTGCTGGCCCGCCCCTCCAATTAGTACTTCCTTCCCAACAGCTTAGGAGGTTTTGACATTCAAGAATACAACTTAACACTTCCATCTCCATCTGGTCGCAGTAGCTTCCCTGCAGGGGAGCAGACATAGCAAAATAAATCCTACGCCCACTACACGCAGCTCTTTACATGCAGAAGGACGAGTTACTGTGCTCGGGGGTATCCAAAAGTTGGGCGTGCTTTGTGAATGGGTGAGGAATCCGCATGGCAACCGACACAAATCAGGAATCCGGGTGATTTTTCATGATTAGAATAGGCGAAGGACAAAAGTTGGGCGCACTTTGTAACTTCTTTCTTCTCAGACTATTGTTCCCCTACAAGCAGGCCCAGAGACCCACAGGATCACCAGTCTGCTTTTGCCACTCTTTTATTCAAAGGCTTGTATTCATAACTTAGTACCTGCCAGACTTGTCGTTGTTTATTGAGCCATAAAGGGGAGACGGAGGTGTATCGAGGGTAGGCGTCAATCCTGCGATTAGTATATAAAGATGCCCTTATGTGTAAGCAGAAATGTAAAATAAGAAGAGGTCAAAGGGGGAAGTTCCATTTTTTCGTTTCCCTTTGAGCACCCATTGTTCCCCGGGGTGGTGGGAGTGAGAATATTGTCTAGAATAACGGCTAGGCTGATTATGGGTTAGACAGATCGGACGAAAAAAAGGCACTAAGTTCGGCTAGGGATCTACTAAAATTAACGGTAAAAACTAAGCCATATATCGATAGATGTCATTACGCAACTATGGACATAGTATTAGGGGGATTTAGCTAGTTCGGCTAAAGAGGCACAAGGGTAAGAGCAGTGGAATAGTGGCCAGGTGCGCTCAGGTGGATTTAGCAACCATGGTCTGTTTAAGTCAGTTGGGTGACTATCGCACTAGAAACCTCGTCAACGGCACACCTCTTCAAAGATACAACACCGTCCATTTCTCAAGGCCGATACCATGAATAACAATAAGTCAATTATCGCTGTTGCTGCGGGTGCATCAGCTACCATGCCTGCCACTCTGCTGATAATTTCCAACCACTTCGTACAAACTCGCAAGCGTTTAGCATAGCACTTGGATGAAGAAGAGGATCCCTCCCGGTACAGCACACATACTGACCATCCGGCCTTTGTCTCCAATCATGATTCTCGGTCTGAAGATAGATGTTTGGAATACTTCAGGCATCATGCTGTAGTAGTTAAAGAAGGATTATCACAGAAATAATAGTAATACTAGATTTGAGAAGTGTGATATCATATCACTCTCATATAAATTGGGATTGGATAATCTTGAATATCCAGGTGGCATTAAGCCATCCCACCTTCTCGCTTTTTGTATTATCCTCGCTCGTCTTTCATCACCGACCCAGTATAAGGTTACCTTACATCTCTTTGGATGCTCCCAAGCCTATCAGTCTATTGTTTTTAATTCTCTTATTAGCTTTCTTTATAACAGATTTAAAAATATCCTGCATTGACATAGGAGCTTGTAGACAATAAAATTATATGCCCAGGGCATTGAGGGGATTTGTGGTCCTGGAAAAGTTTGGGGATTTGTGGATGGAACACTGCACTCTATTTGCCGGCCTGAGCCAGAGCAGCGCCAGTTTTATACTGGTTATAAGCAGTGTCATGCAATCAAGTTTTAGGGTATAACAGACCCAGAAGGATTTATTATATTATTTGCTGGACCATTGGAAAGAAAATTGGGTGATTGGATGTCATGGAGGCAGTCTGGTATAGAGGAAATATTGCGAGATATTTTTTCTGAAAATATGGAGCAGGGTAGACTCTTGCTGTATGGGGATCATGCATATTCTCTATCTTTTAGTATTATTTGTCCTTTCAAAGATACTATTTACAATCAAATGATACAAGAGGAAAAGGCTTTTAATGCCAAAATGTCAGCCTACGGAATTGCTATTGAGCATGGCTTTGGAAAGGTAGATGATCTTTGGTCCTTTATTGCGTTCAAAAATGGGCTCCAAATTGGACTCTATCGTATTGGTGCATACTGCGCAATTGCTATTTTACTTATCAATCTACAAACTGGTTTGTATGGAAGTCAAATCCCCTTACATTTTAAGATTATGCCTCCTTCTGTTGATAGCTACTTGAATTTAGAATGATTTGAGTTGTTTTGTTAATTACCCTCTACAAGACAATCAAGGTTGGTGTGAAAAAGGTATATAGATTGCCAGTAAAGTGTTTTAAGACAGTAGAAAGGGTAGGGCTTTGTGGAGCTTAGCCTATGCTGTGCGCAGCAGGTACTAGGAACTGTAGTAGAGCTATCACTCCTGTCTGGTGCTGTGTGCGGAAGGTGGTGGGTGGCTGGCGCTATTTTAACGAAACTGATTCGGTGCTAAAATCACGGTATGGGAATAGTCCCAACTGAAAGGCCTATAAGACTGGTGTTTGGCTATTATTGTCAGGCATATGGGGGCTAACTTGATCTCATCACAATAGTAGCTTCACTGATGTACGATACCAATTCTGTGTAGTCTATAATAATGGTATTTGATCATATTTGTCAGGCCTATTGGGACGAATGTCTACCTGTTCCCGTAAGAGCTTGACTCCTCCAGCATATCCAGTCTTTGCAACAGGACAGTCCGGCCATCCTAAGCCAGGATGAGGACAGATAGCAGTTTGTTGTCTCTTCCGGTCATTGTCTAAAGTTACCCGGCAAGTCCTATGGGAAGAACAACTGAAAAGATTTAGTCGACCCACCGATGATTTTCTAAAAGTTGCCCACAAGTACGGGCACTTGGCAGAAGCGTTCGTGAAGCTGCTAACCAAGTTACCTTGCCAAAATGGCAGCTTGCAACTAAGGTGATCGCGACTGTGACCGCTCATACAATCTACATAGACTGAAGCCTCCTTTTCTCATTTAATTGATTAATTCTCTCTACAGTTTTTTTGTTCCAATTGTTAAGCGATCTGAAAATACCAAGTCAGCAGCAAAAAAACAAACTCCTCACCTAAAACCGCCCAGAGAGAAATGTGCCTTTCCGAGGAAGGTATTATAATTACATTTTTCTACAGTCTCCAGAATATTGCCCTAGTGGCTCAAAATATTGGACGGCCTTGGACAAAAGTAATGAGCATCCTTGTCTGGGCCTGTGAATGCCAATTGCTTAAAGATTTCCCTTGCCTCATTCACACTCTCATTTTGAGTGGTCAGCAGCATCATACAATTATCCAGGCCGCTAAATCCAATCAGAAAATTCCCAGATGCACCTGCAGGGGTCAATATGCACCCAGTGGTTCTGTCTATACTGATAATTCTCTGTGGCACGTGGTCTAATTGTACATCATTGCCTACTATATTTGCCTGAATAGTGGACCGGGTACTCAGAGAGGCAAATATCAAACAAGGGATAGCCAAGGCAACAACCTAGCTGAAGGGTGACCATGTGGGTAAGATATTGAGGTGGGCTACAGCTCACCGGAACAGGACAGTTCAGGATGTTAAGAGGGTGATGTGGAGTGATAAGTGGAGTGTAGAGCAATGTAAGGAATCAAAGCAACAAGGGGTATTTCGAGAACCTGCAGAAAAGTGGTTGTCTGATTGCATAGATCCAAAGGAGGAAGATAAGGGGAATATCACTTAACGTAATTCACCGCTTAGC
>Ga0307507_10002875_pt1 | contig 34731 bp, 8 predicted proteins | sample 7_EM_MG_FD_207223 | JGI IMG/M metagenome (GOLD analysis project Ga0307507, IMG submission 207223) | Populus trichocarpa ectomycorrhiza microbial communities from riparian zone in the Pacific Northwest, United States - 7_EM | ecosystem: Host-associated > Plants > Roots > Unclassified | place...
TACAACATAGTAGTATTAGGGGTAGAAGGACTATCTCCTCTATACTTTATCTCCTAGAGAGCCTTAACCCTATTAAGCGCGGGCTTCTGCCACTTCTTTTCCCAGTTTGACTTAATATACTTCGTACAACGACTTAGGTGAAGAATGATTGCAGCAGCGTATAAGGGGGAATCGTCCAACTTAAGGTAATACTTATCAAATACTTGCCAGCCTACGTGGATACGCTTACAGAAATCCTTATTAGCTTTATAGTATTCCTATTATAAGATTAATAGATTTCTAAGATAAGGGGAATAAGAGTTATATAAGGCTATTTTTAAAGTGTCAAATAAGAGCATCCATTGAAGTTAGAACACCGTTAATTGTTACTTAATATCCTTGCGTTCTAAGGGTAACTTCGTAAAATATTTAAAGAAACTTATGTATTATACAAAGTGTATCCTAGTCTGAGTTAGTTAACTCGTCGTCTTTAAAGGTGTCCTAATGCTTCCTCTAGTACTTATAAATCGCCCCATCCTTCTGGAGCGCAACATCAAGCATATGGAACCAGCTATTCCATCTTGTACAATTATCAAGAGGAATTCTTCTTCCAGCAAAAGACTTAATATCTTTCGTACGACCTGCAGAACTTTATATATGGACGACGATATTATAAAGCTTGCTGAGGACACCTATATAACGAAACGTATCCCTCTAAATAGCTAGATATACTTCGCTGATTTTATCTCCGCTTTTATTCTCTACTTTGTATAACTGGATTTGCTCGGTACTAATAACGTCCTTAAAGAGAAAAGCCTGTACAGCGAGGTTAACAATATGGCCATTACAGCGGATACGTTGATAAATAGGATTCCAGTTAATCTTCTCCTCTTAATTTAGGTAGGCACCTACCATACAACAGAGAGTATTATTTGTAAAAGCATTATTATAAACAATTGCACCAATCTGTCGTACGACTCTAAAGTCCTATAGGATAGGGAGAAGAACTCCAAATTAATCCTCGCCGCTATAAGATTGTACCGTACGAAGAGCAAGAAGCGCCCTTAAAAGCTTCTGCTTATTCTGCTGAGTAAAGTGCGCGCAGACTGCGAGAAGAAGATGCTTATTTGGAGATGTCCAGATATCAAGTAAGATATGGATACTTGATGTTGCTGCCTAAAGCTTGTCTCGTACAATATCCTTTTGGGAGAGCCAGGAGGTGTTAATTAGTTTACTAACTTTAAAATGAGCTGTTGTAATAATATCGTCCGCCTAAGGATTAAGAACATAACAAAGTATACGGAACTCTGGCCACTTAACCATTTAGAATAGAAGACATCGTACGACGATTAATAAAATAAAAGCCTCGTAAATAAGCTCCTTATTAAGGACTTTGCGGAGTATAATCTGGTCAATTTCTTCTCCTTGGTTAGTAGCCGAGAGCCTTTTATATAACTCCTTAAGCCGCGTCTTTACTGTTGTACGAATGCCTGGGCCGTCGACTAGACAATTAATTTAATGCTTGCTTTTAAGGTAATTTCAAAGGTTTGTTGTAGATTTTCCGCCATACGGTAGATCTATACAGTATTTACAGTAATAGATCTTATTCTTCTTGTATCTTTCTAGTTCATGGTCGTACGGCAGCCGAGTGTACTTATGGAGAGAGATATCCGATAGCCCGCGTACACTAGCTTCTGGTCCTTCAACCTCAGTAGATTCAAGAGTAGATGAGAAAATAGATGACTCTGCTTCAGAAGCCATTATACCATACAATAAAAGATAAAATTAGAATGGTGGTTAATGGAATTCTTAATATTAGATAGGTAGAGCGGGGTATGCTAAGAGATTTTATTTTTTCAGCCAATTGATAAAAATAATGACAAATACGAAAATAAAATTATTTATTGATCTTATCAGATAAGATTTTATTTTAAACCACACTGGTTAAGTGGAACGATAGGGCGCTTATAGCATAGTATAAACAGGGACTTAAGGCTAAAGTCTAGGACGCAATTATTCTAATAGAAGATGCGGATACTCTAAGAGAGTTAATAGACTAGTTAATAAAGATTAATAATAGGATCTATTAAAGGGAACAAGCTAAGAAAGGGCAAGATAGAGTTTTATAGTTATATAAGGTGTAGAGTACGCAACGACCAATATAGAGTTAAAAACTATGGAATAGCGCAGAGCTAATAGACCTAAGCGGTACTAAAGAATCTAAAAGATAGATAAAGAAACTATAGAAACCTAGAGGTTAAGAATTTAGTAATTATAGGACCCTAGAGTAGAGGCCAAACTAGGGATCTTAGTAGTAGAAGATGTTTAGGCGGACTCTATAGCAAAGCTAATGGTTTAAAGATGGAGCTTGCATAAATTATGGAAAATAGGGTCATTTCGCTAAAGACTATAGAGGTAGTTAGAGTAACTATACGGTAAAGGGAACTAGACTAGCAGGAGACATATATATATAGAGGGATAATAGTATACTATAAGGAACAAAAGAATATTTAATTAATAGTTTTGCGTTTTGTTATAATAACGTATACTAAATTTATAAGAACGCTAAGTATAGCGTAAGCTATTAGCCGCAAGAGCTATTATTATCTAAGTTTAGAGGAACCAACAAACCAGCTTATAGATTAGACATTAAAGACAATAAGTTTAATACAGGCAAAGCATTTACCAATAATAAGGTAATAAAGGCAGCTTACTAGGAGCATGCAGACCTTAGAGAAGTTAAAACAGAAGTAGAGACTAAAACCACTACAGAGCGAGGTTTAGTAACGGGTATTATAATATTATTAGATACAATTTCCATCACTTTATAAGATAAAAGGAGTAATATTTAGAAGAAACTAAGTAAGTAAACAACTGCTAGTGCTAGCTTATTACTTAATAAAGGCAAAAGGCCACAGGTCCAAGACTCTTAAGATAAGATAAGGAAGGCTCTAGACTCGCAAAACGCAATAAGGACAGCTTAAGAACCTATAATAGACGAAAACCGATAAAAAAGAGCAGCGACTTAGTTTAGTAATAAATAAATAAATATAGGACGCAAGTTTAAGAATTAAGAGTTTAGGGAACAAGTAAGGACGTTATTAGGTAGCTAAGATTTTAAAGAACGAATAAAGACTATAATAGTTTTAGGTAAACATAGTGTTTAACCTAAAAATTAAAAAGTTAATACTAAGATTAGGAAGCAAGACGACTAAGAATCTAGCTGCAAGACGCAGAAAACAAGAAACTATAAATAAGTTTAGACACAGAATTATTATATAGTAAGAGCAAAAGCTAGACAAGAGGTTAGCTATGCTAGGTTATATAAGGGATAGAGCACCTATATAAAGAATTACTAATAGGCCTAAGGCGGGGACGCCTAGAGCAAAGTAGTTAAATAAACTGGAATAAGAAGAGGATCTAGGGATTCTAACTAGGTTTAAAAAAAGACATACTAAAGAATATTATAACGCAGTAATAATAAGGTACTTTCTAATAGATAAACTATACACACTAAACCAGTTATACGGAAAGTGGTATAGACAAAGAAGTAACAACAAATGGGCAGATTTCTATATGTGGCTAAATAAGAAAGTTGTCCAAGACTAACCCATTATAGAAAAGCGCATAAATTACATTAAAGGAGCGTTAATTATAATATTAAGGAACCTAAAGGAAGGATCTAGGGACTAAAGAAGTAAATAATAAGTTTTAGTACCTGTAGAAGAAAGACCAACAGTTAGATCGGCTAGATAGAGGTTTAAACTTAAAAGCGAAGATAAGCCAAGAGTAGACCTAAGTCACTTAGCGTATTATATACTATTATAGATAGCTTGTGTGGATAATATATATAATATATATTGTTGGTAACACAAGGTGATATCACGTAGCTACGGTTCGTAGATAGTATGATAATTGTTATTCTATTCTTCCTCCTGCTTAAGGAAGGGTGAGGAGCTTAAGGCTCCTCGCTACACTAGTGCCGCGGCGACACGTAACGGCAACTTGCCTCACATAACGGCAACTTGCCTATATTCCTAACACTAGCAACTCTTCTTTTACGGTTGCCATCTACATATATATACCACTTAACTAGCATAACAAATATCAATCCTCCTTACTTACTATTGCCATTATAATATAAGTCTCGCTGTCCCAAAATTTGCCTTTTAGTACATGGTGCTTTCTTACTTAGAAGTTATAGGTAGACATCTTATTAGAAGGGCCGCCAAGGCGCTAGTAGTAAGTAAGCCAATAGCAATTTTCTATCCCGGGGATAGAAAATCCTAATTAGCTAGTTTAAGTTAGGGTCTACAGAATATTATACTCCTACTCCCTTTTAACCTAACCTTTAACTTGTATATATAGAGTGTTTGTATTAACAAACGTTTCTAGAGCCTTATTTGGGTTTGCCTTTATTATTATGTCTATTAGGTTATCTTAACCGTTAATCTATCAAATCTTAAAGAGTTCTTGCCATTTATAGGATTGCCAAAGTGCTATAATATCAATTATAAGGCGCTTTTCCTTTGTGGTACCAAGCTTGACTAAACACTTATAAAGGGAATATAAGTCAGTACACACAATTATAGGGATAACGGGAAGTTTGAGTTAATCTATAATTATCTTTAGGGTAGTTCCAATTGCGATTGCTATATTAACTCCGCTAACCATTCCATATATCTCTAACGCTAGAACGCTTTAAGTAACACACTTACTCTTAATTAAGCTCCAATAAATAAGATTGCCGTGGATTATAAAGTCGTTTTCTCTAGTAGACTCGTTCGTAATAATAATCTTATATCCCAGCTAGAAGCTAAAATCTTTATTATTTACAAATAACCCATCAATAAATACAAAGAGCTTGGCGGTGGGAAGATTAATAGGCACGTAGAGTAGTCCCCAATTAAGATAGTTCATTTGCTAGAAAAGACGCTTATTTAGGGTAAGAATATTATCTTTGGTTGGTTCCTGGTATTAAGCGGCAATAGAGAGATTAAAGGAAGCCTTAGGTTAACAGATAGAAGTAATATAGGCTTTACAAGCGCGTTACTCTACGTATCCTTGCTTTAAAGAATTAGTGTTAATAACGTTAATCTTCTTACCTTAACCCTTCTAGCGCAAAGCAATAAAATCCTTATTTAGGGAGAGGGTGCATCTATTAAAAAGTAATAGTATTGTTAAATTAAGCTTTTCCTTTAGCTTTACTATAAGATTTGCCTTTACTAACTTATCTTCTTTAAGAGCTAAGAATTGGTTGTCTTCTAAGATAATTATATTATTAGTTTACATGCCAATAATTCCAAATAGAGTTCCTATGGTTGTGATTAGGAAGCATAGGTTAAATATAAAAGTAGTTATTAAAAGCTTCTCTTTATAGTGCTTGCTGTAGGTAGCCCACTAATAGGTTCCTACCTCTGCGATTCTATATAATGGCTTAAGTATAACTATAATCGTATCTTCGGGATATTAGTGACAAATTTGCTCTAAAAGGTATGCCAATATTAAGCGCTAAAGGTGCGTCTTTAATTGGGTATAGGCCTAAGTAATATCTTATAAATAAACCGCTATTCTATTCTTTATTAAGGAGGGAGCTAGCGTAATAATAACTCGCTAACTAGCTTATTAAATTATAGGAGATTATGTAAGAATTACCTCCTTACTATTATTGTTATAACCTTAGATAACAAGCCTTAATTTCTTAAATAGGGCGTTAGTAGCTTTGCCCTTAATCTTATTAACTATTCTTAACTTAAAGATGCGAACTCTATTAAACTTAATAAGGTCATACTTCTTAAATTTAAAAACTCCTCTTATAATAAGACCATTAATCTCCTACTTATTAGATGCTTGGAAAGGAGCTTTAGGGGTTATAATATAACCTTCCTTTTAGAGCTATTTTGCGAGCTTAAAGTTAGCCTTCTCCTTAGCTATTATAAAGGCTATTAATAACTTAACTCTATTCTTAATAGCAGTAACAAATTACTCTTCAAAATTAACAAGATGTTGGCGATTTTATAATCCCTTTAGGCGACCTCTACCGCGTTATAGTTGCGGAACCTCTACTACAATTATATTAGAATCGTAGTCGCCTTCTAGAGCATATTAATTGTGGTTCTCCTCTAGGGCATCCTATAAAGGCTTAGAACTGTTATCTTTATAGTAAGGCTTAATAATAGTTAATTGGAATTAAGTGGGTCTATAAGGCATCTAAATAGTGTAAGTTTAACTATTAATTGTAACAAGTTAATATAGGCCTAACCACCCTCCCTTTTTACGCCATACGCGTACCTTAGACTAGAGTGGCAGATTAAGCGTAGTTAAGGTGTTTAGGCTATTTCTTATTCCTAGTGCGTTATTAACCTGGCGTATAGCGTAGAGATGTCGTACCTCCTTTATTACCTTGCGAATAGCCTCAGCTTATTACACAACGGAAGGAGATAGTAGAGAATTGTTAGTTATTTAAGGGTAGGCGCTAAAGACTAGCAATATAGGTATAAGTCTATCTAGGCCAGCGGAATCGTTAACGGCTTTAATAGCTATTTATAAAGTAAGTTCTTCGCTAGCGTCCTCTAGTTCTAAAGAGATAATCTTATATACGTGGCGTAATGGCGTGTGATATTGCTCCACTTTTCCAACACTATTATATGCCTTAATAGGGACTTCCTTAACCTTAATTGCCATTGCCTTTATCTATTATTAAAACTCTGTAGATAAGAAGTTCTTTCCTATATTATAGACGATTTAATTAGGGGGTCCTAGGTAGATATTAATCTAACATAATTAAAGGGTATCCTATGCGTTCCTAGCTAATATATCCTTTAAGAAACGTGCGGCTTGGAAAAAGGTTAAGAAGTTAATAACTTAGAGTACTGGCTTGCCGCTAAGATATATAACATTAACAATAATATAGAAGTTAAAGTTGTAGTTATCTTTAAGGGTGAACTTAAATCGGCTAGGGGACTTCTGGTTTATTTAGCAGTAATAGTAGTACTTTATAAGGTGCTTAATTGCCTTAACCTTAACTTTATAGCCTACTCGCTGAAGAACCTTAAGCAATTAGTAAATAGATAGGTAGCCAAAATAACAGTACAGTTAGCGTAATTCTGACTTAGTTAAGTAGCTTTAAGCAACACTCTTTTCTAGTTAATAAAGGAGCAACTAGGGGTGACCCTACTTGCGTATAACGGGCACCCGATTGTCTCCCTAAATAAGTATATTCTTAAGGTTATTAAGCCTAACGCCTAATTTATCCATATCTTTAATATAAAATAGAAATGGAGTGTTTATAGGAATAATATAGAAGGTAATACACCCTAAGGGGGTTTAGACCCTAATTATACTAAAAGAGGTTATAGTACCCTTGCTAAAACAAATTATGTGTTGGCCTACCGTTAAATAGTTAATCTAAACAGAGCTATTAAGCTATTAAAGGGCTTGAACTTAAGGTTCTCCTACTGTAGATACTCCTGCGGCTCCAGTATCTGGCATAATACTATAGAAGACGTTTGCCGAGTATCTGTTATTAAAGGAGAACGCAAAGCTCTCCTTTAGCTTATTAAAGATATCTGACTTCGTAATAGAATGGAGTGTAGATTAGTTATTAAGAACAGTAATAGTTTATATACCATCTACCTCACTATACTTAGTAAAGTATTGGTTAGGAGAGTAGTCCTTAATTTTTATATCTATAAGGAGCTGTTTAGTCTTATTAACCTTACCCTTAAGGTCTTCTACGCCTTCATATTAAACCAGGAAGCTTTAGAAGTAGGCTATAGTAACCTTACAATTTCTAACTTTTCTTGCACTCTAACGGAACTTATTATATACCTCCTTTCGCTTATTAAGGGAGTGTCTAGTTAACTAGCAATTTAGCTTCTTATAAACATAGCACTTCTTCTAGCAATTAATTTAAAATGAACCTTTACAAGGACCTCTATAATTGCCTTATAGTTAATATTAATTGTACCCTTTGCCGTATTCCCTACCACGGCCACCATATATATGGTCAGTCCAGTTATAATTATATTAGTTGGGAATACTTGGTTACATAGGGTTTTTGGTATAGAACTATTAAGATTCTTATGTTTGTATTACAGTACCTATGGCGGAGCATAGCTTAGTATATACTCCTTTAAACGTATCTATAGGTTTATATAGCGCTAAGTTACACTTAGGAACGCTATAGCATGCTAAAATAACCTGGTCCCTTAGGCTGTTCTTATTTTAGTAAATTTTGGTAAGACTATGTTAGATTTTCTAGAGTTTATTAAAAAGTAGTTAAAGGCACTCTAAACAAGTCTTTGTTGAGTTAGAAGTAATAACTCTTTAAAACGTAGTCTCCTACTATTTAGATATATAAAGCTAGCAATTCTTATTAGTCTTAAAGTAGGCTCTGGTAAGCTAAAGTATTATATTAAAGCTATAGTTTCTACCCGTAATATAGTCGTAATAAAATGTTGCCGCCTGTCCCTTTAACATAATCAAGAAAGCATAATGAAACTAGTAGCATTGGATTCCGACCTTACTATAGCAGTTATAAAAGACCTGTAGTTTTATTCCAAGCATATTATATAATTCTCCTCCAAACTTCTTCTCCTTGTCCAAATATACCTTCATTAGGTTCGTGACTTCTCGTAGTAGAGGCTCACCGGTTGGCTAGGGTAGAGGAGCTAGAGGCAATAAAGGTAGAGGAAGAGTACCTCTAGGTAGGAGAGCACCTCTAGGTAGGAGAGTACCTCTAGGTAGGATAGTAGTGTTCTAGGGGTTTCGTTCCAAATTAAAGTTGCCTTTTAAAGAATACGGGTTAGTTCTAGGTTTCCGTAGTTAACATATAATCTTAGCTTCCGTCCATACTAGTTCCTCTATATTAATAATAACGGCCTGGATATTACTGGTAATTGGGTTACTATTTTCAGTAATATATACCCTATTTCTATAGAGGAAGTCTCAAAAATCCCAAACAATATCAACATTACCAAGTGCCTAGGTATTGGCGGTCTATCCTATAAAATCCTCCCTAAAATATTCCCATAGCTATAGATCGGCGTAGTGTCTACTTTAGTAGAATATAATACGGTGTAGGAGAAAGCCATTAACTTATTTTGCGGTACAAGTTATTGTGTTAAAGGTAAATTCGTCCCAATTTTTATTAATAAGTTTCGCGTATAAAGCTACCCCTAGTGGTAAGAAGTCTTCCCAGTCATTTAAGGTAGGCGTAGCCATGTTTTTAGAGGGAGGGAAGTATTATTGGTGTAGGGATTGTCATTTAGTACGCGTTCGTTGTTTAGTACGCGTTCGTGATATATATTTGCAATTATAGGGCTCAGGACCAGTTCTGGCCTTAAATCGCGAAGACTTATAAAGCGTGTTATTCTATATAATAGACGCAAGAATCTGTAATCTGGGAAAGGCTTAGGACTAGTTCTAGCCTTTAGATCCTTAGATTTGTGGAAGAGTTCTATTTAAGGTTTAGGACCAGTTCTAACCTTAAAAGACAGCTTCCTCTAGCACGAGTAGCACTGGTATAGTAGCTCGTCTCTTCTTGGTGGAATACCTAGCTATTCTGTAATATAACAGTAAAGTTAACCACTAATCAGTATTGGTAACATAAGGTAATATCATATAGCTACAGTTCGTAGATAGTATAATGATTGTTATTCTATTCTTCCTCCTGCTTGAGGAAGGGTGAGGAGCTTAAGGCTCCTCGCCACGCTAGTGCCGCGGCGACACGTGACGGCAACTTGCCTGTATTCCCAACATATATAGAGCACCAAAAGACAAGAACCAGAAGTACCTATTAAGGATATATTAGGCACCCAAAGAAAAACGGTTTAGGGATGCTAAGTATATATATAGATGGCACCTAGTAGAAGTATAAGGCTAAGGGGACTTAATACTTTAACTAGGAAGATTCCTTACGGAAGAATACCTAGGTAGATAATAGTGGTGGGAGTGCCTAGAGAACACTTATTTATGGTATATAGAGGAAAAGAAACAAACTAAGTATTAGCCTAAGTTGGACTAAGTATAAACAGGATCTAGCAGCCAACAGTTAGGAAAAGGGGAGGCGTATAAGACTAGAGGGAACTAGTATTAGAGCCTTAGACCCTTAAAGGAATTTAAGAACGACACCTAAATTTATAAGTTAAGTGGCAAGATTAGCAGTTTAAAGCGTTGGTAGATAGTAGAGTAATAAGGAACCACATATTACCAAAGGCAGTAGAAAGGATAGGGTTACTATATAGACAAAAAGAACACCCATATCCACTTATAATAATTTTAGGAGATTAGATAGCCTACAGAGGAGGTATTATTAATCTTAAAATAGGACCTATTTAGTTAACTATTAAAGGGAGACCAATTAGAATGTCTTTTAATATCCTACTATTAGGACAGGATAAGGCGATACTAGAAATACCTTAGTTATAGAAATATAATCTAAAGATTAATTGGGTTATAGGTTAGGTTAATATCCAAGACATTTAATAATATAGGATGCGACAGCAAACCAAGTTGGTATAGTACTAAGTAGGAGCAATATACGAAGAGACTAAGCAAGGCTTAAGTTATATACCAAAGAGATACCATAAGTATGGCAAAAAATTATAGTTACTAGAAAGTAAAAAGCTATCAGAGTATATAGCATGGGACTATAAGATAGAGTTAGAAGAAGGAATAAGTCTAAAGTTCTTTCTAATTTATAAGCTTACTGAAACCGAGTTAGTGGCACTTAAGGAGTTTGTCCAGGAGAACTTATAAAAGGGATATATTAGACTATTATAGTTATTAGCAGGATATCCAGTGTTGCTTATCCTAAAGAAAAACGGAAAACTTAGGATGTGTATAGACTATAGATAGTTAAACAGCATTACTAGGAAGGATAGGTATCCTTTACCCTTAATTAGCAAAATCTAAGATAGGATAGGTAATGCGCAAATCTTCACGAAGATAGATCTAAGATAGGCGTACCATTAGATTAGAATTAAAGAAGGTAATAAATAGAAGGCAGCTTTTAGGTTAAAGGAAGGACTATATAAACTATTAGTTATGCAATTTAGGCTTATAAACGCACTAGCAATGTTCTAGAAGTAAATTAATAATATATTAGGAGAACACCTAGATAAGTTTGTTATAGTATACCTTAATAATATTATTATCTACTTAGAAAATGAGGAAGAATATAGAGAACACATTAAATAGGTTTTAAAGAGACTATAGGAAGAACAAATGCTAGTAGCAATTAAGAAATATAAGTTCTTTACAAGGAAAACCGATTTTATAGAATTTATTATTAAACTAGGAAAAATTAGTATAGACCCAAAGAAAGTCAAAGCTATAGTAAGTTGGCAAGAACTAGAGAATGTTATATAGTTAAGGTCGTTTCTAAGGTTTTGCAACTACTATAGGAGGTTTATAGCACAATGGTTAAAAAGTATCATGCCATTTACAAGGTTAATAAAGAAAGAGGAACTGTGGGTTTAAGGTAGCAAATAGAAAAAGCTGTTCTAAGAACTTAAGGAGATATTTACCTAGGAACCAGTTCTCAAGATCTATTAACTAAAGTTAGATACGGTTGTTAAGATAGATGTATTAGACTTTACACTAGGAGTATATTTACTATAGAAGTACTAGGACGCATAGCATCTAGTGGCGTACTATAGTCGGAAGATAATACCACTAGAGTTAAACTACAACATCTATAACAAGGAGTTATTAGGTATAGTTACAGCACTTAAGAAATAGAGAGCATTTTTATAAGGTATAGAGAAACCATTTATGGTTAAGACGGACTATAAGAACCTTACAGGATTCCTAATAATAAAGGAACTCAACTAAAGACAGGTTAGATAGGCGGAAATGCTTATAGAATACCATTTTAAAATTCAGTATACTAAGGGTATAGATAATGCACGAGCAGACGCTCTAAGCAGAAAAGCTAAACTATAGAATAATAAGAAGCCATTAGGAGCTTTATTGCAAAAGGATTAAGATGGATTAATTAGGTATAATTATCCAAAGATTATAGCAACTAAAAAAAGTCAGGTCCATGAGTTACTAAAGAGTAATTAGACGCAGAAGATCTAAGAGGTATAGATAGAGAATCTAGACTTAGAGCAATATAAAAATAGAGAAGTAATGTATATGCCTAAGTCTATCGTAGAAGAGTTTATTAAAGAATTCCATAAGGAAATAATACAAGGACACAACGGGTCTACAGGACTAGTGTTAAGACTTTAAAAGGAGTACATTATTTAAGGAATCTGGGGACTAGTAAGATAAGTTATAAGAGAATATCTAGATTGCCAGAGAAATAAACTAACAAGGCATAAGCCGTATAAAGGGCTATAACCTATTAAAACACCAGAAAGACCATAGGAGGTTATATTATAGGACTTTATTATTAAGTTATTAAAGTTAAGAGATCCTATTATAGAATAAGATTATAACGCAATCTTAGTAATAGTGGATAAGCTTATAAAGTAGGGATACTTTATAGCATACACTAAAGAGATATTAGTAGAAGATGTCGCTAGAATCTATATAAAGGAAGTATTTATAAGACATAGAGTACTAGATAAGATTATATCGGACAGAGATCTAAGATTTATAGTAGTATTTTAGGAAGTGTTTCTGGCAGAATAAGGAGTTTACATAGTAACCTCTACAGCATATTATCCGTAGATGGATAGATAGACAGAAAGGCTAAACTAGACACTAGAATAGTATCTAAGGCATTATATTAATTATGCATAGAATAATTAGGTATTGTTATTACCAGTTATATAGTTTGCATACAATATAACACCACAAGAAGAAATAGGGACATTACTATTTAAGGCAAATTACGGATACGAGCTAAGAACATCGTTGTCACTATATTAAGTAAAGAAAATGAGTAGCACAGCTAAATAAAGAATAGAGATGTTAATGAATCTTTATGCAAACCTTATAGAAACAGCCAAACTAGTACAGTAAAGGATAAAAAGGTACTATAATGCTAAGAGATCTAAGGGACTAGATCTTAAGGAGGGAGATAAAGTATAGCTACTATATAAAAATTTCAAGAGTTAACGATTAAGTAAAAAGTTGGACTATATTAGACTAGGACCTTTTAAAATTGCGTAAAGGATTTTATTAGTTACGTATAAGTTGAACCTACTAGCTAAAATAAAGATCTACCCTATATAACACGTTGCAATGCTAGAGCCAGTACACGGGAATATTAAGCCACCAGTTTATAAAGCAGACACGTATAGAGAACAGGAGGAAGATAAGTGGTAAGTTTTAAAGATTATTAGTTATAAGGATGTAGATAATAAAACGTAGTACAAAGTAAAGTGGATAGGCTATAGTAAGACTACCTAGGAACCACTAAGCAACCTAGAGAACGCTATAGGAAAGGTACAGGAGTATTAGAAGAGAAAGGGTCAGGCAGTATTAATAAAGAAGGATTGCTAAAGAATAAGTTACCTAAGGGGGACCTAAGAGGAGCACCTACTGAGCTACTTAGAGCTGTTTCCCTCTTAGTTAGAAAGGAATCCATTCTTTTATTACTAAGTTCCTGTAAGCCTTGTTAAACAAGTTTCTACTCCTTGGAACAAACCTTCTCACAAACCTTCTTAAGACGAAGAAGACGTGCTAAGGCAGATAGGTACGCCTTATAAGCGGCATAAGTACGCTGAAGCTCCGCAAGGGAGGTAGAGAGCTTATTGTTGAGTTTTGTAGCGGCAGATTAAACACGAGACCCTATAATAAGTTACTTAAGGAACTAGAAGACTGTTAAAAATTATAAAACGCGTATACTTAGCGTTAAAAATAGAACGAACGTCACAGGAAGAACAAATGTTTGCTTTAGTATACTCCAAACAAGAGGATGGCTGTTAAGCAGTAGGACTCGCTAGTGTAATATAGGCTAGCCTCTCTTTCGCATAATAAGAACACGGAGACGGTATTATCTTACCCAGCAACAGTATGGAGGAAACCGTACGCGCATAATAAAGGGTTAAAGAAGAAGAAGAAGCTTTAGGTATAATAAGTAAAAATATTAACCAAATTAATTAAACGGATATTACACCTCTAGTAGACAACTTGGAGATGTTAGGAATCTTTAAGGACGAAGATAAAGAGAAGGGAGATAGTGTTACGGACAGCTTAAGTACAATATTACAACTACTTGGAGAAGAGTTGGAGGAAGCTAGTTGGTTAATATAGGTACGGTCTAGAATGGATCCAGTGGAACTATATAACAAGGAATAGTAGCTAAGGTTATATGGTGTGATCTATATAATCTATATAATCTATGTAATCTATACGGAGCATATAGAGCATATATACCTTACGGAGCGAAGGGATTTCTTAGGCGTAAGGTTGTGTATTTAAAGGACTATAGTCCCTACCCAGATAGTTCTCTCTTTGTAGTGAATCTTAGAATATAATTAGAGTTAATCTGTTAGGCAACCACTCTACTAGTTATTATTATATTGTTGAACTATTTATACCTATATACCCAGCCTAATAATAGGACCCACCGTAGTTCCTGCTACAAGGTTCCGTTACATAAATGCTCTATATAAACCTCTGTACGAAGCTCTATAAAGCTCTACTAAAGCCTCTATTAAAGCCTTTGTAAGAGCTTAGCCTATATAGTAAATAGAGCATATAGTATATAGGGGAAGTTTAAGGAGGTCTTTGTTATAGAGTAAGTATAAGCGGTAATAATATATAGCGAAGTAGATATTATTAAGCTATATATATCGACTGTGTAATAAAGTTAAGACATTATATAAGGAGAGAAGGTAAGGAAATAGGGAGAAAGGGTATATATTATAAACTTAGTTGCTTAGTTAATATATATACGGAGTAGAATAGGATTTAAGTGGCGGTCCTAGCAGAACTTAATAGGATTTAGTAGACTTAGTAGAATATAGTAGAATGTAGTAGATTGCCGTTAGATTACTGTTAAATTGCCATAGATTGCTATTTCGCGGTTAGTCTCTTCTTACTACGTTAATGGAAATAGGTAGATATGTATAAGGTGTTACGGAGATGTCCTATAACAGTACCCCCCCCTTTAAACTTAAGCTTCTGCAAGATAGGACTATAGTAGTTTTAAGTAGAGTTTATAAAAGTCTTCTATCCCTTGCACCGATAAGTGTCTCGAATTGGTGGCCCGTACGAGCACCACTAAAATCATTGCCGTCGTCAAATAATACTATAAATATATAGAACAAAGCGCATACAAGGTCAATTCTTGGTAGTAATTCGTGCTATATAAATCCTCTAGCAGTCTCCTTCCTTATAGAGCGGAATTTGACACAGTTAACAGCTAAATATTATTCTTGGCGCCCTCTGTTTCCTCTTCTAGCCATTACTATTTAGACCCTTCCTTACTATATTCTTTAAGAGCTTACCAAGAGGCTTCCTGCGGTGTTCTACCACCTTAGTGGTGGATTTACCTGCCTCTAAGCACTCTAAGCAACTAATAAGCTTGGTGTTAATCTTCTCTAGCTTATATCCGTATTCTACCGCCGGCCATAGTATAACTTAACTCGCAAGGACTTAAGATTGGAGACGTCTTAGCACGCAAATAGAGGATTTAAATAAACGGTGAACGAGCTTCTAGTGGAATACTTTATGGCCGGCTTTATACAGCTAGCTAGGGGACGCGAATAATAAGAGCTTATAATAATTTATAGCTACGGTAGTAAGGAGGAAGTTAAATAGTGGACGCTAGGTCCTTTAGTAGCGCCTATAAGTTATATAATAGGACCTCAGTTAATCCGTAGTATCAACACCTTTTATAAAGTAATTGTAATGGTCTATAAGCATCGGAATTACTAGCTAAGCTCTGGCGTTGTCGCCAAAGAGCTTACGAGTCTATAACGCGCCACTAGAAGTCCCAGCTGGCCGTTATTAAAGCCTTATCGTCTGTTCAGAAACTGGTAATATATAACATCAGTCCTATGGTATTAAGCTCTAGCATTTAAATAAACTCACTATCGCCAACAGTACTCATAAATAATACCACTTAGGCGTCTTTCTAAGCAAGCTCCATCGCCTAACCGTCCTTTAAGACCTCTATATATAGTTTGCCCCATTCAATCTGGTTATTATAGTATAGTTTAAGGTCAACGAGCTCAGAGTTCATATGCTCCTTAGGCTTGCGCGCGGCATTATCATCTTTATATTCCTGTTCCTGTTCCTGTTCCTGTTCCTCCCTTCTTATTTTTACAGTTTAAATAGTCCCTACTGCCCCAATTCCTTCTATATAAAGGCGTTATAGTAATCTAATGCTAGTAAAAAGGTTGTTAAGCCAAACAATGTGCTTATAAGGTAGGTAGAGGCGTGTTCTACTGTTAGCGTCTTCCTATAGCAGTAAGTTAAGAACAACTGCTTTAGTCTTTAAAAAATTATCCGTTTTAATAAAGGACATATCTAAATTATATGGGTCTTTACCTAAACCTTTTAAATAAAATAACTAATTAAGAACATAGCCCTAATTGCCTAGTATCTATATTTTAAAGCCCTTAGGTATTAGCTTAGTTGGTATATTTACAATCTCGCTTACGCGACTAGTAAATTATTTAATCAACTTATTAATAGTAAGGTAGGTTCCTGGCCAATAGAACGCCTAGTAATAAAGGCAAAGGCACTTGCTAAGCTCCTCTATCCGCTTAAAAGTATTATAGAAAGGCTTATTATTATCCTCCCTTAGTGTTATATAGTAAAAGTAGCGATTAATCTAGTGCCAGTAATTGCAACCTATATAGTCCCAAACAATATAAATCGTCCCACTGCTTAAGTCCTTATGCCAGTAGTCCTCTATTATTAATTTACTGTGCAGCCCTATATAAATCTAGACTGCTAAGTACGCAAGAAGCTCCTTCCTATGTGTCGGTTTCCACGCCTTAGCGGACTTCTTAGGTTAACACTTATCCAGAGTTAGATTAAGCTCTGCATTACAATTTGTGTATTCTGCTAGCTTATCTAAAAGCTTATCTATAAAGAACAACTTAAATATAGCGTAAGGATCGCCCGCGTTGACTTCTTCTGGTAGATTTAGGCATCTATAGAGGTTATCGTTATTAATAGGGAAGGGGTTAAAGTTAGGGATGGGATTGGGCTCCGGAGGGGCCTTTTTCTTTATTCTTTTTGGTTATTTAAAATATTAAGTTAGTGGAATAAAGTCCTTATCATTGGAAGCTTTATCTCGTACCATAAGTAATAATACTCAATCTGTAAAGTTTGCTCTATTTATAAGAATCTTATAACAATAAATATTGGTGTTCTTAGCAGAATACTAACCGCCCGTAATAAGACAATATTATTGGCTGAGCTTGGACCACCACTTTAAGGCATAAATTATCGGTGCAAGGGATAGCTTATATAAGTCCTATAGAGTTAATAAGTTCCTATATAGGCTTAGTAAAGCCTCTCTATTTTATAAGGTATATATATTTACATTTCCGTTTATTATACTTAATATTATTAACTCTTTTAATAAAGTACTTATCCTTACTATCTACTTTAACTAGTTAGGGAGGGTTCTAAATTTATTTAGGTAGGGTATCTAATATATAGGTAGTAGAGTAGAGGACTGATATATAGAATATAGGGTAGATTTTAACCATATTAAGGAGTTTTAGTTAGTAGGCATAAGGAGAAATAACCTTTTTAACCTTATATATCGGGAAAATATTCGCAGGCTGGGATTTAAGTCGACTTTGTTAAGCGCGTTTCGTGTAATTAACATACAATTAACCAACTTAACATATTTAAAAGTTAAATAACACGCAGTTAATCAACTTGACAACTTTTAGAGCTAACTATATATTTCTTGACATGTAATTGGCTAACTTAATAACTTTTAAAGCTAACTGTATATTTCTTAACATACAATTAGCTAACTTGACAACTTTTAAAGCTAACTATTTATTTCTTAACATGCAACTAGCCGACTTGACAACTTTAAAAGCTAACTATATATTTCTTAACATGCAATTAAGGTAAAGTTATATGCCAATTGCGTAAATAAATTTTTACTATTTTCTTAGCCTGCAGTATACTAGCTTATAATATATATTAGGATCCAAACAATTTTATATAATCTTATATAGTCTAATATAGTCTTATCACTCGGAGGCTCTGCACGAGGCTCTACACGAAACTCTGCACGAAGCTCTGCACAAAGCTCTACACAAAGCTCTGCACGAAGCTCTGCACGAAGCTCTGCACGAAGCTCTGCACGAAGCTCTGCACAAAGCTCTGCACGAAGCTCTGCGTACAGAGGCTCTGCACGAAGCTCTACACGAAGCTCTACATACAGAGGCTCTGCACGAGGCTCTGCGCGAAGCTCTGCGTACGGAGGCTCTATACGAAGCTCTGCATCTATTAGATAATCTATATTCTCTATAAGGCACAGATTACATACATAGGTCACGTGCATAGTAAAATCTCTTCGTAGCTTAAAGCCCTAGGGGCCCTAGATAAGATTAATTAATTAACCCATTTTATCAACGAATAGCTATACATGCACTATCTAATAGCATCGAGTCCCCGCTATATTCCGATAGCCTACACGTGCCTCTGCCAAGTTACCCCCTTTACAGCCACCTTATTTTTTACCCTTCCTTACATCCTCCCTAACTTAGGAGGCACTAGAACGGCAGCTAGTAGAGGACCGTCGCCGGAACCAGACGACCGTTGCCAGAACCAGACGACCGTCGCTAGAACCAGATGACCGTCCTAGAGCCAGATGACCGTCCTAGAGCTAGACAACCGTTACCATAACTAGATGACAACCTTTCGAATAACCAGCCAGCGAATACCACAAACAATTTAATTGATTAATTGAATTTAATATTGGCCTATTGCCAAATTAAATCAAGGCCTTCTAGGGAGGCACCTTAGACGACTACCGTTTAAATGTATAGCGAGCGAACGGCTATAAAGAACGATCTAAATCAATTAGAGCCTTTGATCGGGCCGACCCCTCCCCTGAATTGAATTAGATACTAATATAGGCAGGTAGGCAGACAGGCAGGCAGGTAGGTAAGTTAATAGGTAAATAGGTAGAAGAAAACCGTCGCTATATTATATTAAATTATCTAAAATAATATAATTAATTTTGCTAGCCTTATAAATAGCCTTAAAGTAGCCTTTATTTATCTAAAATATACTATTAGTATAAAAGAGGTAGATAGCTCCAAATACTTTGCTAAATACGTAGGTTGTGCATAGGCTGCGCGCAGGCTGCGCATAGACTGCGTGTCAAAAAAACACAACATAGGCTAGTCGGTCAGGTTGCTAAATGCCCTTAACTGCGCGCCAATTGCGTCAACCACTAACCATTGAGGCTATTTAGAGGGGACCATATTTTGCCGATGTAAGGGCCGGCGTTCTTCCAATTAAGTTTTTTAGTAGGCCATTTCATATTTAAGTTTCTAATATTTAGCTAGACAAAGTTACTAATTTAGTAGGCTAGTACTAGGGTTTAATTCTTATTTACTATAGCTTTATAGATAGATTAAGCCTATATTATTTTATTAGTAAGGAACTCTTATAGTTTTTTTATCTTCTTTATAAATTAATTTACTTCTATAACTTATAGGGCGTAATAAGCTAGGTAAAAAACATTACTAAAGGATTTAAAACCTATTTATAGATATTAGCTATAGTTGGCTAGGAATAGGGAGACCTTTATAATTTCTAAGACGGAGTTATTTATAGTAAACTTGGTAAATATAAGCCAGTCTATCTAGTTGTCCTATAAATATAATATATATATCCAAATATACTATTCCATTATAGTATTTACATATTCTATTTAACTATCCATTTTTAGGTAGTATATTATAGACAACAGTGCTTTAATATAGAGTTAGGTAATTAGTTCTTTCGATCTAGAGATACCAATCGTTTAAAAAAAAAGGAGCTCTTGCTGCACCCGGCCCAAAAAGACCAAAACCAACCAAAAGAACCCTGAAAATCACCCAGAGAATCCCCCTAAGATACATGCATCGCAGGGGAGGCATACGTCGAACGATGGTGGTTCGCACTCGCGCGTAACCGCCAGAACCACGCCCAGCAATGGCCCTCCATAACAAAGACGGGCGAATACCATACTATAAAGCGGAAATACCTCTATTAAGAAAGCATCTAATAAAATATAAAGCCTATTAGACGCGTCTAGTATCCAAAATTATAGGGGAGTAACCGTTAGCCATAACAAACTAATGCAGCTAGTAGAATGGCTCCACCAGTCCAGTAAACCTTAGGCGCCCCTCTAGTAAACCCTTAATTAAATCCTCTAATAGCTAAGCAAAATTAAAAATAACTAAAACCCCCTTTTACTAGCAAACTGCACCTGGGCCGCCGTAGCTGTGCTTTTATAGCACAGGGAACCTACCCCCTATAAGATAACAACTGGGTATATAATTATAATATAACCAAACACAGAAAAAGCAGAGGGGCTTAGGGGATAATTAGAAACAGAAGTCCTTATAGAGATTTATAAAGAGGTCTATAACGCTATTATAGTCCGATACCTTAGGAGCGGAGATATTAGAGTTACCCTAAAGGACTAATAGGCAAAGGAACGAGCCGTAAGGGTAGGGGACAGGCTAGGTGAACGTATTAGCATAAAAGTACTCCGTAAGGATTACTTAGTCGAAGTCCTAGCGGTTCCTATAAGCCTTAGGGTAGAAAAGGGACGCCAGGCGGATAATACAGTAATTATATAGGAGATAGTAAGATAAACGGAACGCCTTATTCTAGAACTTGAGATTACCCGAATCCAATGGCTTTAACAGGAAAATATAAACTAAGTATATAACAAGAACAACAAGAGGATACAAGGGTCGCCAGAGACTTACTAGGGAGACGCTAGATAAACGTATGGCTCCCTTATTATCAGCATATATATACTAGGAATGCAAAAACTCCTTATCTAAAAAGGAATAATTATAAATGGCCTTATATACAACACAAGACTCTACAACCACAGACTACGCCTAGAACGATGCTATTGTTATATATAATAGGGACACACCCAAACCATATACGCAGCACAGGTGTGCTGTGGCCACTATACAGGCCCCTATAATATAAGACACTGCTCAAACCAAGACTAAATAAAATGCGTAAACTGCCACCAAAGCACACACAAGGCGTAGGAGAGAGAAGACTGCATTAAATATAGGAGACGGAAGGCAAGGGCTTAATAACTATGGGAATAATTACACGCTAGGTTATACAAATGGAAATAACGGGCGATAAGCTAGGGGGACGCAGGTGCCTTCCTAGCGTTTCCTATCTTTAGTAATAGGGGGCTAGGCCAGCTATCCCAAGCCTTAACGGGCTAGAAGTGGCGCTGCGCGATATTACCAAACCAAACAGGGATATAAGGGTTATAGGGGATATAAGGGTTATAGGGTATACAAAGGAGAGGACGCCCCGTAGGAAGACCCCTATGGATATCTATAGCAAGCTTAAGACCAGGACAATTAAGAATTAGACTTAACATGGTAAATATAACATTTATAGCCGACCTATAAAGGGCATATAGCTGACTAGTAAGATTAGGGAAAGAACTAAAGACAATAACAGATTTAGATATAGAAGCGCTAGTAGGAATATAAGACACGGGAATAAAAAGCTCTATATAAAATAAGTAGCGACCAGGGTATAGATATAAGAGATAGAAGTTCTAAATATCCTAGAGAAAGTAGAAATAGAAGAAGCGAGGAATAAAGGAGAGATAAAGGACCCTCACTAGGGGTCCGCCACCTATCCATTATATAGTATAACTGCGGCAATATAAACCACCGTCTTGTAAGGCCCCTACTAGACAGTCTAGACCTAGAGAAATACTATATCCTTGCTATATAAGAGCCGTATTATAATACCTATATATAATTAACATACTGCCCCTAAGGATTTTAGCTCCTGTATAAACCAAAAGCAGCTATATGCATATGCTTTATAATTAATAAGGCTATTAGCCTATCCTTATAGTTATAGCAGGCAATCAACCTAGATATTGCAGTTATAACAATCTAGATATATAGGGGACCGGTATAAATTATTAATGTGTATAACCCTAGGGTTAAAGGCGTCCCATAAATAGAGAATATTATATTAGTAATAAGCTTACTGGAAACTAAAGGTACAAAGTCTATTCTATTAGGAGATATAAACCTCTACTACCTATAGTGGGGAGGTATCCATGTTGCTACTGACTAATAGGCAGAGTGCCTACTAAGAGCCATAGACATCTGGGGCCTTAAGCTGGCTACCCCTTAGGAGCAATTACATGGTAATAAGGCACCGCCAGAAGTACAATTAACCTTATATTTATGGATAAAGGCTTATACTAGAGACTCAAAAGGTGTAACCCTAAAGAAGAATAGGCACTCGCCTTAGACTATATCCCTATCCAGATATAACTAGATCTGGATATTAAGGCGCAACTAAATAGTAAAAGATACGCAATAAGGAAGCTTAAGACAGATAGTTTCCTTAGTATAGTTAAATAATAATTTTAAGACCTAGAAGAAATCCACCTAATACCAAATAAGCGAGGCTTATTAGCTACCCCTAAGAAAATTAACTAAAGACTAGAAAGGATCCAGGCAGCAATTAAAAATGGGCTGGAAGAGTACTACCTAGTCTTAAAACCGGGCCCCTATACATAACACGCGTGGTCTGTATAATGCGCGGTTCTTATTGCTAGCTAATAATAAGTAAGAAGGAAATATATAAGTAGCCATAACCCTAAAGATAAGAGATAATATAAAGACATAAGAAACCAGTTAAAGAATACCCTAAAAAAAGAAACAAGGAATAACTGGAGATGGTTTATAAATAAGCACACCTCTAACTTAAGCCTCCCCTATAACAAGGGCCTTTGGGCTATGGCAAAATAGTTAAAGAAAAAGGTAGGGCGCCTAGTAGAAGACCTATACCTACTACCTCTACAAAGAGCAGGGGAAATATAGGCCACTAATAATAATAATAAGAAGGTAAAGATCCTTATAAAAAGGTTCTTCCCCTAACTGGCTCTAGCAGACCTTAGTAATATCACGGGTAAAACACTGGTAACTTACCTATAGGTTAACAGCGATATAACAATAGAGGAAATGGCCAGAACTATTAGCCGCCTTTTAAATAATATAGTATTAGGACCAGATGGAATTCTAAATAAGGCCTTAAAAACCTGTGGACTACTTATAGCACCTTGGCTTGCAGATATAGCTAAAGCATGCTTTGCTATAGGCTACTACCCACAACTTAAAAGATCTATAATAACGGTTGTCCTATAAAAAGAAGGTAAAGCAGATTACTTAATCCCAGGAAGCTACTGCCCTATTGCCTTAGAAAACACCCTTAGCAAAATCTTAGAAAGGGTAATAGCAAACTATATAGTAGACACGGCCAAGAAACACGCCCTATTACCACAAAGTTAAATGGGGGTAAGAAAGAACCGCTTAATACTATTAGCACTTATGCTACTCGCTACCACCATTAAGTCTATATGGGTGATGTAAAGGGACTTTATAGTATTAATGCTTAGCTTAGATATTAGTGGTGCCTATAATAACATACCCTATAAGCGCCTCCTATATATCCTTAGGGCAAAGGGCTTTCTAGAATAGATTATATAATTTGTTTAAGGGTTTACAGGCCAGAAAGAAATATTACTAGTCTTTAGCGGATACCAAAGCCCCCCTATTATAGTTGTAATAGGAATACCATAAGGATTACCCCTCTTGCCTATACTCTTCCTTTTCTTTGTAAGCAACCTACTTAACTCCTTTAAGGAAGGGGCGACCTAGGGGATAGGCTTTATTAATAATATAAACCTAATTATATACGGCCTAATAGCTGTAGAGAATTGCAGAACACTAGAGAAAGCCTATAACACCTATATAGAATAGGCAAGATAACACGGAGTCTAATTCTTACTAGAGAAATACTAGCTAATCTACTTTATAAGAAAACGTAACTAATCTGCAGATCTCTAGCATACAATTTATATTTAAGGCTTTGGGGGTCAACCAGTTTAAGGCCTAAGGGTATTAGGAGTATAGGTAGACAGTAAGCTCTAGTAGAGCGTATATGCGTTATAAGCGGCCTATAAGGGCCAAGCACAGTACATCGCAATATCTAGGATTGTTAATTTTATATAGGGTCCATGCTTCCAGAGGTCACGCCTACTATATATAGTAGTTGTCCGGCTAACCATGACGTATAGATCTAGTATTTAGGCCATAGGAGAATCCGAGAAAGGCCCCCCTAAATTACTCCTTAAACTACTCTAAAAGGTCTAAATAGCTTATCTCTGGAGTATAATAGGCGGGTATAAGCAAACGGCTATAGTACTGCTTAAGAAGGAAGCTAATATCCCCCCCCTATAATTATATATTAAAGCCGCTGCAGTGTAAAGGGTGCAAAGGGAGCGTAACTTTAATGTTATAAAGTATATTAAGACACACCTAAACAAACTATGGAGTGACCCTAGGGTGCCCTATAGGAGAATAAGCCAACAACCCCAAAGTAGGGAAGATATATTAGAGAAACAGGTAAAGAAAGCAAAAGAAGAATAGTACCGTGTTAGGGCCCAGGCCTATATAGAGGAGGAAGGGAGACGCGTAAGAAATCAGCAAAGACAATAGTAAGAGAGAGAAAGGAGCTAAAGTAGAGCATAAAAGAGCACTAGAAAACCATCTACCGTAACATAATACTGGTTGGACCAATACTGGAGAGGTGTATAGGAGTTAAAGGTACAGAGGCTGTCTTAGGCAAGAGAAACCTAAGCCATAGCATAGTTAATATTATAGGGGGTAAATACCTAAGGGCTCCAAGAAGGCCTAACAAAGGCAGAAAACATAATAGCAATACTTTTAAGAATAGAAATAATAGGACTAAAAGATTGGCTTTACTGGGTAGGTATCCTAGTAGGTAGCCTAAGATGCGAATATGGCTGGCTAAGACAGACACTAAAATACGTAATACTGCTATGCCCCCTACATACTAACTAAGAAGCAATGCTCTTAGTAGCTAGCATAGAGAACTATAATACACTACTCTTAATATAAAAAGGTCTTAAGGCGGTTACCTAGTGGCTTATTAGCTAAAATGTACTAGACCAGTTCCGGGTTGCAAAGGAAATGGTAATAAAAGGTAAAGGGGCGAGTACTAGGCGCCCCTTAATGACTCTATATTAGTAGAGTTAAGTTTGCGATACTAGCGCGTCCGTAGGCTTATTACGGCAGCAGTGGTTCCCAGGGAGGTTATAAAGTAAGGTAGTAGAGCACTATAGGTGACTTATAGGCGCCCTGTATACGAGTCCCAAAAGGCGGGGAGATGGATTATGGGGTTTTCTTATTTTCTCAAATAGAGTTTTCTCCCTATATGTAAATAAGGAGTAGTCCGCGTGGGCCCAATAGGGATCCGAATTGGATGTTAAGCAATGAATAATTATTAATTAGTTCTTTCTAAAATATAAAAATAAACTAGCTACTTTTATCGGAGATAATCGTTTTAGGGAGTCTATAGAGTTTCTATATATAGTCTAAGAATAGTTAGGTAATAGTAGGTGCTAATATATTAGGGTAGGCAATTAAGTGTTTTATCTTAGATAGTTAGTCTATAACTATTATAATATTTATACAGCCTTTACTTATAGGGAGCTTAATAATAAAGTTAATTAAGATATCCTTCTCTCTTCGGTCTGGAATAAGCAGTAGCTTTAGAAAACCATTATATATCTTATATAAAGCTTTAGTTTATTAGCAGGTATAGCAGCTAAAGATATGCCTTTGTATTATACTATGCATATTTAGCCAGTAATATTCTTATTAGAGTAGTTCTAGGGTTTTTCCTTAGCTTAGGTAACCGGCTACTAGTAGGTCGTATACATATTTAAGGAGCTTAAGCTTAAGTTTATTATAGTTAGGTATAACTAGGCGGTTCCTATAGTATAAGCGGTCTCTATAAGCTTTATATTTACTTAGAGAAATCCTTTTAAAGCGTCTAATACCACCTTAGATTAGCTTAAGCGTCTCTTAAATAAACTCGTTATTTGGGTATTTATTAATTATTATCTGGTTAATTAATTAATCAGTTATTTTAAGGATATATACTATAACGTCTTTAATAAAAGAGTTAAATAGCTTAGGACAAAGCAGGGTTTAATTATAGTAGGTATACGCTTCTTCCTATACTAATATATCTTATAAATATTAGGTTAGGGCATTAGGGTTTTAACCTTAAACGCCTAGGCAGTATATAATTAAGAATTAGAAATAAGACAGATATTCTAACCAATAGGCTTAATAATAACTTAGCTATTTTATAGTTGTAAAGTACTATAAATTCTTATAGTCGCTAAGGACCTTAATTGGAAATATAGCGCCTTCCAGTTTGGGTCACCATTATTTAAAATATTTAATAATGGCCAATAATTCCTTATTGTAGATTTTATAGTTATATTTAGCTGGACTTAGTTATTTTAAAAAGTATGCTATAGGGTGCAGTACTTCTTCCTTATTATACTAGGACAGAATGCTCCTAGTAATATAGTTAGATAAGTTAGCTTCTATAATACTCTTTTAGTTCGGGTTAAAGTATTAGAGTATAGGTGCGGTAGTAAATATAACTTTTAGGTAAGTAAAGGCCTTCTTATATTCCTTATTAAAGATAAAGGCTTTATCCTTTTAAGTTAGAGCTATAAGGGGTAAAACCAGAGCGGAGAAGTTATTAATAAACTATTAGTAGAAGTTAGCAAATCCTATAAAAGCTCTTACGTCCTTAACATTCTTAGGTTCTTACTAGTTTATAATTACTTTAATTTTCTTTAGGTCTATTTATATTCCATCTATTATAACGGGCTCGTACAAATGCTTTTAAACCAAAGCTTATAAATTGCTACTATATAAGAATACTAAGCTAAGGAGAAGAAGAAGAGGAAAAGAGGCTCTAGGGGGTGATATATATACGGTACGGGCGAACTCCGGAGATTACGCCAAGCCAGCTGCATAGGCGGTGCCTCAGCACCATCACATCTATAGAAATAATAAGTTTAAGGTATAGAACTTCCATTTTATAGAACTCGCATTTATCTATATCTAATTATAGGCTAGCTCTATATAGGGCTTTTAGGATAAAGTTAACATGTTTCTTATATTTAGTTAGGTTATTACTATATACTAGGATATTATTAATATAAGCAGTATAGAAAACGTCTAGGTAAGGTTATAGGGTATTATTTATAAAGTATTAGAATAAACTTAGGACATTTGCAAGGCCAAATAGTGTTACTAAGTATTTAAATAGTCTATATCTAGTACGGAATGCAGTAAGCTATTTATCTCCTTTTACGATATAAAGGTGGTTAAATACGTAGATAAGGTTAAGTTTTATATAGTAGTTAGCATATAGAGGAGGAAGGGAGACGCGCAAGAGGCCAGTAAAGACAACAGCAAGGGAGAGAAAGGAGCCAAAGTAGAGCACAAAAGAGTACTGGAAAACCATCTACCGCAACACAATACTGGTTAGACCGACGCTGGAGAGACAAATGGGAGTCGAAGGTATAGAGGTAGACTTAGGCAAGGGGAACCCAAGCCATAGCATGGGTAACGCTATGGGGGGTAAATACCCAAGGGCTCCAAGAGGGCCTAATAAAGGCAGAAAATACAATGGCAACACTCTTAAGGACAGGAATAATAGGACTAAAAGATTAGCTTTACTGGGTGGGTGTCCCAGTAAGTAGCCTAAGGTGTGAATATAGCTGGCCAAGACAGACACCAAAATATATAATACTGTTATGCCCCTTACGCACCAGCCGAGAAGTAATGCTCTTAGCAGCTGGCATAGAAAACTATAATACACTACTCTTAACACAGAAAGGCCTTAAGGCGGCTACCCGGTAGCTTATTAGCCAAAATGTGCTAGACCAGTTCTGGGTTGTAAAGGAAATAGTAATAAAAGGCAAAGGGGCGAGTAACAGGCGCCCCCTAATAACTCTACAGGAGTAGAGTATAGTGTGTAATACTAGCGCGTCCGTAGGTTTGTTACGGCAGCAGTAGTTCCCAAGGAGGTCAAAAAGTAAGGTAGTAGAGCACTACTGGTGACTCGTAGGCGACTTGTAAGCGAGCCCCAAAAGGCGGGGAGACGGATTACGGGGTTTTCTCAAATAGAGTTTTCTCCCCACATATATATAAGGAGTAGTCCGCGTGGGCCCAACAGGGATCCAAATCGGACGTTAAGCAATGAATAATAATAATATATAGTAGTTAGCCTTACTTAATTAGTTTAATGTCTTTTAAATTAATGGAAGCGGGTACTAATTCTTAATAGTAATAGCATTAAGAGCTTAGTAGTCTATACAAAAGCGCAGGCCGCCGCTAGGTTTTTTAATAAAATTATAGGTACAGCTATAGGCGAAGAACTTACTCTAATAAATCCTTTACTAAGGTATTCGTCTAAGTACTTCTGCAGCACTTAAAGTTTATTTTAGGACATTCCGTATAGGGGTCTAAATCCTAGCTATTTTCCTTCTTTAAGTATAATCTTATAGTTATATAGTTAGTGCTCTGCTAACTTATTAGCTTCCTTTTATAAAAATACTTCTAGATATTTATGGTGGTATTCTAGTACTTTTATAGCAGGATTAGTATGCTTCTTTAGTACTAGGGCCTTTTTAATATCGGCTATTATAACAGCGAAGATTATGTGTTTAGGTTTTCTGGCAAGTTATATTAATAGGATAGCTCTAATTATATAAATATCTAAGGTATTAAGTAAGCTTAGGTTATCCCTAGTTTCTTATATAGTTTTTTATATAGTTTTAGGATTGGTATTAGGTACGGAGTTAGTATTAGATTTAAGTTTAGGTTCTTTAAATATCCATTTTATAGTAAAATACTAGTTCTTCTAGTACTTTTATATATTAAGCTTAAGCTTTTACTTAGTTTAGGGTATATTAGTTAGAGTTAGTTTATATAGTCTAGGGTAATTTCTAGGTTCTTAGTAGACGTTGGCGGAAATCTTATATTAGTAGAATTTAGTAGAATTCTTAGGTTAGTAGAATTGGATAGACTCTTTAGGTATAGGGTAGATATTAGTAAAAAATTTAGATTAGTAGATCCTAGTAGATATTTTAAATTTTAGTTTAGGGTCTAAGTAGTAAGTTATAAGGCACTTCTACTTATAACGGGAGGCAGTAAATAAAAGCTTAAGGTTGTTCTAATTAATAGTTACTCTATATAGCTTTATTTAGGGTTGTTTAAAGATTACTAAGTAACCTAGGGTAGTTAGAAAAAGCCTAATTAGTTCTTTATAGTTTAGGTATTAAAGTCTTAGGAATACTATATAGGTAATACAGCCTAAGACAGTGCGTTTACTATTAAATCCAAATATATTAATATGTTAGTTAAGGGGAGTTAGAGTAAAACCATTATCTTACGTAAAGATCTTATTAATAAATCCTATACTACTGGCTCTTGTATTAATTAGGGCTTAAGTACTAGCCTACTAATTATTCTGCTAAAGATAATAGTTAATGGTTATGCTATAATCCTAAAAGTTAGAGTTTATAACATCTAGAGCATTTAATAAGATCCTAAGGCAGCGCCGTCTTAGAGAGTAACTTAGCTTTAAGACTTTCCTTTTAGAGGTAATTAGGGCAGAGTTCCTACAGAATATTAGTTGTAACTTTATCTTTATAAATAGTGCTTACTAAATATAGGGCTAAAACTAGGTAAAGATTAGGGATAGTAACTAGAGGATTAATACGGTAAATAGTTACTAGTATTAGCCGTTTATAGATTGTATTAGGGCATAGGGATAGAGTAGTATTTTAAGATATAAGCTTTACTTCCGCACTTAAAGTAAAGGCCCAGCTTAATGCGTTATTCTTATTTAGGGGACCCTAGTAGGGCGTATCCTAGGGTCCCTATATTAATATCCATGGCATTAGGGTGCTTAGGCTAAGATAATAACTTAGTAGACGTTTATAGGGTTGTTATATTATATTAAAAAGCGGACTTTGGTATTAGGCGTAGTATATTATTATACCATTTATTAATAATATTTATATAGGCGTTAAGGGCTCCTAATAGGTCTACGCCTATTAGGGTGGTTTTTAGTTTAGTACTTAGGGACTTAATAAAGCTATTAATTAGTGTGGAGTCGTTTTAGCCTATTTCTTTTATATAATAGTTAAATTTAAAGAAGTATACTAGGAAGCCTTTTATTCCTTAAGTTATATAGTTTATCTTCCTTTAAGTAGTGACTTAGTAGTTTGGGTTACTATATATAGCTTTAAGAAGTATAACTAGACTTTTTACAGAGTTTAGATAAAAAGGTTTAATAAGGTTAGCTATATCTCCTCCTGGTTAACTTAGGGCGTAGCCAAGTTAATTAGCTTTAGTTAAATAGTAATTAACATTACCAGTTAGCTTATTTTTAAGCTAGCTTAGAAATAATTAGAGTTCTCATTGTTTACTAGTAAATATTAAAGGGTTTAGTAGTTATTTAGATTATTATAGTACAGTAGTTGGTTTAGGGTAAATAGCTACTATAGGTTTGGGACTCTCGTCCCATATATTTATCTCCAGAAATAGCGTTTAGTCTTAGGGCCCTAGTATAGACACCTTAAGGGTACGGATTTCTTCTTAGAGGCTCTTAATTATTTACTAGTATTATACTTCTTATTCGGCTTATTATTAAGTTAAAGTGGCTTAATTCTATATAAGGGCGTCTATAAAGGACTTCTATATCTTTACTAATTATTCTTAAAGCATAGATATAATACTAGCGGCTATTATAGGGGCTTTAAAGTTATTCTATATTTTAAAGGGTAGTATATAAGGTTAATATAATATAGTATTACGGAGTAAGTATAAGCGGTAATAATATATAGCGAAGTAGATATTATTAAGCTATATGTATAAACTGCATAATAAAGTTTGGACGTTGTATAAAGAGAAAAGGTAAGGAAATAGGGAGAAAAGGTATATATTATAAACTTGGTTGCTTAGTTAATATATTATATAATTACAGCACCTGTCGTACCAACTACTTATATACTAACTAATCAGGGGGGAGGCGCGTCAGTATATAGACTACGTAGTCTACCTTAATAGAATTAACAGTCACCACCATCCCAAAGAGCATACGATACTATACGTATTTCGTGCCCCGGGATATGACTCACTTATATCATTAAGTTGATACAAACATATATATATAGAGTAGAATAGGATTTAAGTGACGGTCCTAGCAGAACTTAGTAGGATTTAGTAGACTTAGTAGAATATAGTAGAATGCAGTAAATTGCCGTCAGATTGCCGTCAGATTGCTATAGATTGCCATTTCGCGGCCGGTCTCTTCTTACTGCGTCGGTAGAAATAGTCGGATATGTGTAAGGTATTATAGAGGTGTCCTATAACAGTCTCCCCCTTAAGCTTAAAGTTCTACTTAAAGCTCTACTTAAAGCTTAATATAGAGCTCTAAAGCTCTACTAATACGCAGTACTAATATACTAGGAAGGTTCTATAATTAGTCGTATAAATGCCTATATAATTAATTAATTAATATGGCTTTATAGAAGCTCTATATAAAGCTCTATACAAAACTCTATAAAAGCTCTACTAAATGCTTTACTAAAGCCTTTATCCCTTAACCCGCTATATTTCGTCTCCGTATTATAAATAAGAGCTAGTTAATTAGAGCTATAGAATTTAATCATCGTAATAAGAAATATAAAGCCTTTTAAATATAAATATATATTTATATATTAAACCAATTTAGGGAATTAAGGTGCTCTAGATAAGGTAGCTAGCACTTATCCTTCCTATAAAATAGTATATTACACACACTACACCTAAAATACCTTCTTAAAACACGCTTTGGGCGCTTCTAATCCTTACTATCTTGCGGTTATTAAATAGTATTTACTAATAGCTTTATTCTTTGTTTCCTAATCTAATATATAGTCTTCCTACCAAACTTTATATAAGCTCTATAAAGCTTATACTTTGCCTATAGCTTTAAAAGCTAGTACTTCTCCATTAGCTTTTATATTATATCCTTTATAAAAGGGTGCGGCAGTTACTTCTGCATATAGGCCCTTTAAGTTTAAGATAAGGATTTATATAAGGCGTTATAAAGGTGCTTTCTAAAGCACTTATAGTCTTTAAAACATATAGCTTAGTTATTTTTAAGACGATAGGATAATAATAAGTAGGAATTTATAATTATTATATTAAGGAGGAAGTGGAATAAAGCCTTTTAAGTCTTTCTATACTGTTACAATAACGATGTATTACATATAAACGCTAGATAAACAAGCATCAGATTCGTAGAATTAATAGCTATATACAACTATTATAGAGGCTTAAGAGGATTACTAGAAAGCTTAACAAAAATATAGCTGCGGGCAAATCTATATAAGGGCAATCGGGGCGGATAAACTAGCTGCCAAGCAATATTAAATAAGGAAGGAAATAAATAAATAAAGGAATCCGACATCAGGAAAATATTCGCAGGATAAGATTTAAGTAGACTTTGATTTTCGCGTTTCGCGTAATTAATATATAATTTGACTAACTTAACACGCAATTAACTAACTTGACACGCAATTAACCAACTTAATATACAATTCGACTAACTTAACATGCAATTAACTAACTTAACACGCAATTTAACTAACTTAACACGCAATTAACTAACTTAACACGTAATTTAATAACTTAATATACAATTAACTAACTTAACACATAATTTAACTAACTTAACATGCAATTAACTAACTTAACACGCAATTCAACTAACTTAATATACAATTAACTAACTTAACAACTTTAAAAGCTAACTATATATTTCTTAACACGCAATTAACCTACTTAGCAACTTTAAAAGGTAACTATATATTTCTTAACATGCAATTAAGGTAAAGTTATATGCTATATATTTAACTATTATATATTATCTAATATAATCTTATACAATCTTATATAGTTTTATTACTTAAAGGCTCTGTATAAGGCTCTGCACGAGGCTTTACACAAAGCTCTATATAAAGCTCTATATAAAGCTCTACACAAAGCTCTGCGTATAGAGGCTCTACATAAAGCTCTACGCATAGAGGCTCTATATAACGCTCTGCACGACGCTCTATACAAAGCTCTACATAAAGCTCTGCACAAAGCTCTATATATAGAGGCTCTACACAAAGCTCTATACAAAGCTCTGCGTATAGAGGCTCTGCACGAAGCTCTACACAAAGCTCTGCACGAAGCTCTGCACAAAGCTTTATATAAAGCTCTACACGAAGCTCTACACGAAGCTCTATATACAGAGGCTCTGCACGAGGCTCTACGCGAGGCTCTATATATGGAGGCTCTGTATAAAGCTCTACACAAAGCTCTACATAAAGCTCTGCATGAGGCTCTACGCGAAGCTCTGCATATAGAGGCTCTACACAAAGCTTTACACGAAGCTCTATACAAAGCTCTATATATAGAGGCTCTGCATAAGGCTCTGCGCAAAGCTTTATATATAGAGGCTCTATACGAAGCTCTGCATTAGGTCCCCGCTATATTCCTAATAGCGTCTATACGTGTCTCTGCCTATATAGCCGCCTTATTTTTTACCCTTCTTTCCTTCCTTACATCCTCCCTACCTAGGGAGGCACTAGAACGGCAGCTAGTAGAGGACCGTTACTAGAACTAGATAACTATCGCTAGAACCAGACAACTGTTACTAGAACTAGACGACTGTTACCAGAACCAGACAACCGTCGCTAGAGCCAGACGACTATCGCTAGAGCCAGACAACTATCACTAGAACTAGACAACCGTCGCTAGAGCTAGACAACCGTTGCTAGAACCAGACAACCGTCTCTAGAGTTAGACAACTGTTGCCAAAACCAGACGACCGTCGCTAGAGCCAGACGACTGTCGCCAAAACTAGATAACTGTCGCTAGAGCTAGACAACCGTTGCTAGAACCAGACAACCGTTGCCAGAGCTAGACAACCATCGCCAGAACTAGATAACCATTGCTAGAACTAGACGACCGTCGCCAGAACTAGATAACCGTTACTAAAACCAGATAACCGTTGCCAGAACTAGACAACTATCGCCAGAGCTAGATAACCGTCGCTAGAACTAGATAACCGTCACTAGAGCTAGATAATAACGACTAGCCAGCGAGCACTATAAACAATTTAATCAATTAATCAAATTAAGGTAGTATAGATAGGTAGGCATAAATAGGGAGATGCTAATAGGTAGGCAAATACAGATAGGTAAGCAGATGCAAATAGGCAAGTAGATACAGATAGGTAAGTAGATATAAACAGGTAAGTAAATATAGATAGGTAGGCAGATGCTAACAAGTAGGCAGATATAGACAGGTAGGCAGATATAAATAGGTAGGCAATATAGACAGGTAGGTAATATAAATAGGTAGGCAATGTAGACAGGTAGGCAATATAGATAGGTAAGCAGATACAAATAGGCAAGCAGATATAGATAGGTAGGCAGATACTAATAAGTAGGTAGATATAGACAGGTAGGCAGATATAAATAGGTAGGCAATATAGATAGGTAGGTAATATAGGCAGGTAGATAAGTTAATAGGTAGATAGGTAGAAGAGAACCATCGCTATATTATATTAAATTATCTAAAATAATATTATTTATTTTACTAGCCTTATAAATAGCTTTAAAGTAGCTTTTAT
>Ga0307507_10002876_pt1 | contig 34727 bp, 13 predicted proteins | sample 7_EM_MG_FD_207223 | JGI IMG/M metagenome (GOLD analysis project Ga0307507, IMG submission 207223) | Populus trichocarpa ectomycorrhiza microbial communities from riparian zone in the Pacific Northwest, United States - 7_EM | ecosystem: Host-associated > Plants > Roots > Unclassified | place...
TCTCCCGTAATTCCTTTCTCTTCTTTACGCAACGTCTTGTTCTCCGCAAGAGCTATATACCCTTAGATTTAAATAGAATTTATATTGTTCCTTTGAATCTTCCTTGAAGCCTCTTCGCGCCCTTACAGTCGCGGAAGGTGGTAGATGTTACGGCACTGACGCGCGTAACCTGGATAGGGCCTAGTTAGGGGGTTCGCTTACGTCTTGGCTCCATGTATATAGACGTGTCCTTTCCACGACCTTCTTCTGCTCCTCATCTTGATATCCGAGTCCATAGACATTCCAATTGTACAGGCTTGCATACGTTCTTTACGGCGCTTATGCCTCGATTGACTGAGTCGCTGTGACAGTAGAGAATCGTCAAGTACGCGCAGCATAAATATAACAGAAGGCCACCAAGAAGACGAAAACAATGGTTAGAAAGGGCCAAAAATTAGCAGCCTTGCAGGCTAGAGAGGAGCTTAATTGGTTATTTACGTCAGATAAGAGCATGTAGGGTAGGGTGGGTAGCGGTAGGGTAGTAATGGCGGAGGTAAGGTTAAATTTGTTAGCTGGCTCGCGATGCCTCAGTATTATTTTAAGAATGGTTAATTCCTTATAAAATGCATTGTTTTTCTTAGTAGGCGCCATATAAATTATATGGCTTGCTTACGGCGCGGGGCATTGCCCGTTTAAAATGTGTGCATTTTAAGTATTTATATGTAAAATATATATTATTTTAGGTATTTATATAACCAGCTTAATTCATATACGCAAAATACACCTATAGGAAGCCAGAAATAATACGCAAAATGTGTATTTGATTATAAAATGCATACTTTTTTAATATATAATGCGGATGAGAGTGGGCCGTAGGGGATTCCATGCGATATTGCAGACCTTATAGGGGTTCCATAGTGCCTAGTTTAGTACGCAGTAATAGCTTCCTATATAATAGTCTCCTTGGAAGGCCTATGACGTATAGGAGGCATGGGGTGTGTGTAAATTGAGGCTATACAAAGAGGTTGAAGCATTGAGGTGGAAGCATCGAGTTGAATTTTGATGTTCCTGTTTGTGGCAGAATCGCTATTCTGACCAATTAGAGCTCGGCGGTGAGCCTATGCACGAGCTAATTCAAATACCCCCTCAGATTCAAATACCCCCTTAAATACTCTATATCTAATTCCAACGGTCCACCAAGGGTCTGATTCATGAGATAACTAGCAGGAGCGCTTGCAGGGAGCGCTAGTGGCCCGCTCATGTTACCCCTTATACGCACAGCTGCTAAGCGGCTGTACACACCTTCGTTGCGATTATTGACCGAGTTTACGAGGTCTATACTTTCCAGTCCCAGATTTTAAACTTTGCCAAGCCAGCTTCTGATTGGTTTAAAAAAAAGGTTGTGCGCGGTAAGTCGTGGCAGAATTCACGTAACGAACTTTAAAATCAAAATATTATATACTTACCTTTTTGTCAATATCTTTATTAACGTCTCTATTAATACCACTATATATACTATAAATGGCAGATCCTGCTGTAATTGAGTGTAGCAAGTGCCATATTTATAAGCCCCGCCTTAACTTTATTAAAAACGTCCCTTTAAAGAAGCTTTTAAAGCTATACCAGTTATATCAGTTAAAGGCGCGTTTCCCCTATATATTACCTCTACTTCTATTTACTTCTCTAGGCTTCTAAATATAGTTTAAATAAGCGGAAAGCTCTCGCAGAGCTAGGTTCTACTACTAAGACTCATCCTATAAAGCGTCAACTAAATGCTCTACCTAAAAATAACGCTAGGAACGCCTTTTTACCTCGCAGCTAGAATAGTTAAAATACCCCTAAAATTGCTTGGTAATGGAGGGCAATTATAGTAATATAACGGGAGCACCGCTTTATAAATTGGTAGGGTAAAGCTTACTTATAAACTCCTCTACTATATACACCAGATAAGGCTCTAATACCTTTTCTAATGGTAATACCTACCCTAGTGTTAATACCACCTATTTCGGGGCAAGCTCCAACTACGGCTATACCACCTATTTCGGCTATTAATTAGGAGCGAATTAAGAAGTTTAAGAGTATGCTATAAGCTAAACGTATAGAGATGTATAGGCGTTGTAAGGAGCGGTGGTTTTAAATAGGCCTAGCTACGGAGGGTAACAATATTGGTGTATATAAAGCCTATATTAGGGACGCTAATAGCCTTAAGGATCTAGCCCTTTTCTTCCTATTTGGTAAAGGTAACGAGCTTAATCTAGGGCCCGTTCCTGGCTTCCTACCTATACTTACCGCGGTAGAGGAGCTTCTAATTGCGCGCGTATACGTTCACCTATAAGTCGTGCGTGTGCGTGGCTAGTAACATTGCTATACTAGCTACGTCTACTACTTTGGCCAGAACATACTAAAGACTTAGAGGTAGCTACCATAGCTACCTTCTAAACTCAATATACTGGTTATAAGGCCTACGGCAGTAGAGGGTGGCGAATATCTAAGTTAACGGTTTACTAAGCAGTATACCATAAGGCGCTCTGCTATAATATATTAGCTTTCCTTTCTAAAAATTAATTATCCAGATTACTATAATGTTAAAATATATAGTAACTAGCTTACTAGCTTACCCAAGAATAGTTCTATATTAGATTAGCTACCTTCTATTAATAAGCTGGGTTTTAATTTTAGTAACCTAAAAGCTTACCCCCCTCCTAGACCGTAGGCTATATTGGCTCCTACAGGCAATTATACTCCTACTATTAATTATTCACCTATTGGGCTTGGCAATAATATATAGGATGGCGAATTTAACGACAATATACTAGATACTTTAGTTCCTAATCTAGCGCCTAATCTTAGTAAATTAGAGCTTCTAAGTCGCGAGGTTTAATATCAGCAAGGCCTACGGGCGGGCCTAGAAGTCCCTACTATGCGGTAGACACCTCTCTCTAAGCGATTAGCCAATTATATTATACGCGGCGCCTTTCCTATATTATTCCCTTATAGTAAGGCTGATTTTAATATACTATAAAGATATATAGTTACCCTGGCTGCGTACGCTAAGCATATACTTAAGTATTAGGACGGTCGATTTAGCCGCCACCTCTTATTTCACTACTATCTATTTAATTGGATTATAAAAGAGCAAGCCCTTAACGCCACCAGCTTCCTTTACAGTTAATCTATTAAGAGTGGTCTGTCTTTAGATAAGCTTAGCGATTTTATTAGTAGTAGTAGGGGTAACCAGATTCTAAATAGGATTATACGGCATATACAGAAGCTTAAGGGCACCAGGCCTTACTGGAGATAGAAGAGAAATAAGCTTATAGCTTATACTAAAAATATTAAAAATAAGTCTCTATTCTTTACGCTTAGCGCTACTAATTTATATTAGTATAATCTACAGTTTTATATGCCCTAATTTAATAAATATAAGGCTGCTAATAAGGCCCAGCGCCGTTAGATTGCATCTTAAAATCTTAATAAAAATACTTATATTACTACTTACTAGCTACATCGCCGCCTCTATCTATTTAAGAAGTATATGCTTATTAATCTATTTAATAGCACTAACTGTTAGTTCTGGTTTAAGTGGTAGGTACGAAGTAGCGGTTATATACACGGTTTTTTATGGTGTTTAGCGGCTCCAAAGCCAAATACGTCAACTAGTGAATTAAGGAAGGCGTTAGCTGAGTACTAGGCTACTCTTATATCTGTATTAAATCCTAATTAATCTAGGCCTCCTAATCTTCAACATTTCTCTACTCTTAACTATAAAGAATAGCTTAATAGTAGCGAGTTACTTACTGCTTACCTTAATCGATTTTAACGCTACCGCAGTTGCACTAAATCTTACTACTTAAGGTCAAAGAAAGGCTCTGCTAAAGCAAAGGGGTGCCGCTTTTACTTTCCACGCTCTCTCCGCAATAAGGCCACTGTATTAAAGGATTAAAATCTATATCACTGGACGTTCTATCCGCAGCGTAATAATAAGCTTTTTAATAGTTATAATACAGCCATAATATTAGCGTGGATAGCTAATATTAATACTTCGCCAGCTACAAGTATATTAGTAATAGTTAACTATATAGCCAAATATTACAGTAAGAAGGAGAAGAAGTTAACTTCCTACTAGGAGTTGCTCTAATTAGTATAGCTATATACTAATAGTCTTTATACCTTCGGCTTAGTAGTAGCCAAATTTATAAATAAGCTTATTACTAAGTGCGATTAGTTGGCGTAGGAAGTATACTATCTACTTTTTAACATTTCCCTTTACAAAGGCTCTAGGAACGTAGTAACTTTAAATTACCAGTAAGAAGACAATTAAATCGCTATATATAAGCTTAAGGATAGGTAACTAGAGGAGCGCGGACTGTCTGCTTATAAGAAATATAAACGCCGCCTAGATAAGGTAGAGAACGTTACTTTCCTTAATTTTCTACTCTATTTTAATTACACTAATTATAAGCGTCGGCTAAGAGTAAGGCCTTAAGTTATATTATACTTTCCGCGCTATAAAGGCGATTCTTCCTATCTATAGTATCCTAAGTTCTATTATATAAAGCTCCTTCTTTATTACCTATAGAGGGAGTATAAAGAGGTAGCTACTTATACTAATAAATTCGGGGCCCTAGATTATATGGCTTCCTATTAGGCTTACGTTGTATCTTATTAGCACCTACCTAACTACTTTTATAATTAGGTACTAGAGGAAGCTTACAAGGCTACTGCTAATATTAATAAGTTTAATAACGATTTTATAGACAATCTGGAGCTATATTAGTCCTTTAAGATACTATATACCTATATTTAAAACACTAATATAGTTAAAGTTAAGGATCCTAATAATCTTGGTAATAGGGAGCTTAATTATAACTATAATTAGGGTAGGTATTAGGGTACGTACCCGTAGCTTAATAAGAGGACTTATTGGCAGGATGTATAATTATAGCCTCTACCGCGGAGCTACTTACCACAGATAGCAACTCCGTCCTCCCTATAACCGGCCTAGCGTCATATTTATAATATTATAGTTAGTTACTATAGGCAGATCTAAATAGGCCTTAGTCCCCCTCTGCTGTAGGTTAATATTAATAGAGAGGCAGGAACTGGTAAATTATATCTTATTACAGTTCTGTCTGCCACGCTCTATAATATAGCAATATCTAATAGTAAGCCGTTACTATTAGTTCAAGCCGCCCCTACTAGAGTAGCTGCCTTTAATATTAACGGCAGAACTATATATAAACTGTTAAGGTTACTGGTAAACCGTCCCTTTAAGGAATTGCCTATTACTAGTCTTACGCCTTTATAATAGACTTTTAAGGATATTTACTACCTTGTTCTTAATAAAAAAATTAATAATCAGGCAAGTATATCCAGCTTAGATTAATTGCTGCCTCTATTAGATCTATCCTACGCGTAACAATAATTACTTTAGAGGCTTAAATGTCTTACTAGTGGGCAATTTCTATTAACTGTCCCCTATACGTTAGACGGCCTTATATAGCAGTCTATCTGCTTACCTATTAGAGCTTATTAGCCGTAGAAAGGAAGCCTATAAGGCAATTAACCAAACTACTATCCTTAATTAAGTTATGCGGCAGGGCGGTAATAACGCCAAGAGTTTTATATTTAGGACCGCCCTTGCCGAGCTACGTATTAATTCTATAGGTAATTTAACTTAGAAGCTTCTTTTAACTAAGTATCAGTAGGGCTTATCCATTAATGAGGTTATAAGCTTTAACAATATAATCCGGCTCTATAACACACGCGCAGCTATAGATAAGTATAATACTATCCGGCTTCGTAACCTTTTACAGCCAATAGTAGTTATTAAGTTAGTAGACACTAGTATAGGTGCATAAAAGGTTACTCCTAATTAGTATAATACTATACAGAATTCAACCCTATATATTAACGCTAAAGTTATACTAATATACAATATCTGGGTTGAACTAGGCTTAGTAAATAGCACTACTAATATAGTTAAAAATGTTATATAGAAGGAGCACGCTAATATTAAAAGGGATTAGCCCCAGGCACTACTAATTGCGGTAGATAGTTATAATAGACCTGCCCTATTTACTTAGTAGGACAAAAGGAAGGTCGTCCCTATCTTTTCTATACTTTATAAATAGGAGGGTATAAGAGGCTCTTACTTACGGCGTTAATTTCCAGTCACTCTAGCTTTTACTCTTACTATACATAAAAGCCAGGGCCTAACTCTTAACCGGGTAGTTCTAGATATTAAGGAAAAGGATAAGACAGCCAGGCTAACTTATATAGCAATCTTACGAGTTAAAAAGCTTTTGGGGCTTATATTTAAACGTAGATTTAATAAGGAACAATTTTAGTTATCTATAAGCAAGGCTAAGAAGGCATAATAGGAAGATTTTATACGGAGGCAGTAGCAACTACTTGTAAACGACTTTTCCTAAATAGGAAATTATATACTAGCTCAGAGGTAAGCGGAGAATATAATATTCGTCTTAGTTTCCTACTTTTAAACAGCTTAACTACGAAGTCCGATTTATCTAAATTTTAACCCCCTTATCCATCCTACCTTCTTATCGCCTCTAAAGCTGTTAGATATATATATAATGGTATACAGGGAGAATTGGCAGTATTGCCGGATCAATATTGCTGCTGTCTATAGCGTTAATCAATTTTTAGAAATTTTTAGGTTTTTTTCTTAGGGCGGAAATGTCGCTTATATAATAAGTCACGTGACCTCTAAAAATGCATATTACTTCTAACTAAACCCCACTTAGTCACTATAGTAGACCCTTTTAATAAGATATAATGCCACCTAGTAGTGACTAAAGCGCCTTAACCTTACTACCACTCCTTTCGTAGGCCTCCTCCCGTCTATAAATAATCCCTCTTCTATACATACTCTTCTTTTCTTCCTTATAGGGAGCTAGAGGTGCTCCAATACGCCCCCTTAGTCTCCACTAAGGGATCTATTGGTTGACGTGGCGATATGGACAGTATCGGACGAGGAGACAACGGGTGAGAGAGAAGACAGGAAGGACGGAGGAGCCTCTGGTAGGTGTCAGTCGAGCAACATCAATAGCTATATTATGGCTGCCTAATCTCCTGTACTTGCAGGCCTCCTCCCGTCTATAAATACTCCCTCCTCTACACCTTCCTCTCTTCTTTTCTTCTTCCTTATAGGAGCTAGAGGTGCTCCAATACTCCTCAGTCTCCACTAAGGGATCTATTGGTTGACGTGGCGATATGGACAGCATCGGACAAGGAGACGACGGGTGAGAGAGAAGACGGGAGGAGACTCCGGTAAGACGCTGACGCTCTACCCCTAGGGAGACTTCTAATTTTCCTCGCCCAAAAATTGCGTTACGTGATGACATTCGGGAACACAAATACATGCCCCCTCCCATACCCATACCACTGCTAAATATTTTAGATTTCGCACTTGGAGCTGCTTATAATAAGCGTTCCTAGAAGATCTGCTAATTTAGCGTTCTAAAATCGGACGTTGTTGACGTTTTATATAGGGGTCATTAATCAAGCTCCCGAGATACGATTTTTAAAGTTTAACACCACACCAATATCACAACTTTCTTGTAGTGGCCGAGCCACCCCTAATCTCCTCCCTTCCCTCCCCTCTCTCTCTTCCCCTTCCTCCCATTGCTCGGCACCAAGCCATTGCGTCATCACTAAGCCATCGCGTCGCCGCCGAGCCATCGCGTCATCGCCGAGCCATCGCGTTGTCATACAATCGCGTCGTCGTGTTAAGGTAGTAGACAGCCACGCGGCGATTTGGTTATCAGGCGATCGAAAATATTTAGTATATGAAGCTTCAAATCGGAATCACAATCAACTGCTCTATCACATCCTACGTAGAGGGCTCTGCATCAAAGCTCTGTTGTCCAAATATATACTAGATTCGTGACCAATATAATCTTAATTACTAGCTACAAAAGCTCTATTAAACGCCCCTAAGCTAAAAGCCTCAAAGCCAATAGCTTCTGGATTAAAAGCTTCTAAATTAAGGCTCCACATCGAAGCTCTAAATAAAAGGCTTAGTAAGCGTAAACTCGGTCAAAATTTTCGTTAGTTTTTACCCTAACGATTATCTTTATTCTTACAGCTTCAGGCGCAATCAAGTCTTTTCGAACCTTTATTGCGAAACCTATGTATGCAATAGACGCCATTGACACCCGCCGCAGAACATCGAAATCGCCCTAGCCTCGCCGCCTGAGCCCTTGCTGTCCTCTAGTAATTGGCAGGAGCGACCTACCCAGGAAAGCTCGCTAGTCCTGCCTCACGATGCGAGATACGCGTCAGTTTTTACCTTCGGGTGCAGGCGGACAGATAATGCTACCCTAGATAGCGCGGACGCTGAATGGGAGCTGCTCAAGAACATTCTTGGGCCCCAGCGACTATAAAGAGGAACTGGGATCTGGGTCGAGCGTGCCTGGCATTCCGCTCTCCATCTCCTCCGAGAAGAATCGTTGAGTCCTATCAACATGGACAGGTGAGGGCCACACCGGAATGGCACTAGGCTTTACCGACGAATGCAATGATAGCAGTCGCGCGAGTGTCTTCGACATTGTTCTGTAAATTACCCTCCACTATCTGTGTAGTAAGGGCCACCCTTCTACCATCGTTCCCAGGTTCAGCACCGTGAACCGCTGAACACATAAGGAAAACAGCGTCAAACACGGAGACTAGACAACACTAACCCCCAGCTCAACTTCCTGCCAGAAATCATAGTCTTTTCTGCGCCGAGGCCATCCTGCCCCTCCTCAGCTCTCCTGTATGTTCCCGTGAATTGAATGAACAGGATTACGAAGCACTCTGGTCGTCACTCCCATCTCGCACAGGCCAAGTTGGCGGCCTCGACAGCGTCCCTATGTTCAACTGGTTATACAACGCTTCAACCGTGACTTCTCTCACCGCCTCCATTTCCGCCAACCTAAACACCAACCCGCAGATCGAGCTTCGAACGTCCGCCTGCTTCTGAAACCACTCCCAAGCCTCTTGCAGTGACGGCCTCGCAGCCTCTAGATCGTTATCGTATTCCTTGTTGTGCTCTTCGAGAATCCATTGCCTGTCCGGGTCCGTGAGGACGTACTCCATGCTCTCTTTAAGCTTCTCATCGTCAGCCATCTTGACATCGTCCCGCAGATATTCCTTCGCGCGATGAGCTGACCCAAAGAACGTCTGCAGAAGTGATAACGCCTTCATCATAATATAGCACTGTTTCGCCGGAGCATTATGTTCCGTCTTCGTCTTCCTGTCCCCAATCATTTGTTGAATGAGATAGACCGTGGCAAGCATTGCCTTGGCCGGCTGAAATTCCGGATAGAACAACCCTTCAATCTTCAACGGATTATTCTGGCTCGGAAATCCTAGCTCCTTCAACGCATCGCGCAGAGCGAGCGGATAGTTCATTTTACTTTTCTCCAAAAACTTGAAAAGAATCCCCACGGCCTCGCTCTCGAACTCGGGCCTCTCGCCCTCACACTGCAGAATGTCCAGGTCCCTGAGATAACTCCCCAACTTACCCGGATGAGCAAACTTCTTGTACGTCCTTTCATCTACCAACTCCTGAAATTGCTCCATGAGGAGGTCGCCCGATTGAATCAGGCCCTTCAGCGAGTCGAGGATGCGGCGTTCTTGGATCGTGGGTTTACCGTATGCGTGGGATTTATATAGCACGTCGTGGCCAACTTCGGCCCAAGCGTGGACAAGTGCGGAAACCACTTGGATCTCTACCCTATCTCGGGGAACCCAGTCGTAGCCGCCAGTCTGAGACTGCGATTGCTGCATCGGGACCCGATAGTGGATGGCTTGGTAGCCGAGGTGGACCTCTCGATACTCATCCTTTGGTGACGAGGCGGCCGGGTCTCTGTGGTCTTCTGGTCGTGTGGGAAAGAGTATTGGCTCCACGCTACCCCAGATCGAGTTTATGGCCTCGCGTACTTTATCGCGCTGGTCTTGGCTAGGCATGTAGAGTATTATGCGGACGCCGGCCAGATCTATTATATCCTTGCGGATGTCTTCAATTGTTTCATAAGGTTTTTGCTCATGCCGCATGCATAGTTTTTCGTAGAGACTCTTTCTATGAAACGGAGACATGATTAGCTGGATTTCAAATTTCTGAAGGGAAAGAGCACTACAAAAAAAAATATTCAAAAAAGGTGTTGAATTCATCCTGATCTACTTGGACTGGAGTGGAGTGGATTTGGGATCAAATCCACTCCAGTCCAAATTACTTTAGGCTTAGCTTCTTCCTAGTTTGGCTAATAACCTGCCTAAGGGGGTATAGCTTTGCATTGGATCCAATACGAGGCGATTTTGGATCCAGTCCAAGTAGATCACTGCTCGAGAGAGCAGGCATGTCAGTGCGAATCCTTGTCTCCAACTTTTCGGCCCCAACTAGGCCTCTCCATACATAGCTCATAAGACTCAAACTCGGGGCAAAATACCTTGCCTTAGCGCGATATCGTACATTGGCCTGGACCCCTTCTCTATCCAAAGCCTCTTTAATAAGGTCTGCCGCCCGCTGAGCAAGCTTTTCATAATGCTCTAGATGGTACAACTCATAGGCGAACCGGTCGATAAAATCGGGCATGGGGACTTGGGATAACCAAGTGTTCTGCCGCCGCCAAGGTCGAAAGGCTTCGTCGTTGTTCATAGTGTAAGCGATCAGAAAGATGAACGTTAGGGGTGCGTTTAGATATCAAAATGAGCCCATCAAGCTCGGTACGTTAGGCTACCTTTATATCCGTTAAGAGTGTTGACTTGCTTATTGCGCCTCAATCGGCGCATATGGCAAGGCCGAACCTCACTCGCAATGATTGGATCGCCGGCCGTTTTTATAGGCGTTCTCCACAGCTACCTGACCGGTATGGAAGCCTGATAGGCTTTCCTTCGCCACCCGGAGTCCTTGAATTGGCAATCTCGTAATTAACATGAGCATGAACGACTTTGGCGGCCCGAGGCTGCAGAGCTCAGCCTGACGCAGGTGCTCTGGAACCGACCCCTGGGGGGGGGGGTAATATAATGGTGCTGAAGTGCGTTACCTTCTACTTTACCGTTTCCTAGGCAATTTGCCGTTTCCTAGGCAATTTGCCGTTTTCTAGGTAATCTGCCAAATCCTGCCATATTCTATAGGCACTACTTATAGAGCCGACCAATTAGGATTTTCCATCCCTAGGATAAAAAATCGCTATTGGCTCGCTTACTACTAGCGCCTTAGCGACCTCTTTGTATCTTGCCAGTCTTTAAGAGTCTTCTTCTTCCCCTTAGCTTAGTATTTTTATATGGTAGTAATCCACGTCAGGAAAAAATTTACCAGCATTTTTGCAGCATTTGGCAGCATATTGCGGCCAAATGCGCATTTCGCGCATTGTAACGTGTAGCGTATGGTATCGACTAAGGTGCGGCTAAATACTCTAAATGCTCTGAATGCTCTAAATGCTCTCATCGTAAAATACTGTCCCCTATTAATGGCCTTAATAGTTAGTGGTTAACGCAATTGGCGCGCAGTTGAGGGCATTTGGCAACTCGACCGACTAGCCTATATTGTGTTTTTTTAACACGCAGCTTGCGCGCAGCCTACATGCAATTTATGCATTTTAGTAACCATAATTATATTTAAAGCCATCTACCTCTTTTATATTAATAGTATATTTTAAATAAAGGCTATTTTAAAGCTATTTATAAGGCTAGCACAATAAATTATATTATTTTAGATAATTTAATACAATATGGCGACGGTTCTTTTTTACCTACCTACCTACTAACCTACCTGCCTGCCTGCCTGCCTACCTGCCTGCCTACCTGCCTGCCTACCTGCCTGCCTACCTACCTACCTACCTACCTACCTACCTACCTACCTGCCTGCCTGCGTCAGTGTCTGATTTAATTTGGGAAAGGGGTCGGCCCGATCAAAGGCTTTGATTTATTCAAATCGTTCTCCATAGCCGTTCGTTGGCTGTACATTCGAACGGTAGTCGTCTAGGGTGCCTCCCTAGGAGGCTTTGATTTGATTTGGTGACGGGCCGATATCAAAGCTCTGGTTCAATTCGGTCGATCGATTGATTGAATCGTTTGTAGTGTTCGCTGGCTGGTTGTTCAAACGGTCCTCTACTGGCTGCTGTTCTGGTGCCTCCCTAGTAGGGAAGATATGAGGAAGGAAGGATGGGTAAAAAATAAGGTGGGCTATATAGGGGGTATACTTGGCAGAGGCACGTGTAGAGGCTATTTAGCGTATTCATAATTGCGCGGAAAGGCTTGGCAATTCTTTCTCCCCCTTCCCAACCTGAATTTGTATGGTCGAACCTAGGGATACCACTACTATAAAATTTTTACCGCAATAAAGATAAAATTAGTATGAAGCCTTAACCCTTACCTAATTAGGCAACTGTATACTAACTTCTAGTAAATAGCGATGGCCGCTTAACCACTCCCTCGCCGAAAGCGTATTGTGAAGGCTTAGTTAAAAGAACAGAATCTATTGGTAGCCAGTAAACAAGAATTCCAAGACGAGGACTGGAAGAAGGTCGAGGAAAGGACACGTCTATATATATGGCGCCAAGGCTCGGCCGAGCCCCTGACTAGGGTCTGTAACAGTACCGTAACACGTATAAAGTAACACTTTCTTTCTGCCTCTAAAAAGCCCTACGGTTACCGCGTATAAGTAAATTATATTATAAATAGCAGTAATATATACCAAAAACAGTGGTAATATACTACTAACTGTAGAGTATATTATAACTAAATTTAATGTAAAATACGTACGTAAGAGTTGCCCGAATATGTTACGGACGCTTTAAGTACGATGTTATAACTACTTGGAGAAGAGATAGAAGAAGCTAGTTGGTTAATAAGAGTACGGTCCAGGATAGAGCCTATGGAACCATATAACGAGGAATAGTAAGTAAGGTTATATAATGTGATCTATATAATCTGTATAATCTATAAGATCTATAATAGAGCGTATAGAGCAGACAGAGTAGATAGAGTAACGACTTTCTTAAGAGTATAGATATGTATTTAAAGGACCATAGTCCCTATCTAGATAGCTTCCTTTCCTTATAGTAAATCTTAGAATATAATTGGAGTTAATCTGTTAGGTAACCACTCCACTAGTTATACTTTATTACTGTTATATTGTTAACTTCCTGTTTACCTATACACCTAGCCTATTAATAAGTCCACCGTAGTTCCTGCTACAAGGCTTTATTACACATTTACTACCTAGTTATGGTATTAATAAAGTCGAATAATATGCCACCAAAAGCACTAGTTATAACGGCCTCTATAGTAGCGACGACCTTAGGGTCCGGAGGAGACACCAGCATAGGGGATACGGATTCGTAGCTTGTTACGGTAGGTTAGTTATAGGAAATGGTTAATTGATTAATAGATAATAATTAAATACTTAAAAACTAAATTAATGGAATTAGAGCGGCTAAGGTTAAGTTACTGTTAATTAAACGATTCTTAGGGGAGAAGTTAAAGCTTAAGGGATTTTTTATGCAAATGCACTTTAAGGTCGTATAGGAGGGAGCAAAGTTGGCAATACCTATAGACCAAGTGGCTTATACAGGACTGTTCTTAATAGAAAGAGCACTTAAGTAGTTTAAACCTTACCTTACCGAAATCTAAGTAAACGGGGTGATAACTACTAACTAAGAAGTATGGTTTATATTTACTAGTTAAAACGGGTTTGCAGGAAGACTAATATAAATATTTGGAGACCTAGAAGTAATAACTATAGCGGAACAAAAGTTATAGAACCTAGTACAGCGTACTTTAGCGATAGAGTATATAATATAGTTTTAGATACTTGCAATATAGGTTAAGTGGAATAATAAGGCGCTTATGGCATAGTATAAATAGGGACTTAAGGCTAAAGTCTAGGATGTAATTATCCTAATAGAAGATATAGAGACTCTAAGAGAGTTAATAGATTAATTAATAAAAATTAATAATAGGATCTATTAAAGGGAATAAGCCAAGAAAGGGTAAGATAGAGTTCTATAGTTATATAAGGCGCAGAGTACGCATTAGCAGACATAGAGTTAAAATCTATGGAATGGTAGGCCAGAGTTAATAGACTTAAACGGTACTAGAGAATCTAGATAATAGAATAAGAAACTATAAAAACCTAAAGGTTAAGGATTAAGTAATTATAGGACCAAGGAGTAGAGGCTAAACTAGGGATCTTAGTAGTAGAAGACGTTTAGGCGGACTCTATAGTAAGAAGAATGGTTTAAAATAGGAGCTTATATAAACTATAGAAAACAGAGCCACTATGCTAGAGACTATAGAGGTAGTTAGAGTAATTATATAGTTAAGGGAACTAAGTAAGGCGAACCAGAACTGGTAATAAGAAGGTTATAAGGTATATAGGAATACGCAGTTAAGCATTTCGCGTATTGTTATAACAACACGTGCCTAGTTTATAAGAACGCTAAGTATGGCGCAAGCTATTGGCTATAAGAGCCAGAGTTAAGAGAACTTAGAGGAACTAGAGAGTTAGATAAAAAATAAGATTAACTCTATAAGCTAGATTAAGATATTATAGCAATATATGGATAAAGATTAGTAATATTAACAATGGAGTCGGAGTACTTATTAATTAATAGCGATAAGAAGAAAAAAGGGACTAACTAGGAGTACCTAAACCTTAATAACGCGATAAAAGTAGAGACTAAGACCACTATAGAACGCGGTTTAGTAACGGGCATTATAACACCGTTGGATACGGTATCCATCGCTTTATAAGACGGAAGGAGCAGTATCTAAAGACAATTAAGCAAGTAGACAACTGCTAGTACTAGCTTACCACTTAATAAAGGTAAAAGGCTAAAGGCTTAAGATTCTTAAGATGAGATAAGATATACCTAAGAACCCATAACAGACAATAACCAATGGGAAAGGGCAGTAGCTCAGTTCAGTAATAAACAAATAAGCTTGGGACGAAGATTCCTAGGGAACTAAGATTTTAAAGAACAAATAAGGTCTGTAGTAGAAAGATATAGTGTCTAAACTGCAAGTTAAAAAGTTAACACGTTAATTAAGAAGTACATCGCCCTTAACAACACTAGGAGTCCTACTGCCCCTGCTTAGGGCTCCTGCCATACTATCTAGGGGGGCCATTAAGGGAAACTAGGATACGAAAACGCCTGACATATAACTACCTGGCTCGCAGCTAGGCCTGAAACTGGCCTTATTTAGCCAGTCAACGTGGACATGCCCTAGGCGTATAATAGGACACCCTTAAGCTTGCACTAGCTCTGAGACTAAGAGGATATAGTAAAGGCGTAGGGTACCTCTTTTTATAAGAACTTGTTAAGGTTAATATATTATAAATACTTTATATAAAACTTATTAAGGCCCTAAGGCCACCGTAAAGAACTTATTAAGGCCCTACCTAGAGAACTTGTTAAGGCCTCTTTATAAGGGCCTATCTGGTATCTAATACACCTAGGTAACTTAGAAGAGGGTCTTAATAGGCGTGGTGCGCGCAACCTAGACAATAGTAATGCGATAGTAATGCATTAGTGACGCGACGGCGACTAGACGGCTTAATAAGGTGGAAATATAGGTAAAGCTCTAGGCAGTAGAAATATAGGCCAGCTTTAATAGCCCTATAGCATATAACTTAGTTAACTTACAATTAACCCACAGTTAACTTATAGGTGACTTATAGGAGGGTTTTAATAGGCGTAGTACACGTAACCTAATGTGTATATGCATAAGGCAACTTACAGGAGGGTTTTAATAGGTATAGTGCACGCAACCTAATGTATATATATGGGGGAGGCTATAGGGGAAACATAGGCCAGTTAGATAAGGTCTTAATAGTTAGAGATATAGGCCAGCTTATAAAATTAGGGGATATAAGCTTAGTTAGTAGGAGAGGGGGAAGTAGGTTATCTAGTATAGAACCTAGTATCTTTATAGCCCCTCTCCTACAAGATATGGTTGGCCTGTTATAAGGAGACTTTTATAGGCAACATGAAATAGGAACTAGTAGTATATAGGGTATTACGCCCCTATATTGCTACTAGCTTCCTATAGGGCGTAGTATATAGTAGCCACTGCTAGCTTTAAGGACCTTACCCCTTAACTAGGCTCTAACCTTTAGTATACCTAGTAGGCAGGTAGGATTACACCCTAGCTAAAGAGACTACTATATAGCTTAAGAGAATGGATGCGCGTATTAGTATATTAATAGACGGAACCGTTCGCCTCTAGGGCGGCTTACTAGTGAGATATACTTAAGGAGTAAACAGGAGTTACTTAGGCAGGAGAGGCAGTGGCTTGGCCTTATCTATAGAAGGTATACCTAATTATATTATAGGATGTAGCTATAACGCCCCCATAGGATTACGTTAGTAGGCGTAAAGATAAGAGTTATGACCCCTAAAAATAGTAGAGTATGCCCACGCCGGCGGAAATAATAAAGAAAGGCGTGAAACTAGAGGCTATAGAAGGCTTCTAAGCTATATAAAAGCGTACCAACTCTAGGAGGAAACTCTTATATAAACTGCTAGGGGGTAGACTGGCACTTAGGTAATACTATTATAAGATATTTAAAAGAACTAGTAAAACTCCCTATAATTAGTGGTAGCAGCTAACTGCTTATAGATTGGGACCAAAGCACTAGAAAACTAGGGTAGAGGCCTAGATAAGTAGGTATATTAAACTTTACTGTATTACTAGCTAATATATAACTACCTGCTAAACAGCTTACCTTTAGAGCATAATAGGCGGGTATAAGCGAACGGCTATAGCACTGCTTAAGAAGGAAGCCAATATTCCCCCCTTATAACTATATATTAAAGCCGCTGCAATATAAAGGGTATAAAGTAAACGCAACTCTAATATTATAAAGTATATCAAGACACGCCTAAATAAACTATAGAGGGACCCTAGGGCGCCTTATAGGAGAATAAACTAACAACCCTAAAGTAGGGAAGAGATATTAGAGAAATAGGTAAAGAAAGCAGAAGAAGAATAGTGCTGTGTTAGGGCCTAGGCCCATATAGAGGAGGAAGGGAGACATATAAGAGGTCAGTAAAAACAATAGTAAGAAAGAGAAAGGAGCTAAAGTAGAGTATAAAAGAATGCCAGGAAACTATCTTCTGTAATATAATACTGGTTAGACTAACGCTGGAGAGGTGTATGGGAGTTAAAGGTATAGAGGCTAACTTAGGCAAGAGAAACCTAAGCTGTAGTATAGTTAACGCTATAGGGGGTAAACACTTAAGAGCTCTAAAAAGGCCTAACAAAGGTAGAAAATATAATGGCAACACTCTTAAGAACAGGGATAATAGGACTAAAAGATTGGCTCTACTGGGTAGGTGTCCTAGTAGGCAGCCTAAGATATAAATATAGCTGGCTAAGACAGACACCAAAATATATAATACTGTTATGCCCCCTATGCACTAACTAAGAAGCTATACTCTTAGTAGCTGGTATAGAGAACTATAACACACTACTCTTAATATAAAAAGGTCTTAAGGCGGTTACCCGGTGGCTTATTAGCTAAAATGTGCTAGACCAGTTTTAGGTTACAAAGGAAATAGTAATAAAAGGCAAAGGGGCGAGCAATAGGCGCCCCCTAATGACTCTACAGTAGTAGAGCAAAGTTTATAATACTAGCGCGTCCATAGGCTTGTTACAGCAGTAGTGGTTCCCAAGGAGGTTAAAAAGTAAGGTAGTAGAGCACTATAGGTGACTTATAGGCGCCTTATAGGCGAGTTCTAAAAGGTAGGGAGACGGATTACGGGGTTTTCTCAAAAGAGTTTTCTCCCTATATGTATATAAGGAGTAGTCCGCGTGGGCCTAATAGGGATCCAAATCGGACGTTAAGCAATGAATAATATAATCGCGATAATATTACTTCCACACAGTATTTATACTTAACATATTAATATATGGAGAGGTATAAGGTGGATGATGTAGTTACTCTATAGCTATAAGGTACGACTTTTAAATATTATCTGGGTAAGGTCTAATGTATTTAAGAAGCTCCTTAATTGGATAAAAAGCTATAGTATAAAGCCGTAATAAAGGCTGTAGTAGAGGTGCTCACTTAAATCGCTTATTAAGATTAATTATATATTATACAACGTTAGATTCTGGGCTTTAATTTAGAGGCTTACCAAATTATTAGCTTAATTATAGCTTTAACCAAGCTATAGTAGTAGCTGCCACTAATTATAAAATGGTTAATATTAAAAGACGCACTAATATAAGAGATTCTAATTTGGCGTTAGTTTGTAACTAAATAACCCCTTAATAATTTTTATCTATTTCTTATTATCTTTTAGTTCTATAATCTAATCCTTACCCTTTAATACTCTCGCTACTACTACTATAGGCTAAGAATTTTTATTATATAATAAATATTAAGCCCTATAATCCCGCTACTTATAATTTTTATAGCACCTACTATAGAACCCTAGGAGACTCTAATACTTAGTAAAAGGGTAAGGACCTACTAAATAACGCGAAGTCGCCGTATAAGCCTTATATAGCTAGCGCTAATTAGCTCTCTATCTCGTATAAGTAATATAGGTTACTTATATTAATATTTAGAGATCTACGGCTCTAAATTAGAATTATATTTATATATAAAGACCTCCCTATTTATGCTTACCTTTTTAATACCCTCCCCCCACCTATATCTCTATATTAATTACTAGTAAAGTTTCTACCATCTTCTACTTATTTTAAGAGTAGTTAGTTATATAGGTATATTATATAAAGAGGAGAGTTTACTTATATTATGGCAATATTGCTAAAGAATATCTTATATAGTAGGACGGAAAGTATACTAGATAATTATATTTCCTAATTTCTAGTAAAGGACAATATTGTGGTGGGGTAAAATGTCCCATGTTTAGTGTCTTGGCATTTTCCTGTATATATTGAGCCTTCGGCTTCCCTCCTTCTTGGACATTATAAACCTACCGGAATACATTCTTTTCTTTCCTTTCTTATAGACTGCTTTACTGATTACCTTTGACTGATTATGACCGACCGACCGACTGATAGACAGACAGATTGACTGACTGACTAACTAATAGCATTGTGACTTCCTATCTGAGGGACACCGTACCCTTCTACAATATTAGTAGGATTTAAACTTATAATCTATTGAGTTTAAAGTAGGGTAGAACAAAATCTAATTAATTTAATATAATATAATATACCTTATATCCCCCTACTAAAATAATACACCCCTAATCGCCCTACTAGTATAGCTCTACTTTAACACTATAAAATAAGCCTATATTTATATAATTTAGAGCTATTTTAGTAAAGTTAATATAAGGTATTAGCTTATATACGCAACCAACTTATATATAGTTTTTCTTCCTAAAATATACTAAATGTAACAGGACTAGCCCAGTTATAGTAGGAATGTCTTAGTGAAACACTTAATAGATAAATTCCGACGCTTTAATTAAATTCTGCCAAATTCTGCCAAGCCGATTAAATTCCACCAAATTCTACTAACTCAATTAAATTCTACCAAATTCTACTAATATAATGGAATTTAGTCGAAACCTATTAAAACCCGCGTGCGCTTATACCTATACGTCTACTGCCAAGACCCTTAAATATTTAGTTATAAGCTTCCTATATTCCTTTCTCATCTTTATATAACGTCTTGTTCTCTATAAGAGCTATATACCCTTAGATTTAGATAGAATATATATTATTCCTTTAAATCTTTCTTAAAGCCTCTTTGCGCCCTTATACTACGTTACATTAAAATAACTACTATTAAAATGGCAAATAAACCTAAATCTCCTTTAATAACTATAAGCATTATATCCCTAGTTAGGGAATAGTTAACTATAATATAATAGTCCTTTATAGATGCCTTAGCTTAATAGTGGGCTATATTAGAAGCCCAGCATTAATAATTAATAGAAGTACTCCGCTAAGAACTCTATAATATTAAAACACTTATATTAGAGACCCTAATACTACCTATAAATAAAATTAATATAACTATATCTAAGCCTGGCCCCTTAAACGCGAACCTTAAACTAGTAATGGTAACTTAACCTATATCTATAATAAATTTAATACCCACTATAAAATCTAAAAAGCCTCCTAATTTTCTAATGTTTAATAGAAATTAAAATAATCTACGCCCCTTTATAACTAAGCTCCGTTTTAAACTTTTAATAAACTATAACTAATACCCTACTAAAGCTAGTAAAGTTAGCTATGGAATATCATATTTAAGTAAAGACGCTATATATACTATAGATCTATTCTTCCATAATAATACCTTCGTTAATTTTAAAATCTTTATCTCTCTACTAAAACAAATATATAATAACGCCAGCTATAAATATACGGCTGTTACCAAACTTAAAAACCTATAATAATGGAACTAAGACTTTACTAGCTTCTTTTTAGAATTTTTAGGCCTTATTAGTAAACTAGATTAAAATAAAGCCGCTAAAGTCGCTGCCCTTTAATAAGCTATTTTAGATAAGATTAGAGCCTAGTTAGTAGGTAAAGAACTGCTAAAAAACCTATCTAAATTTGTTATAATATATTAACGAATTAATAAGGACCTTTAATATAATAAATAGACTCGTTCTCTAAAGTTAACTATACCTTATATTTAGAACTCTATAAAACCAATATATACCCTAAAGCGCGATCCGTTTCTAAAACCTAAAAGCCCTATATATAATCCTATAGACCTTAATGCCGCTTAATCCTATATACCCTTAGGAACTAATAAATAAAGAACTTAAGCTATAAATAAAGAATACTTTAGATGCGGTAAAAAAGGGTATATTTAAAAGAATTGTTAAACTTACCCTTTTAAAAAAGTCCGCTATAGTTCCTCCCGGTCCTTAAATTATACTTAGTCACTATAAAGCATTTTATCTTTAGTTAACTTAGAAAACAAATTATCTTAGGGCTAAGTTATACCTTAGGATAAAAAGTAGAAGAGTATAAGTGTTTAGGCTTTTCTAGCGCTAATATATAACATAACTCCCTTAATATACTTAGCGAAATTTAAATACTTAAAAAGTAGAAGGAAGTATAAATCCTTATAGATAGTGGAGCTACTAGTATAGGCTTTATTAATATAAACTACGCGAAAACTTAACGCCTAAATTTAAAGAAACTTAATAAGCCCTAAGGCCTATAAGGCTTTAACGGTAAACCCTTAATATATAGCAAACTAACGCACTACGCTTTTATAAAATTGTGGATAGGTAAATACCTTAAATATATTTCCTTATTTATAATACCTTTAAAGCATTATAAGGTAATACTTAGATATAAATAGCTAAAATAATATAACCCTTTAATTAGCTGAGTTAAAGAAATACTAAGGTTTTATATAACCTACTGCTAAAGTTATTACTTAAAAACTATTTGCCCTATAAATATATATATAACTATTTAAATATAATATAATATAAATTACCCTTACTATAAACCTTAAGCTAATATAATAAATCTATAACTGCTAATTATGGTAAAGAATGCAAAGATGTTTTATTAAAACCTTTTAAAATTTATATAATATAGGCCGTACCTTTTATTTTATTAGTAAGAAGATAAGATTATAAAATCTTTACTATAACTATGGAAAATATTAAAAAAGCACTAGAACCAAAATAATATACTAATCCTTAATCCCTTATATCTAAAGAGTACTATAATCTAATTAATAAGTTTAAAAAGCAATTTATAGACTAACTAGCCCCACACTAAGATAAGTATAATTTTAAGATAGAACTTAAGCCTGGCATAATACTAAAGTTTGGTCCGCTATATAGTATATTATAAGAAAAACTGCTTATAATATAATAATACCTTAATAAGTATCTAGAAAAAGGATTTATTCGCCCTAGTTAATCTCTATTTACCTTACCTATATTATTTATTAAAAAGCCAGGAGAAGGCTTAAGATTCTATATTAATTATTAAGCTCTAAATATAATTATAATTTAAAACCAATATCTAATTCCCCTAATTTAAAAGACGCTTAACTATTTAGTAAAGGTATAGTACTTTATAAAGCTTAATATAGTTACTACCTTTAATAAAATCCATATATATAAAGGAGATAAGCAGTATATAGCTTTTTATATATAATGGGGACTTTTTAAATACCTAGTAATGCTATTTAGCATAAAAAATGGTTCTAGTATATTTTAGTAATATATTAATAATACGCTTTATAAATTCCTTAATATATTTATTACCGTGTATATTAATAATATCTTAATTTACTTATCCTTGCTTTCTAAGTATTAAAAATATATTAAAATGGTCCTTAAACGCTTATAAGATGCAGGCTTATAATATAATATTAAGAAATATAAGTTCTATATATCTAAATTTATATACTTGATATAAATTCACTAGATATATATTAGGAGAGGAGATTTGGGAGCTCTTGCTATACCTGGCCTAAAAAGACCAAAACCAACTAAAAGAACCCTAAAAAACACCTAGAGAATCCCCCTAAGATATATATATCGCAGGGGAGGCACACATTAAACAACGGTGGTTTACACTCGCGCGCGACCGCCAGAACCACGCCTAGTAATGGCCCTCCACAATAAAGATAGGTAAATACCACACTATAAAGCAGAAATACCTCTATTAAAAAGGCATCTAATAAAATATAAAGCCTATTAGATGTGTCTAGTATCTAGAATTATAGGGGAGTAACTATTAGCTATAATAAACTAACATAGCTAGCAGAATGGCTCTACTAGTCTAGTAAACCTTAGGTACCCTTCTAGCAAACCCTTAATTAAATTCTCTAACGGCTAAGCAAAATTAAAAATAAATAAAAACCCCCCTTACTAGCAAACCGCACCTAGGCCGCTATAGCTGCGCTTTTATAGCATAGGGAACCTACCCCCCTTAAGACAACAACTAGGTATATAATTATAATATAACCAAATATAGAAAAAGCAGAGGGGCTTAAGGGATAATTAAAAATAGAAGTCCTTATAAAAATTCGCAAAGAGGTCTATAATACTGTTATAGTCTAATACCTTAGGAGCGGAGACATTAGAGTTACCCTAAAGGACTAATAGGCAAAGGAACGAGCTGTAAGGGTAGGGGATAGGCTAGGAAAACGTATTAGTATAAAGGTACTCCGTAAGGATTACTTAGTTAAAGTCCTAGTAATTCCTATAAGTCTTAGGGTAAAAAAGGGACGCTAGGCGGACAATATAGCAATTATATAGGAAATAGTAAGATAAACAGAATGCCTTATACTAGGACTTAAGGTTACCTAAATCTAATAGCTTTAATAAGAAAATATAAATTAAGCATATAATAAGAATAATAAGAGGATATAAGGGTTACTAGAGACCTACTAGGGAGACACTAGTTAAACGCATAGCTCCCTTATTATTAGCACAATTATACCAGGAATATAAAAACTTCTTATCTAAAAAGGAATAATTATAAATGGCCTTATATATAATATAAGGCTCTATAACCATAGACTACGCCTTAAATAATGCTATTACTGCGCATAATAGGGATATACCTAATCCATATACACAGTATAGGTGTGCTGCGGCTATTGTATAGGCCCCTATAATATAAGACACTGCTTAAATTAAGACTAAATAAAATATGTAAACTGCCACTAAAGTATATATAAGGCGTAGGAGAAAGAAGACTGTATTAAATATAGGAGACGGAAGGTAAGGGCTTAATAGCTACGGGAATAACTATATACTAGGTTATATAAATAGAAACAATAGGCAATAAGCTAGGGGGACATAGGTGCCTTTCTAGCGTTTCCTACCTTTAATACTAGGAGGCTAGGCTAGCTATCCTAAGCCTTAACGGGCTAGAAGCGATGCTGTGTAATATTACTAGACTAAATAGGGACATAAGGGTTATAGGGGATATAAGGGAGAGGATGCCCTATAGAAAGACCCCTATAGACAGCTATAGTAAGCTTAAGACTAGGATAATTAAGAATTAGACTTAACGCAGTAAATATAATATTCACAGCCAACCTATAAAGGTTATATAGCCGACTAGTAAGATTAGGGGAAGAACTAGAGATAATAATAGATTTAGATATAGAAGCGCTAGTAGGTATATAAAACACTGAAATGGAAAGCTCTATATAAAATAAGTAGCAACTAGGGTATAAATATAAGAAATAGAAGTTCTAAAAATCCTAAAGAAAGTAGAAACAGAAAAAGTAAGAAATAAAGAAGAGATAAAGGACCCTTGCTAGGGGTCTACTACCTATCCATTATATAGTATAACTACGGCAATATAAACCACTGTCTTGTAAGGCCCCTACTAGACAGGACATAAGAAACTAGTTAAAGAATACCCTAAAAAAAGAAGTAAGGAACAACTAGAGACGGTTTATAAATAAGTATACTTTTAACCTAAGCCTCCTCTATAATAAGGGCCTTTAGGCTATAATAAAATAGGTAAAGAAAAAGGCAGAGCGCCTAGTAGAAAACCTATACCTACCACCCCTATAAAGAGTAGGGGAGTTATAGGCTACTAATAATAATAATAAGAAGGTAAAGATCCTTATAAAAAGGTTCTTCCCTTAACCGGCTCTAGTAGACCTTAGTAACATTATAGGTAAAATACTGGTAACTTGCCTACGGGTTAATAGTAATATAATAATAGAGGAAATAGCCAGAACTATTAGCCGCCTTTTAAATAATATAGTACTAGAACTAGATAGGATACTAAATAAGGCCTTAAAGACCTATAGTCCACTTATAGCACCTTAGCTTATAGATATAGCTAGAGCATGCTTTGCTATAGGCTACTACCCATAACTTAAAAAATCTATAACAATAGTTGTCCTATAAAAAGAAGGTAAAGTAGATTACTTAATCCTAGGAAGCTACCACCCTATTGCCTTAGAAAACACCCTTAGCAAGATCTTAGAAAGGGTAATAGCGGACTATATAGCAGACATGGCTAAAAAACACGCCCTACTACTATAAAGTTAAATAGGGGTAAGAAAGAACCGCTTAACACTATTAGCACTTATATTACTTACCACCACCATTAAATCTGTATAGGCGGTGTAAAGGGACTTTATAGTATTAATACTTAGCCTAGATATTAGTAGTGCCTATAATAATATACCCTACAAGCACCTTCTATATATCCTTAGGGTAAAGGGATTTCTAAAATGGATTATATAATTTATTTAAGGATTTATAGGCCAGAAAGAAATATTACTAGTCTTTAGCGGATACTAGAGCCCCCCTATTACAGTTATAACAGAAATACTATAAGAATTACCCCTCTTACCTATACTCTTTCTTTTCTTTATAAGTAATTTACTTAACTTCTTTAAGAAAGGGGCAACCTAGGGGATAGGCTTTATTAATAATATAAACCTAATTATATATGGGCCAACAGTCGTAAAGAACTATAGAATACTAGAGAAAGCCTATAATACCTATATAGAATGGGCAAGACAATATAGAGTCCAATTCTTATTAGAGAAATACCAGCTAATCTATTTTATAAGAAAATGTAACTAATCTATAGATCTCTAGTATATAATCTATATTTAAGGCTTTGAGGGCTAACCAGTTTAAGGCCTAAAGGTATTAGGAGTATAGGTAGATAGTAAGCTCTAGTGGAGCGCATATATGTTATAAGCGGCCTGTAAGGGCTAAGCATAGTACATTATAATATTTAGGATTGTTAATTCTATATAGGGTCCATGCTTCTAGAGGTTATACCTACTATATATAGCAGTTGTCTGGCCAACCATAATATATAGATCTAGTGTTTAGGCCATAGGAGAAACTAAAAAAGGCCCCCCTAAATTACTCCTTAAGCCACTCTAAAAGGTCTAAATAACCTGCCTTTAGAGTATAATAGACGGGTATAAGTAAACGGCTATAGCACTACTTAAGAAGGAAGCAAATATCCTCCTTTTATAATTATATATTAAAGCTGCTGTAATATAAAGGGTGTAAAAGGAGCGCAACCCTAAGGTTATAAAGTATATTAAGACACGCCTAAACAAACTATAGAGGGTCCCTAGGGTGCCCTATAGGAGAGCAAACCAATAACCCTAAAGTAGGGAGGATATATTAGAGAAATAGGTGGAAAAAGTAGAAGAAGAATAGTACTGTGTTAGGGCCCAGGCCTATATAAAGGAGGAAGGGAGACGTATAAGAGACCAGTAAAGATAACAGTAAGAGAGAGAAAGGAGCTAAAGTAGAGTATAAAAGAGTACTAGGAAACCATCTACTGCAATATAATACTAGCTGGACTAATACTAGAGAGGTGTATAGGAGTTAAAGGTATAGAGGCTATTTTAGGCAAGAGGAACCTAAGCTATAGTATAGTTAATGCTATAGGGGGTAAATACCTAAGGGCTCTAAGAAGGCCTAATAAAGGCAGAAAATATAATAGCAACACTCTTAAAAATAGGAATAATAGGACTAAAAGATTAGCTCTACTAGGTGGGTGTCCTAGTAGGTAGCCTAAGATATAAATATAGCTAGCTAAGACAGACACTAAAATATATAATACTATTATGCCCCTTACACACTAACTAAGAAGCAATGCTCTTAGCAGCTAGCATAGAGAACTATAATACACTGCTCTTAATATAAAAAGGTCTTAAGGTGGTTACCCAGTGACTTATTAGCTAAAATGTACTAGACCAGTTCCGGGTTGCAAAGGAAATGGCAATAGAAGGTAAAGGGGCGAGTATTAGGCGCCCCCTAATAACTCTACAGTAGTAGAGTTAAGTTTGCGATACTAGCGCGTCCATAGGCTTATTACGGCAGTAGTGGTTCCTAAGGAGGTTAAAAAGTAAGGTAGTAGAGCACCATAGGTGACTTGTAGGCGCTAAGCAGGCGAGTCCTAAAAGGTAAGGAGATAGATCACGGGGTTTTCTTAAATAGAGTTTTCTCCCCATATGTAAATAAGGAGTAGTCTGCGTGGGCCTAATAGGGATCCGAATCGGACGTTAAGTAATAAATAATTATTAAATTTATATACTTAGGCTTAATTATATCCTATAATGGAATTAAAATAGACCTTAAGAAAGTTACTGTAATTATAAACTAGGAAAGCCCTAGCAATATATAAAATATTTAAGAATTTCTAAGATTTGCAAATTTCTATTAATAAACCTAATAAAGAAGAATATAAAATTTAAATAGACCGCTAAATATAAATAAGCTTTTAATAACTTAAAATATCGCTTTATAACTACTCTAATTCTTATTTACTTTAACTATAACGTATTCTACTACTAAGCCGGCCACCCTACCGAGCCGGCCACTTTTCCTTAACACTATGAACACCACGTATAAAACCTTGAATTATTTATTGCTACTAAGAGAACTTATATACAATATACTTAAATTAGATTTAGAAGCTTCCTCTTTATTCTTTTTGCATATATAGGCGTTATATTTAGTCTCTCTACAATTCCTATAGCGCCGTTAAGCTGGTAGAGCCTATTTATCACTACTACTACCATAAGCCTTCTTAGACGACTAAGACGCTTTAGACGCTTTAGTAGCTACGTATAATGCTGCTGCACTATACTCCATTATACCGCCATACTGGATCCGCTTTCTTTTACGCCCTTTATGTTTTATATACTCTACTAATTGCTCCTTAAGCTCTATAATTTAGGAGCTTATTAGTACGTTTTAATATAGTATTAGTTTAGCTCCTTTAATAAGCTATAAGAATCCTTACTAGGCTACTTATAGCAATTATATAAAAGAATTGCTTATAAGCTTTAATTGCGATCCAAACTCGTATATATTACTTAGGGTCTTTAACTACTATAGCGTTTCTAGAAAGGTGGGGGTGGTAGGGTATATAATTGTACTTTAAGGCAATTAAGAACCATCTGCGCGTTTATAGGAACTAGTCTAGATACCTTAAAGGCCTTTCTATAGTTTTTATATGTAAACACGTTAAAAAACGCGTCTTTAAAGGCTGGTAGGAAGCCTTCCCTATTAATATAATAGACGCGTTAGCGTGCCAAATCTTATACGCGTTGGGAGTACTTTAGCTTTAATAGTGAGAAGTATACTATATTAAGTGGTTGGAGTATATACGATAAATGCGTAGGCATATAGAGCGTAAGGATCTTTTATATAGGGCAATAATCCTTAAAATCCTAGTTAAGGTAGCTCTTATAGCCATTAAGTATAAGCAGCCTATACGACCCCACCTAACATGCTTTTATATACTTGTTAAAGTGCTTTAACCACTTAAGACTAAGCTTATTATTCGTCTAGCTATTCTTAGAGACTGCGAGCTTCTAATTACGTAGTATATCTGCCTCCTTGTACTACATAGAGATATAGACGCGCCCTTTATAGATAATAAATGGTGGCGTAGCATATCTAGCAGCGTAGATACTCTAGATAATAGTAACCTACTCCCAATTACCTAGCTAGATAAGATTTAGCCTTATATATCTTTTTAAACCTATAACAACCTTTATAGAGCTAATTATACCTATCTAAAAGCCAGTCTTATTAAAGTTATAGATATTATCCGTGTAAACGCTATACTTTGCTATAGTCTCTTATATAAGCTTAAACCACGCGCTAATTATCTTTAAATCTTTCTAAAGTAGTCTCTAGTAGTCCTTTACTTGATTAAAAGCTATTTTAAGCTCCTACGTACGTAATATAAGCCACTTAGGCCAGTTCTTGCCTACTAGTATCCTACTACGCATCGCTAATAGTTTATCTGCTATATTTGCCACCTTATATAGTTAGGGAAAAAATCTTCGCGAATTAAGGTTAAGAATATATCATATAATTATCTGCTCTTTGGTTGCAGTAAGCTTCTAGTAATTTGGTTATATTTAGGGTTAAAACGTAATTCCATAAAGCCAATTAGAGAGCTGCTAATGTTATATATTAAAAGCCGCAGCGGCGCGTTATATGCTTTAAAATTAGCCTAAAATATAGGCCTGGAGTGCAAGCTCAATTCTACCTTCTTGCTAAATTAATATCGCGTTACTTTGTTGATTTATTGCCTTTTGTACGTGGTGTTCGTAATGCTAAGGAAAAGTGGCCGGCTCGGTAGTGGAATACGTTAACCTTAAATATATTGTTAAAATAGACTTATCTAATTATGCGCTAAGGGGAGTATTATTATAATATAATAAGAATGGCGAGCTATATTTAGTAGCCTTTCTCTTTTAAAAACTTACCCCTACTAAATTAAACTATAAGATATATAATAAGGAACTGCTTATAATTATTAGATACTTTAAATAGTGGCGTTTTAAGCTTAAAGAATTATTGTTCCTAATATATGTGCTAATAAACTATAAGAACCTATAGTACTTTATAACTATAAAGTAATTAATATAGCGCTAAATTTATTAGGCCGAATACCTCTTATAATTTAATTTTAAGATTATATACTAACTAGGTAAACTTAATTAAAAACCAAATATATTAATATAATAATTATAGGACCTATTTATAAATGCTTTAGATAAACGGATTATAAATTAATTACGGATTTTATTACCCCCTAAATATTTTAAAAAACTATATCCTATATTTCTAAATATAGAACTTAATAAAAATAAATTAGAAGTTAATAAATAGGAAATAGAAATTAATAAGCTAATAAAATAGAAATATAAGAATAATATATGGATAATAGATATAATAAAAGCGATTTAAATAGGAAAATAATAGTATAAGAATATTATACTTACTAAATACAAAATCTAAAATAATTAATTATACTATTAACAGAAAATGGTAGTTCTAAATTCCAAACCTTTATAATTTAAGATACTTAAATTTATATATAACTCTTTTATAGTAGGACATTCTAGCTATATAAAGACTTATAGGATTATTTAATAAGTATATTATTGGCCTATAATGCACGACTATATATAAAAATATATTTAAGTACAGTACTATGCCAAAAGTCTGTGTGTACACCCTAAAACCCCACCAAAATTAGCCAAAAGTTGCCCTTTTTACCTTTAATTTTCTCTACTAATACACTATAATAAACATAATTTTTTAATTTATATATAAAATTGTTGGTCACATAGGGTGACTCACCAATAACGACTACTCGAGTAGGTTACAGTGATGTTGGTTAATAGCTTTTTTCATTGGAATAAGGAAGGGCGAGGAGCTTAAGACTCCTCGCTACGCTAGTGCCGCGGCGTCACGTAACGACCGCTTGCCTAATTCCCAACACTGGCAACTCTTCTTTTGTGGTTGCCATCTATATACAAATACTGCTTGACTAGCGTAATAAATATTAATCCTCCTTACTTACTATTGCTACCGTAATATAAGTCTTGCTGTCCTAAAATTTGCCTCTTAGCACGTAGTGCTTTCTTACTTGGAGTCATAGGTGGATATCGTGTTAGGGCCGCCAAGGCGCTAATTATAAGCGAGCTAATAGCGATTTTCTATACCGGGTATAGAAAATCCTAATTAGCTGCTTTTAAATTGCTATATCTCCTACTCCCTTTTAACCTAACCTTTAACTTATATATGTAGAGTATTTATGTTAACGAACGTCTCTAGTGCCTTGTTTAGGTTTGCCTTTGTTATTACATCTACTAGGTTGTCTTGGCCATTAATCCACTAGATCTTAAAGAGTTCTTAACGCTTATAGGATTGCTGAAGTGCCATAATATTAATTATAAGACGCTTCTCCTTTATAGTACTAAGCTTAACTAAATACTTATAGAGGGAATATAAGTCGGTGTATATGATTATAGGGATAATAGGGAGTTTGAGTCGATCTATAATTATCTTTAGGGTAGTTCTAATTGCAATTACTATATTAACTCCGCTAACTATTCTATATATCTCTAATGCTAAAACGCTTTAGGTGACGCGCTTGCTTTTAGTTAAGCTCCAATAGATAAAATTGCCGTAGATTATAAAGTTATTCTCTCTAGTAGATTCATTTATAATAATAATCTTATATCCTAGCTAGGAGCTAAAATCTTTATTGTTTATAAATAATCTATTAACAAATATAAAGAGCTTAGCGGTAGGAAGATTAATAGGCACGTAGAGTAGTCCCTAATTAAGATGGTTCATTTACTAGAAAAGACGCTTATTTAGGGTAAAGACGTTATCCTTAGTTAGTTCCTGGTGTTAAGCGGCAATAAAGAGATTAAATAAAGCCTTAGGTTAATAGATAGAAGTAATATAAACTCCACAAGCGCGTTGCTCTATGTATCCTTACTTTAGAGAATTAATGTTAATAACGTTAATCTTCTTGCCTTAATCTTTCTGGCGTAAAGTAATAGAATCCTTGTTTAGGGAGAGGATGCATCCATTAAAAAGTAATGGTGTTGTTAAATTAAGCTTTTCCTTTAGCTTTGCTATAAGATTTGCCTTTACTAGCTTATCTTCTTTAAGAGCTAAGAATTGGTCATCTCCTAAGATAATTGTATTATTGGTTTATATGCCGATAATTCCGAATAGAGTTCCCGTAGTTGTGATAAGGAAGTAGGGATTAAATATAGAAGTAGTTATTAAGAGCTTCTCTTTATAGTGCTTGCTATAAGTAGCCCACCAATAAGTTCCTGCCTCTGCAATTCTATATAATGGCTTAAGTATAACCATAATTGTATCTTTAGGATATTAGTAGCGAATTTGCTCTAGAAGGTATGCCAGTATTAAGCGCTAAAGGCGCGTCTCTAATTAGGTATAGGCCTGAGTAATATCTTATAAATAAACCGCCATTCTATTCTTTATTAAGGAGGGAGCTAGTGTAATAATAACTCGCTAACTAGTTTATTGAATTATAGGGGATTGCGTAAGAATTACTTTCTTACTATCATTATTATAACCTTAAATAACTAGTCTTAACTTCTTAAATAGGGTGTTAGTAGCTTTGCCCTTAATCTTATTAACTATTCTTAACTTAAAGATGCAAACTCTATTAAACTTGGTAGGGTTATACTTCTTAAATTTAAAAACTCCTCTTATAATAAGACCGTTAATCTCCTGCTTGTTAGATGCTTGGAAAGGAGCTCCTAAAGTTATAATATAGCCTTCCTTTTAGAGCTGTTTTATGAGCTTAAAGTTAGCCTTCTTTTTAGCTATTATAAAGGCTATTAATAACTCGTCTCCACTCTTAATAGCGGTAATAAATTGCTCTTTAAAATTAACAAGGTATTGGCGATTTTATAATCCCTTTAGGCGACCTCTACTACGTTGTAGTTGCGGCACATCTACTAGAATTATATTAGGATTGTAGTTGCCTTCTAGAGTACGTTAATTATAGTTCTCCTCTAGGGTATCCTCTAGGGCATCCTGCAAAGGCTTAAAACTGTTATTTCTGTAATAGGGCTTAACAACAGTTAAGCGGAATTAAGTAGGTCTATAGGGCATCTAAAGAGTGCAAGTCTAACTATTAATTATAATAAGTTTATATGGGCCTAACTATCCTCCCTTTTTACGCCATACGCGTACCTTAGATTAGAGTGGTAGATTAAGCATAGTTAAGGTATTTAGGCCATTTCTTATTCCTAGTGCGTCGTTGACCTGGCGCGTAGCGTAGAGACGTTGTACCTCTTTTATTACTTTGCGAATAGCCTCCGCTCGTTGCATAACGGATAGGGATGGTGGAGAATTGTTAATTATTTAAGGGTAGGCGCCAAAGACTAGTAATGTAGGTACGAGCCTATCTAGGCTAGCGGAATTATTAACAGCCTTAATAGCTATATATAAGATAAGCTCTTCGCTAGCACCCTCTAGTTCCAAAGAAATAATCTTATATACTTATTATAATGGCGTGTGATATTGTTCTACTTTTCTAACACTATTATATGCCTTAATAGGGACTTCCTTAACCTTAATTTCCATTGCCTTCGCCTGTTACCAAAACTCTATAGATAAGAAGTTCCTTCCTATGTTATAAATAACTTAATTAGGGGGTCCTAGGTAGACATTAATCTAGCATAATTAAAGAGTATCCCATACGTTCCTAGCTGACATATTCTTTAGGAAACGTGCGGCTTGGAAGAAAGTTAAGAGGTTAATAACTTAGAGTACTGGCTTGCCGCTAAGATACATAATATTAATAATAATACAGAAGTTAAAGTTGTAGTTATCTTTAAGGGTGAACTTAAATCGGCTAAGGGACTTCTGGTTCATTTAGCAGTGATGGTAGTACTTTATAAGATGCTTAATTGCCTTAACCTTGACTTTATAGCCTGCTCGCTAAAGAACCCTAAGCAATTGGTGAACAGATAGGTGGCCAAAACGACGGTGTAGTTGACGTAGCTCTGACTCGGTTAAGTGGCTTTAAGCAACGCTCTTTTCTAGTTAATAAAGGAGCAACTAGGGGTGACCCTATTTGCGCATGATAGGCACCCGATTATCTCCCTAAATAAGCATATTCTTAAGGTTATTAAGTTTGACGCCTAATTTATCCATATCTCTAATGTAAAATAGAAACGGGGTGTTTGTGGGAACAATATAGAAAGTAATATACCCTAAGGGGGTTTTAACCTTAATTGTGCCGAGAGAGATTGTAGTACCCTTACTAAAACGAATTATATATTGGCCTGCCATTGATTGGTTAATCTAAACAGAGCTATTAAGCTACTAAAGAGCTTAAACTTAAGGTTCTCCTGCTGTAGATACTCCTGTGGCTCTAGTATCTGGTATGATACTATAGAAGACGTTTGCCGAGTATCTATTATTAAAGGAGAATGTGGAACTCTTCTTTGGCTCATTAAAGATGTCTAACTTTGTGATAGTATGGAGCGTAGATTAGTTATTAAGAACAGCAACGGTTTATGTGCTATCTACCTTACCATACTTAGTAAAGTATTGGTTGGGAGAGTAGTCCTTAATTTCCATATCTATAAGAAGCTGTTTGGCCTTGTTAACCTTACCCTTAAGATCTTCTTCGCCTTTATATTAAACTAGGAAGCTTTGGAAGTAGGCTATAGTAATTTTATAATTTTTAACGTTTTGTGCGCTCTAGCGAAACTTATTATATACCTCCTTTTATCTATTAAGAGGGTGCCTAGTTAACTAGCAATTTGGCTTCTTATAAATATAGTATTTCTTCTATTAATTGTTTTAAGATAAACCTCCACAAGGACCTCCACGATTACTTTATAGTTGACGTTGATTATACTCTTTACTATATCTCCTACCCCGGCCACCATATGTTTAATCAGTCCAGTTATAATTATGTTAGTTGGTTGGGTTGATTAAAGTAGGTTAGGGTTAGGCGTTAAATTGCTATACTTTTTAAAAGCGCAGAGCGGTGCTAATAGAGGATCTTAATTAAGCACATACTCCTTTATAAGTATTTGCAGGATTAAAGAGGGCAAGGTTATATTCTTTAACACCTTAGTATATACTAATAACTTAATCGCGTAGGCTGAAGTCCTTTTAATATAATTTAGATAAACCACGCTGAATTATCTAAAGTTAATTAAAGAGCTTTTAAAGATAGTTAAGTTAAGAGGCATCTAGGTTTATAGCAATAATTCTTAAGAAGGTAGTCTCTCTTTACTCCAATATATACTGCTGCTTATTCTCTTTTATTTCAAAGTGGCATCTTGTCTTATATATCATTTGGTTGAAATTATATCCTTTTCCTACTAAATAATTATAATAGAAGGTACTAGCGCGGCCCTTAAGCATAACGGAATAAGTGTTATAATATTAGTTAGGTTCCAGTCCAACCTTCTAGCAACAGTTATAGAAGATACG
>Ga0307507_10002877_pt1 | contig 34720 bp, 42 predicted proteins | sample 7_EM_MG_FD_207223 | JGI IMG/M metagenome (GOLD analysis project Ga0307507, IMG submission 207223) | Populus trichocarpa ectomycorrhiza microbial communities from riparian zone in the Pacific Northwest, United States - 7_EM | ecosystem: Host-associated > Plants > Roots > Unclassified | place...
AATGTTTGGTGTGGTGGGGGGTGGTTATGTACTGTATAGCGCAAGCATTCTTACGAGGTGATTGTGGAGTATAGTACTCTGGTGGGTCGTTGGGTGGTATTTTTGTTTGTGGTTTTGGGTTCGCTTTTTGGGTTGGGTATTTCTGGGAAGTGGGGTGGGGTGGGGGGGGGCTTTTTGGGTTATGTATTTTCTTTTCTTTTCTTTCTTTCTTTTTTTGGTATTGTGTGGTGTATTCGAGTGGTGGGTAATTGATGGCTATGGTAACTGGGACTGCTTTGACTCCAGTCAGTTTTCGTGGCATTTGGTCGTGGATCTCCAGATGATTGCGCATGTTGATTAAATTTTATCATAGTCAAGTATTTCTCGCAGCCTATCATACTATAATTTCTCTAAATTTTCTGTTTTTTTAATTTTTTTTTACCCTCAACTAAACTAAGTGATAAATTAGGGAGAAGCAAGTTGCTTATGGTAGGATGACTCTTTATATAATAGAGATTTCACTTTTTTCCGATGGGCATAGTTATTTCTTGAGTCAATGGTATGTGATATCTGGGATGGTTTCTTATTAAGAAAAGAATATTGGATTAAGAGAGTTGATTCGTTTTATACTAGTAAAAAATTTGCCCACCAACCCACCCTGCCAAAAGGCCTCAAGCTACCTCCTACTTCCATGGCTGTTTGTCTGGCGCTCCCGCCTTCGCCATCCCGCGGGCGGGCTTGACTGCCAACTGGAGCAGCGACAGGTCCCCTGACCGAGTCCGGAGGAGGAGACGGTGGTGGGGTGGTGGTGGTGGTGGTGGTGGTGGTGGGGCCGGCCTGAAAAAGTGGTCGTTCGGAATGTGCAAAATTGCGGCCGATAGCGTAAAAAGGGTGGGGCGTGCCCAGGTCCCCCAAAAATCTCAAGAGCGTAATAGTAACACTAAGTCAGCAAACTGGACTTCTAGAAGGGTTCTTGATAACTTGAATAGACTCATACCTGAACAGATTGGTTGGCAATTCTCTGGGTTGGAGGTGTTTGTATTTTATTGGTGAGTGGTCGGTCGATAAGAGGGTTGTAGAGTAGGAGAGTAAGTGTATAAATCGACTTTAAGAGGTTCGTGTACCCCTTCAAGTTTCCCTTAACTTGTTGCGTTTGCTCCATGGGAAGGGCAGCTCGGGCGGGATGGATAACTTGGTGGTTGCTTGGGAACCAGTCAAGTCCCGTATCACGAGATGTCATTTGTCTGAGACAGGGAAATCCTAGGACGACCGTCTTTGGCTTGGACGGTGGGTCCTGTAGGATGAGATAGTGCTTTTAGCGGGTAGAGGGCGGGATTCCCGGTCATGCCAAGGGACGGCCGGTGGGGGTGGAATTCTGGATAGCGGGGGGCCGTTGAAAATAGAGGTGTTGTAAATGGAGGTCATGATCGGAATGAAAGATTTTACCGAGCGAAGTGAAGCGGCTCAAGTGAACGAGGGTAATTTGTATCGAAGCGGTTAAGGAGTTGTAAGATAGCTCGAGAAATGAAATGAAAAAAAGAGAAAGGAAAGGAAAGGAAAGAAGGAAGGAAGGAGATTTGATAAAAGAAAAGCCTTCAATGTTTGCGTGTCATGAGTGCATACGCGTACTGTTGCCTGTAGGTACAGGTATTTCTAACGGAGATTGTTGAAAATGATGGATGTGGAGGTAATGATCAGTGAAGAAGGCTTTGGGTGCCAAAGTGGAGTGGCTTAAGCGAAGGAAGGGAGTTTGTATTAAGCGGAGATGAAACTCATGATTGATTGAGTTAAGGGTCGAGAAAAGGAAAGTTTCTAGGAAAGTTGTGAACTGGGAGAAAGGAATGAATGAAGCGAGGAAAGGACAAGAAGAAAGGAAGGAAGGAAGGAAAGATAAGAGGGAGAAAACTTTTCATAGCTTGCATGTCCCTCCGCTGGTGCACACGGGTGCCACTGTGGCTTTACAATGCGGCCATTTACAACATCAACTGCTTGGCGGTAAAGGTAGTTTCCCGAAGAGGCCCGGACACCTTGGAACAAGAGGTGATAGCGCCTACTTAACCGTCACCTTCTACATAAGGAGCACTACCTTCTTGTTCTGTAGTGGCTCTGCTACTTCTTGTTCTGTAGTATTTATATGTGTTTGTGTGTCAAGTTAGGAGAAGCAAATTTAGGCAAAAATAACACGAGACCTGATATAATACCAATGATAACCAGTGCAGCTTGATGACTAAGGATCAACCCTTCTCCTCTGCCTCTATGCAACTGTGATATTCAACATACCCACACATCCAAATTGAAGCCTGACATCCTCGTAGTATCCCCGATGTGACCACTGGGACAATACTAGTGGAGCTGTACTATAGGTAGGGTTATTGTGCGTAGAGACGAGTTTATTTCTACTAGCGTGGTAACCTAGGGGTATAATATATATCCCTTGACTCCTTTTAAATTGTGGATTGGTTTTTGTGCGGGGTTTTTGATGATTGTTTGTGTTGGGAGACCGAAAGGGTTGGATTCGTCATGGGATCTAGACTCGCGGAAAATTGTTGATTCAGGATGACGGAGAGGGGGTATATCTAGCTAGAGTAACTGAGAAACTAGACTGGGACTCCCGGGAATAAGAGTTGTACTCCCCTCCTGCCTCTCCATCACTTCGTGTATCCGCTACGAATGAAGAACTGTCTTAGTGCTAGGTTCTTGAGGGAGGGTGTAGTGATGTGATATACTATTATGGCCCTGTTCAGTGTGTCGCAGAGCAGGATTTTCCCCATCATTCCGACGTTTTTTGGTCAGGAGAAAGTATAGATGGGGTATTTTTGGGTATCGGCCTGGGAAAAGCTTTTTTTTATTTGTATCATACCTTTCGGAATGGTATTTTTTTTGTGGTTGGAATAAGCTGGTTTGGCCCCGATTTGTTTCTTCCACCCTGGGTTCTTTGTGCTATATTCTTCCTGTCATACCCGGTTTTTAGTTAAATTAAAGTGAGTGTGAAGATAGAAGTCGGGGGAATAGCCTTTGGGTTTAGTCCTAAAACTGGGGTTTTTTTTTCTTCCTGGATTTCTAGAAGGGTTCTCGATAACTTGAATAGACTCATACCTGAGCAGATTAGTTGGAAATCCTAAGCGTTGGAGATATTTGTATTTTTGGTGAACCGTCTGTGGAGAAGAGGATGGTAGGAGAGTGGTGTGCGTAAATCGACTCTAAGGGGCAGTCGTAGGAAAAAGTGGAGTTCACACCGGCGGTTGGGCAACCACAACCACCGATCAACTTTTGCTTTCTATGAGAGAATGGATGCACCTATATCTATGAAACTTATTACAATACATGTTTATATACACTGCTTGTAGCTAATACTTTATTGGTCCACCCTTTGCTTGTCGTAGCTTTTCTAACCTTCTCGGTATTCGATCAACCCAGGTATAAATCTGACCCCACGGTAACCCCTCCCAAATTTCCTGAGCAAGAGAAATTGTCTGTTCCCGAGTACGAGGACGTCAATGAGGTTCCTGACAAACTCTCCTAAAGCGTCACTTCCATAGAGGCCATACATTCTCAATAGGGTTGATATCAGGTGAGTGTGCAGACCAGTCCAGTCTTACTACTCCAAACATTTTCCTCCAACGGCTTGTCTCTGCCGAGGTATGATATGTTGCCCCATCTTCAATCATCCTGCAACCCTCACTTGACTCTCCTAATTCTTCATACAAAGGGACAATATGTGGTAAGAGGATATGGTTGATATAGGTCTTGGAGTTTGGAATGGTAGTGGCAGCAGCTTTGCCATCGCGCTTTGTAATTGCTCGTACAGGAAGTGGGACTGGTTTCGAGTGGCCTTTGGAGGTAAAAGCTCCCCAGAAGCTAATAGTCCTTACATTGTGAATAAAGGTTGGTGCTAAGTAGTGTAATTGGTGAGTAGTATGCGGAGGGCGTCGGACATAAGTACGTATATGTCGTTGTGAACCACAGCTTAAATATACTTCATCAGTATATACATGCTTCTGCCACCGCTGTGGCCCCATCAAATGAGACTCCCGCCTGAAGCGCCTTCTCGGCTTTATCACTGATGGGCTAAGCCAGGGCTTGCGCCGAGCGAGATGGACATAGAATTGATGCCTGCGGAGGAGGTTGCCAACGGTATGTTCACTGATTTTGAGCTGTGAATCGGCAACGATTTCTGCAAGGGTTGGTCGGGGATTCCTGGTAGCTAGCTGCAACAGGTATCGCTCGTCACTTTTACTTAATTTTTTATGTAGGCCTTTATGCTTGACATGCCTGAGCGAACCTGTTTCGATCCAATGGTCAAAAACCTTTTTCGCCCCGCGGGCGGTGATGGGAAACTCGTGCTCTATTTGTCTCCAGGAAGCTGCTCGATTTCTGGCTTCAACGATCCTGGACCTCTCCCGGGTGGTTAACTCTGGTCTTCTGCCGCTCTCAGTGAAAGGCATCGTGTTGCTGAGGAGCAATGAGTTGTGAAAGCGGGGGTGTTGCCTTCTCCCACCATGCGCCAAGCCATAAGTGTGAACTCCACTTTTTCCCACGACTGGGGGTTTGTGTACCCCTTCAAGTTTCTCTTAACTTGACGGGTCTGCTCCTTGGGAAGGGCAATTCGGGTGGGATGGATAACTTGGTGGTTTTTTACTTGGCCACCAGTCTCAAGTCGAGCATCACGAAATATCACTTGTCTGTGGGAGCCAAATCCTAGGACGACCGTCTTTGGCTTGGACGGTAGGCCCTGTAGGGTGAGATAGCGCTTTTCACGAGTAGGAGCAGGACTCCAGATCGTTCCAAGTACTCGAGTGCAGTACCCGTAAAAACTGAGGAAATTGGCTAAGTCTGTCCCAGGATCCCTTAGTTCCGGGCCAGAAAGATATCGTATAGCTGGATATTTGACTGAAAAGAATGGGCAGTAATTGGCCAGTGCTCCTAGGTGCAAACTGGCCAATGATAAACACTTGCCAAGGCTGGATTCTCCTCTCTGACTGGCCCGGACTTTAACATATCCTGGGACGGAGTTAGCCAATTTTCTGAGTTTTTGCGTGCACTACAGGTCTTGCGGCACCTTCGACAGTGGGTACATCCTTGACAAGGTTAGGTGTTCGCCAATAAAGCCGCAAGATGACTGCGACCCCCTTTTCTTTAGCCTCAAGACTTCTATCATTGGACCTTACCGCACTCAAAAACCTATCTTTTGAATCCTCTGCATCGAATCTACAGCGTTCTAAGCAAAAAAAACGGAAGCGAAATGTCCCAGTCTCCTCTCGGGGCAAATAGCAACTCTTTCAATAACTCCTTTAATAATACTAACTCGTTCAATAATGCTAACTCATTCAACAATGTGTGTAACGTGAATTTTGGTAGTGTTGATGAGACGGCTGAGATTCTCACATGGTTATCTCCACTGGAACCCCTGATACGGCACCAGAATATCAGAGAGCACCGAGTCAAACATGTGGGAGACTGGTTCCTACGATCGGAGGAATATCGGAATTGGTATGACGGCATTCACGGTGGGGAACCCAATAATTCGACCTTGTTTTGCTGCGGAGATCCGGGGGTCGGGAAGACCTACATAAGGTAAGAAATAATATCCTCTATGAGGCAAAGGTGTTGCTAAGAAGCTGTAATACCAGCTCATTGGTAATAGACACATTAGGAGATTGGGCGAGGGGGCAAAATGCTGCAGTCGCGTGCTTCTACTTCGACTTTGCGGCCCAGAAGGAGCAATCTCCAACCAGTACCCTAAGTTCCCTTCTAAAGCAGGTCGTTTGTGGACTGGAGGAGATTCCGCCAAAGATCGCCAAGGCTTTCCGAGACCAGAAAAAGGTCGTCGGCGGCCGGAGGTTGGAGCTGGGTGAAATTGTGGAGATGTTGCAGGATATCTCGTCCTCGCAGCCCACCTTCATATGAATTGATGCCCTAGACGAATGCATGGCCGAGTATCAGATGGAGCTGCTTGATTCACTCAGACAGATTTTACACAAGTCCCCGAGCACCCGGATATTTCTAGCCGGAAGATTACAGATCCAAGATGAGGTGGAGAAACATCTCTCTGGGAGGGTAGTGACTGTGTCTATTATACCCACTAAGGATGATATAGTTCGATTCCTGCGAGACAAACTGAAAAAGGATGCAACACCAGACGCAATGGACAAGAGCTTGGAGGCGGACATTATGGGGAACATTCCTGAGACGGTTTCAGAGGTGTAAGTAGGGAGCAAAGAAACTGAATGAGATATGTTAAACCATGAGCTGACAAATTTGTATCTAGATTCCTGCTGGTGTCTCTAAACATCAAGGCGATCCTACAGGAAAAGACACTCCATCGGAGGCGAGAGAAACTCGGTACCATGTCAGATGGCTTAGGCTTGGGAGGCGCATACGATGCAACCATACGGCGGATAGAGGCGCAAGAAGGGGGTGGAGCAAGACTCGGGATGGCGGCTCTGATGTGGATTTCACATTCCGAGCGGCCGTTAAGCGTGGATGAGATATGTCACGCGCTAGCGGTCGAGATAGGATCAACCGACATTAATATCAACAATGTACCTTCGATCCGGGTAGTGCTAGGCTGTTGCCAAGTACTGGTCGCCGTCGATGAAGGGTCCTCGGCTGTTAGGCTGATCCATTTCACGCTCAAAGAGTATCTTTCCCATCATGCCGGCTTGTTTGACGGACCTCACTCAAAAATAGCGGAAACTTGTTTGACGTATCTAAACTCCCCGGCCATTAAGGATATTCCGGCCAGCCCCTCTCATGACCCCCGAAGCACACCCTTCCTCGGATATTGCTCTTTATATTGGGGAACCCACATGCGAATGGAGCTTTCAGATCATTCAAGATCCCTCGCGCTCGAGCTTCTCGGTCAATACAAGAATCACATATCTGCCGAATTACTTTGGGGGTCAGTCAACAACCAGCCTTTTACTGGCTACATTGGATGTGTCAAGCCACCTCCCGAGCCATTTTCTCCCCTTCACTGTATTTCGTATTTCGGCATCACCGAAGTTGCGATTGATTTGCTGAGGACGAAAAGATGGGATGTGAACCAAAGAGATCGTGCGGGTTTGACGCCGCTCATATGGGCCGCGAGGTATGGGCGTGAGGAAATAACAAAATTGCTCATACAGCAGGAGCATACTCAACCTGATATGCCGGACATGCGATATGGTCGAACAGCACTCTCATGGGCTGCTGGGAGTGGGTATGAAGGGGTGGTCAGGCTATTTCTTGGTACGCAATTTGTCAATCCTGGGAGCATGGGCCATTGGTGGAGGAAAACACTGCAAGTAATGAGTCGATTTTTTGGAGGGAAACACGTCAACCCCGATAGGCCTGATAATTATGGCAAAACACCACTCTCGTGGGCCGCCAAGAATGGGCATGGTGGAGTAGTGAAGCTGCTATTGGAACGGGAAGACGTTAGCCCAGATAAGCCTGACAAAGATGGCCAAACGCTACTCTGGTGGGCCGTGGAGAACGGGCGTGACGGAGTAGTGAAGCTACTGCTGGGACGAAAAGACATCACCCCCGATAGGCCTGACAATTATGGCCAAACACTGCTCTCGTGGGCAGCGAAGAATGGGCGTAATGGAGTAGTGAAGCTGCTGTTGGAGCGGGAAGACGTTAGCCCCGATAAGCCTGACAATAGTGGCCAAACACCGCTCTCCTGGGCCGCCCGGAATGGGCATGGAGTAGTGAGGCTACTGTTGGGACGAAAGGACGTTACCCCCGATAGGCCTGATAATTATGGCCAAACATCGCTCTTGTGGGCCGCGAAGAATGGGCATGATGGAGTAGTGAAGCTGCTATTGGAACGGGAAGACGTTACCCCCGATAGGCCTGACAATTATGGCCTAACGCCGCTCTCGTGGGCCGCCTGGAATGGACGTGATGGAGTAGTGAAGCTACTGTTGGGACGGAAAGACGTTAACCCCGACAGGCCTGACAATGATGACCAAACACCGCTCTCGTGGGCCGCCTGGAATGGGCATGATGGAGTAGTGAAGCTACTGTTGGGACGGAAAGATGTTCGCCTCGGTAGGCCCGACAATGATGGCCAAACACCGCTTCTGCAGGCCGCCCGGTATGGACATGATGGAACAGTAAAGCTATTGTTGGAGCAGGAAGGCGTTAGTCCCGATAGGCCTGACAATGATGGCAAAACACCACTCTCGTGGGCTGCTAAGAATGGGCATGATAGTGTAGTGAAGCTACTGTTGGAACGGGAAGACGTTAGCCCTGATAGGCCTGACAATTTTGGCAATACACCACTCTTGTGGGCCGCCCGGAATGGGCATGATGGAGTAGTGAAGCTTCTGTTGGACCGGGGAGACGTTACACCCGATAAGCCTAATAATTATGGTCAAACTCCGCTCTTTTGGGCTGCCCGGAATGGCCATGATGGAGTAGTAATGCTACTCAAGGCTAGAAAACTTCCAACTCCCAGCACGGTGTAACGCCCCGGAGATATCACCTCTTTCGGCCTCTTCATGCCTACCCATGGGCCCATTTTACAACATTATCAGACTCTTTACGACTATTTCTACCTGTAGTTTTCAGCCGGTGTGACAACCACAACCAACCAATCAACCCCACACTCAAAACCAGAAGAAATTTTCACTTCATGTCTAGTGTGGCGGGGGTGGTTATGTATAAGTATTCTCACAAGATGATTGTGAAGTACTGCGCTGTGGTGAATTGTGGGTGGTATTTTCGCTTGGGGTTTTGGGTTCACGTTTTGTCTTGGGTATTTCAGGCGATGCGATGGGGTGGGGGGGTGTTTTCTAGAGCTGCATATTTTATTTCCTTTCTTTGGTATGGTGTGCTGTATTCCAATGGTGAGTAATTGATGTTTATGGTAACTGGAAGATGTTTTGGCTCTCGTCAGTTTTCGAGGCGTTTTTGTCATGATTGCGCATGTTGATTTAAGTTAATTCAAGTATTACTCGTGGCTAATCATACTATTATTTTTCTATGTTATTATAAATTTTCTGTTAGAATTGTTTTTACCCTAAATTAAATTAAGTGATATGATAAGGAGAGGTTGCTTATGGTATGGTGGATATTTGTATAATAGAGATTTCACTTTTTCCGATGGCATATTTATTTCTTGGTCAATGGTAGTCTATCTGGAACAGTTTTTTATTGGGGGGGGAATATTGGATTAAATAAGAAAGTTGATTTATTTTATAAAAGATTTGCCCACCCATCCGGCTAAAAAGTCTATCTCCTCCTACTTCTATGGTGGTTTGACTGGTGCTTCCCCCCTCGCCACTTGGCTAGTGGGCGGGCTTGGCTGCTAGCTGGAGCAACTGCGAGTCTCCTGGCAGAGTCCGGAGGAGGAGCTGGAGCCGGAACTGACCAGAAGGGGCGGTCGTTGACTATGTGCAAAATTGCGGCTGATAGCGTGAAAAAGTGGGGCAAGCCCAGGTTCCCCAGAAGTCTGAAGAGCATAATAGTAACACTAAGTGAGCAAACTGGACTTCTAGAAGGGTTCTCAATAATTTGAATAGACTCATACCTGAACAGATTGGTTGGCAGTTCTCGGGGTTGGAAGTGTTTGTATTTTATTGGTGAGTGGTCGGTCGATAAGAGGGTTGTAGAGTAGGAGAGTAAGTTAAGTGTATAAATCGACTCTGAGGGGTTCTATATCCCTTCAAGTTTTCCTTAACTTGATGCGTTTGCTCCTTGGGAAGGGCAGCTCGGGCGGGATGGATAGCTTGGTGGTTGCTTGACTACCAGTCAAGTCTCGCATCACGGAATATTACTTATCTGAGGCAGTGAAATCCTAGGGCGACCGTCTTTGGCTTGGGCGGTGGGTGCTGTAGGGTGAGATAGTGCTTTTAGCGGGTAGAGGGTAGGACTCCGGATCGCCCCAAGAGACTGTTGGGGGGAATTCTGGATAGCGGGGGACCGTTGCAAATAGAGGTGTTGCAACTGGAGGTCATGATCGGAATGAAGGGTTTTTTCCGAGTGAAGCGAGGCGGTTCAGGTAAACGAGAGTAATTTGCATTGAAGCCGCTAAGGAGTTGTGAGATAGCTTGAGGGATGGGGGGGAAGGAAGGGAAAGGAAAGAAAGAAGGAGATTTTATAGAAGAAGAGTCTTCAACGCTTGCATGTCTCATGAGTGCATACGCGTACTGTTGCCTACAGGTGCGGGCATTTCCAACCGAGACTGTTGAAAATGATGGATGTGGAGGTAATGATTAGCGAAGACTTTATGCAGCGAAGTGGAATGGCTTATAATAAGCGAAGGCGGGGAGTTTGTATTAAGCGGAGATGAAGCTCATGATTGATTGAGTTGAGTGTTGAGAAAGGAAGGAAAGTGTCTAGGAAAGTTGTGAGCTGGAAGAAAGGAATGAAGCGAGGAAAGGACAAGAAGGGTGCAAGGAAGGAAGGAAGGAAGGAAGAAAGAAAGCTTTTCATAGCTTGCGTGTCCCTCCACTGGTCCCACCGTGGCTTCAGCGGTAAAGGTAGTTTCTCGAAGAGGCTAGACAACGTGGTTCTGTTACTTCTTGTTTTGCAGTATTTATATGCGCTCGTATAATACCAATGATAACCAGTACAACTTGATGACTAAGGAACAACCCTTCCCCTCCGCCTTCATGCAACCGTTATATTTAACATACCTACACATCCGAATTGAAGCTTGGCATCCTCATAATATTCCCGCTGTGACCACTGGGCTAATGCTGGTGGGGTTATACTGTAGGTATGGTTATTGTGCGTAAGGGCGAGCTTATTTCTACAGGTGTGGTAATCCGGGGATACGATATAATATATATCCCTTTACTTCTTTCGGGTTGTAGATTTGTTTTTGTTCCGGGGTTTTGATGATTTTTTGTGTTGGGAGACTGAATGTGCTGGATTCGTCATGGGATCTTGACTCGCGGAAAATTGTTGATTCAAGATGGCGGAGAGGGGTATATCTAGCCAGAGTAACTGACAAACTAGACTGGGACTCCCGAGAATAAGAGTTGTACTTCCCCCTTGTCGCTCCGTCACTTCATGTATCCGCTATGAATGAGGGCTGTCTTAGTACTGACTGTAGCCTTCGGGTTTATTCCTAAAAGCGGGGCTTTTTTCTTCTTCCTTTTTTTAATTCCTGTTGGGTGCTGTATATTATGATCTTATTGAATGTCAACGTACCGTCGGATTTGGTGGTCCTGGGGGGAGGGGGGGGGTGAGAGTATAAATGGGAGGATTTGTAAAGTACCGTTGAGGGTGAGAGTAGTTTTTTTCACTAGTCAATGGGCATTGCGCTAGTTAAATGGCTCAAGTCAGGCATTGAAATCCTAGTATAATAATATGAGGGTTGTAAAGCTTGATATATTGCTACGATATCGGTTATTTTTTTATTTTTCTTTGGAAAAATTCCTGTCTGGTGGGTATGGCAGTTAAAATTCGAAGAAGAAAGGTATCTTTCGCCCAGTTCCGATGGAATGGCTTGAGGAACTGGTCGGTACTAATTTGAAACAGGGATCATTGGGGGTTCGAATCCCTGTCGAGTGGACGTAGCTGGGCATTAAAAAAATGCCCAGCGAACCACTTTTGCTGCTGGTTTGTGTGTGGGGATTGGTTGAAGCCCTATCGAATTTGGTGTTTGGCGGAGGATCGAGGGTAGCTTATCTGGGGACCTTTGGCTGTGCATCCATAGTTAGTGACACCTCCAAAGCGTCTCTCCCACTTTACCGAACCGACCTTGCAGTTTCTTTCTGGCTTGCCTGGAATAGACACCCACCACCCGCCAAAAGGCCAAATTACTAGGAGGGCGCGCTGGGAGCAAGGAAGGAAGAAAGGAAAATTTGAATGCTAAATACCTGAATGGGAAAAAGCATTACAGTAAGCTAAATGCTATCGTGAGCCAGCGCCTGCTGGAGCAAGGGTTGGCGTTTGGGGTCTTAGCTAGGCTATATTGTATAGCTGCATCTGTAAAGTCCCTATGCTTCCTTGGGCTCTAGGAATAACACAAGTTAGCAACAGAACAATGACTATTTAGGCAACTCTAAGGATATTGGGGAATTTATCACAATTTATTAATGAATAATAGAAAGAGAGGGCTACCAAAGCGTTTTCTAAGGCTGTGGTACTTGGAAGGGTATGGGAACATGGCGGACGGGGTTCTAGTGTATAGGGGGAAAATAAATGTCAGGTTATTATACATAGTTTCTTTCATTAACGGTGCTTTACGAGGGTGGGTTGCCATCGCTGTCCCTCTACCGACAGGAACAGGCCTCTGCCCCTAGCGGCTCAGGAATCCTGGAGGGGTGGAAGAAAACGAGCTAGAAGAAATGGACGTAGACATCAAACCGGAGACAAAACCTGACTCCGAAACTGGGGAAATCTCATCGACCGGTCTTGCCCAGGAAACCACCATAACTCGCGGTATCGGTGCAACACTGGCAATGCTCTACCAACGCGGTCTCCTAACCCGGGATTCCGAATCTGACGCTAAAATAAACCTCCAACGTGACCGGGAGAAGTTCCGCACGGCAAAGCGCCTGCGGGAGCTGGAAGCCGAGGAGAAAGCCAAATCTCAGCGCCTGCGCGACAGACAGAGCGGAAAATTCGACCGCATGAGCGTGGGGAACGCGAGGAGCACGCAAGATGGGAAAATAAGCAGAGGGATCTGCAGGAAGCGAAGGAGATGACGGCAAGATTTAAGGAATATAAACCCGACATCAAACTTAGTTACAAGGACGAATTCGGCCGGGAGATGTCGCAGAAGGAGGTTCGTATATATCATTTTCCCCATTGGTATGGTAATGGTAATGGAAGACTAATGTATTGATTGGATAGGTGTATATAGGCATTCAAGCACCTCTCCCACCAATTCCATGGAAAAGGTAGTGGAAAGGCCAAGACCGAGAAGAGGCTTAAGAAGATTGAGGACGAGAACAAGCGCGAGGCGGCAATTAGTCTTAATGCTTCGGCTACTCAGAATGTGGTACAGAGTGCTGCGAAGAAGAGTAAGCAGGCTGGTGTTAGGCTTATGTAATGAGTGAGGCATAAAATATATCACTCGGTAGGAGTGTTGTGCTTGAGCGGGAATTTGCTGATGTGGCTTTTTATATCTCACTTATGGGGCGGAAGGGGAATTGTGAGGCTGCGTATACCAATTAGTAACGAGGGCTTGAGTGCCACTGATTGATTTAAAAGTTGTTGACCTTGTTCAGGTTTCTCATGTTTACAAGAACCCACCGTGAGAATCGGTACTCCAGCACTATCCCCTCCCCCCCTCTTACCTTCTAATATACCCCCACACCCAGACCACAGTCGGACACCTACCATTCCCTACGCATAAGAAGCGAAAGAGAGAAAAGAACACTCTCATAGGCATGCCCCACCAACGGAACAAAACCTACCCTACATAACACCAAAACCGGCTCCTTTTCGGCAGGGATGATAAAAGTACTACTCAACCTACTATCATACGTAGTTAGTAAATAAACAACTCCTCACCGGGTGAGTAAGTAATTCGATAAAACCACGCACCCGACCAACCCCGGAAGAGATAAATCGAATCGAACAAAGTTTTGTAATAATAAAAGAGGAGGGGGGGGGGAAATGTTCATGAATGTCCGGTGTGGCGGGGGTGGTTATGTATGTATGAGTATTCTTACGAGATGGTTGTGGAGCACAGTACTGCGCTGTGGTGGGTCGTTGGGTGTTGTTTCTGCTTGTGGTTTTGCGTTTGCGTTTTTGGGTTGGTTACTGTGGGCGGTGTGTGGTGGGGGGGTGTTTTCTAAGGTTATGTATTTCTTTCTTTCTTTCTTTTTTTGGTATTGTGTGGTGCATTCGAGCGGTGGGTAATTGATATTTATAGTAACTGGAAGATGCTTTAACTCCTGACTTTTCTTGATGTATCGGTCACGGGCAAGTGGATGATTGCACATATTGATTTAGTTCAAGTACTGCTCACGTCTTTCTATTATTTTTCTAAATTTTCTGTTAGATTTTTTTTAACCTTAAACTAAGCTAAGTGATAAGTCAGGAGAAGTTGCTTATGGTAGAGTGGCTCTTTATATAATAGAGATTTCACTTTTCCTGATGGGCATATTTATATCTTGGTTAATGGTATGATATCCGGAATGGTTTCTCACAAAGAAAAGAATATTGGATTAAATAAGAAAGTTGATTTGTTTTATACTAGTAAAAAATTTGCCCACCAACCCACCCTGCCAAAAGGCCTAAAGCTACCTCCTACTTCCATGGCTGTTTGTCTGGTGCTACCCCCCTCGCCACCCCACGGGCGGGCCTGACTGGGGCAGGGGCGGGTCCCTGGCAGAGTCCGGAGGAGGAACCAGAGCCGGAACCAGCCTGAAGAGGCGGTCGTTGGCTATGTGCGAAATTGCGGCCGATAGCGTAAAAAGGGTGGTGCGTGCCCAAGTCCCCCAAAAGTCTGAAGAGTGTAATAGCACCAAGTCAACAAACCGGACTTCTAGAAGGGTTCTCGATAACTTGAATAGACTCATACCTGAGCAGATTGGTTGACAGTTGTCGGGATCGGACATATTTGGATTTTTTGGTGAGTGGTCGGTCGATAAGAGGGTTGTAGAGTAGGAGAGTAAGTGTATTAATCGACTCTAAGGGGTTCGTGTACCCCTTTAAGTTTTCCTTAACTTGAGGGGTCTGCTCTTTGGAAGGGCAAACTAGAGAAGATGGGTAACTTGGTCGTTGCTTGGCCATCAGTCGTCGGGCATCACGAAATATCACTTGCCTGAGGTAGTGAAATTCTAGGACGACCGTCTTTGGCTTGGATGGCGGGACCTATAGGGTGAGATAGTGCCTTCCGGGGGTAGGGGTAGGACTCCCAATCGACCCAAGAGATAGTTGGGGGGGAATTCTGGATAGTGGGGGACCATTGCAAATAGAGGTGTTGTAAATGGAGGTCATGATCGGAATGAAGGATTTTACCGAGTGCATTGAAACCGTTAAAGAGTTGTGAGATAGCCTGGGGGATGGTGAGCATGTGCAAAATTGCGGCCAATAGCGTAAAAAGGGTGGGGCGTGCCCAGGTTCCCCAGAAGTCTGAAGAGTATAATAGTAACATCAAGTCAGCAAACTGGACTTCTAGAAGGCTTCTCAATAGCTTGAATAGACTCATACCTGAATAGATTGCTTGGCAATCCTAAGCGTTGGAGATATTTGTATTTTTTGGTGAGCTGTCTGTCGACAAGAGAGTTGTAGGAGAGTAAGTGTATAAATCGACTCTAAGACGCTCGTAGAGTAAGTGTTTAAAGCGACTCTAAGACGTTCGTGTACCCTTTAAGTTTCCCTTAACTTGACGAGTTTGCTCCTTGGGAAGGGCAACTCGGATGGGATGGATAACTTGGTGGTTGCTTGGCCACTGGTCAAGTCCCGCATCACGGAAGATTACCTATCTGAGACAGTAAAATCCTAGGACGACCGTCTTTGGCTTGGGCGGCAGGTCGTATAGGGTGAGATAGTGCTTCTCGCGGGTAGGGGGGAGGATTCCCGATCATGCCAAGGGACGGCCGGTGGGGGGGGGGGGGTTATGGATAGCGGGAGACCGTTGCAAATATTGTAGAGGTGTTGTAAATAGAGGTCATGATCGGAATGAAGGAAGTGGTTTGAGTGAACGAAAGTAATTTGTTTTGAAGCCGTTAAGGAGTTGTGAGATAGCTTGGGGGATGGGGAAGGGAGAGAAAGGGAGGGAAAGGAAAGAAGGAAGGAAGAAATTTTTATAAAAGAAAAAAGTTTTTAACGCTTGCGTGTCTCGTGAGTGCATACGCCTACTGCTGCCTATAGGTGCGGGCGTTTCCAACAGAGACTGTGGAAAAGGATGGATGTGGAGGTAATGATCAGCGAAGAAGGCTTTACGTAACGAAGTGGAGTGGCTTAAGCGAAGGTAGGGAATTTGTATTAAGCGGAGATGAAGCTCATGATTGATTGAGTTGAGTTGAGGGTCGAGAAAGGAAAGTGTCTGGGAAAGTTGTGAACTGGAAGAAAGGAATGAAGCGAGGAAAGCACAAGAAGGAAGGAAGGAAGAAAGGAAAAACAAAAGGCAGAAAACTTTTCATAGCTTGCGTGTATCTCCGCTGGTGCACACGAGTACTACTGTGGCTTCGTAGTGCGGCTATTATGATACCAACGTCAACTGCTTGAGTGGTCAAGGTTCCAGAAGAGCCCTTGGCAACGTGGAACAAGGGATGGCAGTGTTTACTTAACCGTCACCTTCTATATAAGGAGCACCATTTTCTTGTGCGGTAGTGGCTCTATTACTTCTTGTTCTGTAGTATTTATATGTGTTTGTGTGTCAAGTTAGGAGAAGCGAATTTAGGCAAAAATAACACGAGACCTACTATAATACCAATGATAACCAGTACAGTTTGATGACTAAGGAGCAACCCTTCCCCTCCGCCTCCATGCAACCGTTCTATTCAACATACCCACACATCTCAATTGAAGCCTGACATCCTCGTAATATTACCGCTGTGACGGCTTGACCAGTAATAGTTGGGTTGCACTGTAGGTAGGGTTATTGTGCGCAGGGGCGAGTTTATTTCTATTAGTGTGGTAATCCGGGGGTATAATATATATCCCTTAACTTCTTTCAAATTGTAGACTTGCTTTGTGCGGAGTTTTTGATGGTTGTGTTGGGAGACTGAATGGGCTGGATTCGTCATGAGATCTTGACTCGCGGAAAATTGTTAATTCAGGATAGTGGGGAGGGGGTATATCTAGCTAGAGTGCCAGTGACTGACAAACTAGACTGGGACTCCCGAGAATAAGAGTTGTACTTCCCCCTTGTCGCTCTATCGCTTCATGTATCCACTACGAATGAGGGTTGTCTCAGTGCTGGCATCTATGAGGGAGGGTATAGTGATGTGATATGCTATTATGGCCCTGTTCAGTGTGTCGCAGAGCAGGATTTTCCCATCATTCCGACGTTTTTTGGTCAGGAGAAAGTATAGATGGGTATCGGCCTGGGGACTGTTTTTTTTTATTTGTATCATACCTTTCGGAATGGTATTTTTTTTGTGGTTGGAATAGGCTGGTTTTTGCCCCGATTTGTTTCTTCTACCTTCGGTTCTTTGTGCTATATTCTTCCTATCATACCTGGTTTTTAGTTAAATTAATGAGTGTAAAGATAGAAGTCAGGGGTGGCCTTCGGGTTTAGTCCTAAAACTGGGGTTTTTTTCTTCTTTCTTTTTTTAATTCTTGTTTTGGGTCCTGGTAGATATACCGGAAATCGTGATCCCCTTGAATGACGATGTACCGTTAGATTTGGTGGTCCTGGGAGGGTGGGTGAGAGTACAAACGGGAGGATTTCTAAAGCACCGTTGAGGGCAAGAACAGCTTTCTTCACCAGCCAATAGGCGCCGCACTAGTTAAGTGACTCAAGTCAGGCATTGAAATCCTAATATGAGGGCTATAGAGCTTGATATATTTGCTATCGGTTATTTTTTTAATTTTTCTTTGGAAAATTCCTGTCTGGTGGGTGTGGCAGTTAAAATTCGAAGGAGAAAGGTACCTTTCTACTAGTTCTGATGGTCTAATGGCTTGAGGAACTGGTCGGTACTAATTTGAAACAGGGATCATTGGGAGTTCGAATCCCAGTCGAGTGGACGTAGTTGGGCATTAAAAAAATGCCCAGCGAACCACTTTTGTTGCGGGTTTGTGTGTGGGGGTTGGTTGAAGCCCTATCGAGGTTAGTGTTTGGGAGAGGATCGTAAAACCCGGGAGGGTGTCTGGTGACGTTTAGTTGTGCACCTATGGCGAATGACACTTCTGAATCGTCTCTCTCAAATAGTTAAACCAACGTTACACCTTCTTTCTTGCTTGTCTGGAGCAGATGCCTACTGCCCGCCAAAATGCTAAATCCCTGGAAAGGCCAGCTGAAAGCAAGGAAGGAAGAAAGGAAAATTTGCATGCTAAATACCTGAATGAGCAAAAGCATTGCGGCAAGCCGCAAGCTAAATGCTATCGTGAGCCAGCGCCTGCTGGAGCAAGGGTTGGCGTTTGAGGTCTAGCTAGGCTATATCGTATGGCCGCGTTTGTAAAATCCCTATCCCCTTTCTTGCACTCCAGGGATAACACAAATTAGCAATAGAACAAGAGTCATTTAGGTAACTCTAAGGACATTGGAAACATTTATCACAATTTCTTAAGGAATAATAGAAAGAGAGGGCTACCGAAGCGTTTCCTAGGGCTGTGACACTTGGAAAGGTGTGGGAACTTTGTAGATATTCGGCCCGACTATACAGGATGAAATTAAATATCAGGACCTGGTTATCTAATTTTTTTTCATTAGCGGTGCCCTTACCTATCTGGATTGGTTATCATACCACCGCTGTCCCTTTACTGAGGTGAGCCGACTTCTTCGCCCCTCAAGCAACTCTGCGATCTCGGAGGCGTGGGCAGAATGTGGGGAACGAAGAAACGGTAATTCTTGCAATACTTGATAGGTTAAACTCTCGAATGGTTAAATATCAACGGTATGGAACTACATGTAGGAGTAAAGGAAGACCCGCAGGAGCTTGAGGGGGCCTTGCTAGCTGTATTGTATTGTATGGCACGCTGCCGACAAAATGTGCAAGCCCTACATCGTGTCGAGTGACGTTCCGTGATCTAACCTCTAGCAAGGAAACATCCACCCGACTCGCGGTCTGGAGAGGGGCGGTGATGTTTGGGTATACTGCGTTTATAGCTTAAGATATTGTATTGTTGTGGGTCTCGTTTTCTCCTATTCATAGTACACCTCCTACCCCGGTTTCTCATTGGAGTGGAGCAGGGGTTGATCTAGAATAGAAGGAGATAGTGGTAGCTTAATTAAATTACTATATACATTTTACTACGTGGATATACTAGGAAAATACATGACCTCTTTGTGGGTATCTTCCGTCCTTCCGGCGCAGACCTAGGCGGACCAAATATTTCCATCAGCCAATAACCTGAATGCTGTGAAGGGGTCGCGGGGCTGAAGGACTGAAAGCGAAAGTAAAAGCTAGGACTTAATCGGTCATGAAATGTTGCGTTCCAGTAAAACCAAATCCGAAAGCAGAGGTGTAATAATATTTAACAGACCTATACTGGAATAGCTGGGTGGGTTGTATGATTGCCTAGGTTAAGTTGGGGACGCTCAACCAACAAACTCTTCGAATAATATCATGAATTGGAGGGAGTTAGATAGATAGTGATGTAATTGAGCCCATACGATTAGCTATATTGCGAATTCTCTTGTTTCACCTTCTATATAGACATATCCCATCCCAGAGGATGAGAGAGCGGTATATATTGGTGGAAGTGGAAGAATCGCTCAGAGGAGTTGACGATTGGAGATGTCGAGGTGTGCGGTGCGTATTGGGAGTTGTTACCTAACGGCTACTTGATAAGAGAAACTTCTACATGTATAACCGATACATCCGCTTATCCCTTAGTGTGCTCACACATGTCCTCCATACTCCCGTGCTCCCCCATATGTGCGCTTCTTGATATGCCCTCCTGGTACTGCAGCGTTCTACTACCGGAATTATTATACCATAATAGCTCATATGGTACAAGTGTACTTCTACAACCACTAAATTTTATGGGACTAAAAACTAGCGCAGTCTTCTTCGGATTTTTAAACGGGGCTGGCAAAACGAAACGAAACGCAAAGAGTAAAGCAACATAAAAGACTTCGATCGCCAACGGACAGCTGGGGGAAGTTCTTTCCTATTCCCTCTCGCTCATACGCTCATTCCAGGAGTATATATAAACCAGCGAAGTTCTCCTATCCTTCTAACGATCGCTCCACATGTCCATTCTCTTCAAATTATGCCCCCTTTCCATTTCGCGGACTCCGTGCTAACGAAAGACAAGCATCAAAGGACTTCCGCATTCAATAGCCTCCACACATCCGGCTCTTCACACATCTGACTTTTTCATAGTCGCATTGCTTTCGGCGTTGTGTTGATCCAAAGCACATATCCGAAGCCTTTGTCTGAACCATAAAGCGATACGCTGAGCATGCCGAGCAACACCAAAGATTTCTAACAGAGATCTCAAGGAAGTTGGAAATAATTAATTCTGTTTGTAGCTGGTCTTGAGCCTGCAGCCTAATGACAGCTGTCTCCGGGTAAGGTAGAAATTCTGCAAGAAGCTTTCTTTCAACTGTTCCACTAGATCCGAGATATTTTCTGACTTTGTTTTTGCTCCTTTAGCTTCTCCTTTCTTCTGCCTATTCTGTCCAGCCTTCCGGGGAGGGGGGGGGGGGGTAGAGTAGGAGGGAGAAAGGAGTGCAATAGAGCTTCGATATCATTACATTCGTCTTCTCACTGTATGGAACATATAAGAGACAAGATTGAGAGATTCCTCGAGGGGGATCCTGTTATGATATTATATGCTACCCCAACACAAGTCCGTTCTATTATTAAGCAAAGGAATTGAGAAATACAAGAATAATGAAAGCTGGGGCTTATCCGAAAGAACCTCTAAAACTAACCCGTGGAACGCCAGAAAATGAAAAAGGGAAATCAAAAAAGTGAAGTGTACTTCATATATCTCAGTCCAGATGGCATAAGTTCCGCCTGTTCAGTTGATATTTCCGGTACAAACAAACGGTGGTGTTCACGAGACATTCTCTGGGAAGTCGGATAGGAATCGAAGGACTGGCTGGCGGCAATGGGAAGGTATCTGCTAATGTTGTAAACGGGACACGTGATTAGGCTTGAAGGCGCCGAGAGGGCCGTATCTCCAGAGCGGTATACTAGACCGGGGGTGTAGCCTTTCGGGCCTTGAGGAACTTCACTACCCCACGGTGCCCATTCCGCGCGGCTAGCGAAAGCGGTGTTTGGCCACGATTGTCGGGCCTATCCGGGCTAACGTCCTCCCGCTCCAGCAGCAGTTTCACTACTCCGTCACGCCCATTCCGGGCGGCCCACGAGAGCGGCGTTCGGCCATATTTATCCGGCCTATCTGGGGTAACGTCTTCTCGCTCTAGCAGCAGTTTCACTACTCCATCACGCCCAGTCCGAGCTGCCCACGAGAGCGGCGCTCGGCCATATTTATCCGGCCTATCCGGGGTAACGTCCTCCCGTTCCAGCAGGGGTTTCACTACTCCATCACGCCCAGTCCGGGCGGCCTGCGAGAGCGGTGTTCGGCCATTTTTATCCAGCCTATCTGGGCTGACGCCTTCCCGTTCTAGCAGTAGCTTCACTGCTCCATCACGCCCAGTCCGAGCGGCCCACGAGAGCGGTGTTCGGCCATATTTATCCGGCCTATCCGGGCTGACGTCCTCCCGTTCCAGCAGTAGTTTCACTACTCCATCTCGCCCGCGAGAGTGGCGTTTGCCCACGATTGTCAGGCTTATCAGGGCTAACGTCTTCCCGTTTTAGTAGCAGTTTCACTGCTCCGTCACGTCCACTCTCGGCGGCTAGCAAGAGCGGTGTTTGCCCATAATTATCCGGCCTACCGGGGTTAACGTCTTCTCGTCCCAAGAGTAACTTCACTACTCCATCGCGCCCATTCCGAGCGGCCCACGAGAGCGGTGTTTGGCCACGATTGTCAGGCCTATCGGGGCTAACGTTTTCTCGTTCCAGCAGAAGCTTCACTACTTCATCACGCCCATCCCAGGCGGCCCACGAGAGTGGTGTTTGGCCATCATTGTCTGGCCTATCAGGGCTAACGTCTTCTCGTCCTAAGAGTAGCTTTAACACTTCATCGCGCCCATTCCGAGCGGCCCACGAGAGCGGTGTTTGGCCACGATTGTCAGGCCTATCGGGGCTAACGTCTTCCCGTCCCAAGAGTAGCTTCACTACACCATCATGCCCATTCCGGGCTGCCGGCAAGAGCGGTGCCTGGCCGTGATTGTCGGGCCTATCGGGGCTAACGTCTTCCCGTCCCAAGAGTAGCTTCACTACTCGATCATGCCCACCCTTGGCGGCTAGAGAGAGCGGTGTCTGGCCATAATTGTCTCTAATATTGGGGCTAACGTTTTCCCGTTCTTCGTTACTTTATCATGTCCGTTCCGGGCTGCCAGCCAGAGCGGTGTTCGGCCAATTTTGTCTGGCTTATCGGGGCTAACATCTTCCCGTCCTAATAGTAGCTTCACTACTCCCTCGTGCCCATTCTCTGCGGTCCACGCGAGTGATGTTTGGCCATCATTGTCAGGCCTATCGGGGCTAACGTCTTCACACTCTAATAGTAGCTTCACCACTCCATAACGCCCATTCTGAGCGGCCAGCGAGAGCGGTGTTTGGCCGCCATTACCTGGTTTGTCAGGGTTGACGTATTTTCGCCCAAATAGTAGACCCTTTACGCGGAGCACTTTTTCCCACCGACGGCTTATGTTCCCAGGGTTGATAGGTAGCTGATCAAGAAACAGCTTGACAACCCCTTCATGCCCACTCCTAGCAGCCCATGAGAGTGCTGTTCGTCCATATCGCGTGTCTGACATATCAGGTTGAGTGTGCTTCTCTTGCAAGAATAGTTTTACTACCTCTTCACGCCCCTGCCTTGTAGCCCACATAAGTGGTGTCAGACCCATACTATCTCTCTGGTTCACATCCCATCTTTTCCTCCGCATCAAATCGATTGCAATTTGCAACTTCAGCAATGCCGAAATACGAAATACAGTGCAGCGCAGAAAACGGCTTGAGGGGGTGAAAGTACCACTCCCCGGTTGACCCACAAAGTAATTCGGCAGATATGTGATTACCGTATTTCTCAAGAAGGTCGAGCGCAAGGCATCTTGAGCGATCTGAGAGCTCCATTCGTACGTGGGTTCCCCAATATAAAGAGGAATATCCTAGGAAGGGTGTGTCTCGGGCGTCATGAGAGGGACTGGCCGAAAGATCCTTAATGGCCTGGAAGTTGAGATATGTCAAATGGGCTTCCGCTATTTTCGAATGAGGTCCGTCAAACAAGTCGGCATGGCCGGAAAGATACTCTTTGAGCGTGAAATGGATCAGCCTAAAAGTGGAGGACCCTTCATCGACGGCCGCAAGTCCTTGACAACAGTTTAGCACTGTCCGGATAGAAGGCACATTGTTGGTATTAATGCCGGTTGATCCCATCTCGACCGCTAGGGCGTGGCATATCTCATCCACATCAGAGCCGCCATCCCGAGTCTTGCTCTATCCCCTTCTTGTGCCTTTATCCGTCCTATTGTTGCATCGTATGCATCCCCCAACCCCAACCCATTTGTTATTGTACCGAGCTTCTCTCGCCTCCGATGGAGTGTCGTTTCCTGTAGGATTGCCTTGAAGTTTAAAGATACTAGCAGGAATCTAGACACATATCTGTTAGTTTATATCTTGACATATTTTTGCCAGCGTCCTTCCTCCCTACTTATATTTCTGAAACCGTCTCGGGAATTATTTTTATCATATCCTCCTCCAATCTCTTGTCGATTGCCTCCGGTGTTGTATCCTCTCTCAGTTTGACTCGCAGGAACCTAATGATATCATCCTTACTGGGTGTTATGGGCACAGCCGCTACCTGCCCAGCAAGATGTTTCTCCACCTCATCCCGGATATGCAATCTTCCGGCCAGAAATATCCGAGTGTTTGGGGACTTGTGTAGAATTTGTCCTAGTGAATCTAGCAACTTTGTCCGATACTCCACCATGCATTCATCCACAGCATCAAGGCATATGAAGGTGGGTCGTGAGGACGTGATCTCCTGTAACATCTCCACAAGTTCGCCGAGTTTCAGTTTCTGGCCCCCGATGACATTTTCCCGGCCCCGAAAAGCTTGGACGATTTTTACTGGAATCCTTTCGAGTCCACCAACCACTTGCTTTAGGAGGGAACTTAGGATGCTTGTTGGGGATTGTTCCTTCTGGGCGGCGAAGTCGAAGTAGAAGCATGCAACTACAGCATTCTGTCCCCTTACCCAATCGCTCAACGTATCTATTACTAAGGAGCTAGCATCACAGCTTCTTAGCAGCACTTTTGCTTCATGAAGGATGTGTTTTCTTACCTGATGTAGGTCTTGCCGACCCCCGGATCTCCGTAACAAAACAAAGCTGAATCACAGGATTCCCCACCTCTAATGCCTTCGAACCATTTCCGATATTCTTCTGTTCGCAAGAGCCAGTCTCCCACATCTTCGACTCGTTGGGCTCTAATATCGTCGTGCCGTATCCGGGGTTCTAGTGGAGATAACTATGCGAGAATCTCGGCCCTCTCCTCCGCGCTACCAAAGCTGTTCACGTCGCACACATTATTGACAGTAATAAAGCTGTTATTAAAGGAATTATTGTTGAAGGAATTGCTACTCTCCCCGATGCGTAAATGCGACATCTCCCCTTTTGTTGCTGTTTAGAAGGTTGTCGACTCGATGCAGAGGATTTAGAAGATGATTTCCTGAGCGCGGTAGGGTCAATTGACAGAGTTCGCGAGGCTGAAGAAAAGGGTCGCCATTTTCTTGCTGCTGTGTTGGCGGGCGCTTGGTCCACTCGGCTCGCCCAGTGTCTCGTCTGTGCGGTACTGTACTGTCAGACACCCGAATGGCCTACAGGTACGATATTCTGGGCAGGGATAAAATCCGTGAACGCGAGGGTAGTGATCGGCAACAAGCTTGATAACAAAATATTCGAGCTTAGCCAGTTAGCACTTGGGATGCTTCCTGTATGTTACGAATATATTATATTAAACCTTGGAAAATCAAAATTCACCAATTATTGTCTTTAAGGTTTTCACGGAATCCCCCTTCTTCTAACATAATAATATTATTATGTACCACTGCATGTGCATGTGGCCTATAAACCACATACCCACCCACCCCTCCAAAATCGGGGTTTTCCGGACTAGCCCTGGGATGTTTCCTGTATGTTACAAATATTATGATACAGTATTATCCCGGGTATCCGAGTACACGCACTCCACATTACCACCAATTGCCCTAACAACTTTGGTGATGCGACCAGTACCATAGCAGCCAAAAAGGAAGGGCGCTCCCCTCAGCGCCTTACCAGAGTAGTCGCCCACAGTACGGTACCTCGTTATCCTATATGAAAATCCCAGAGTTCCAACACCTGTCCTGTTGTCCCCAATCACCCGCTGTATCGCTTAGATTTTTTGGGCTTTGGCCAACCGGGAGAGCGGGATGCGACTGCAGTTGATCGTTTGTCCTACATCTTACACCAAAAATGCCGTTTTCGTAGCTTCACAATGGGGGCGTGAGTTTTTCAAGAAGATCCATCTTTTGCTGAATGAATGTCCACCATCATAACGGACATAAAAAGATTCAAAAGAATATTGCTGCAGTCTTATAACTTGCGCAAACCCTTGAAACCGTCAATTTTCATGAAAAGCAGTACCGTAAAATTCTGTAAATAAGGCGTATTTGAAAGTTAGGCCGTGCACGTAGCAACGGGTAACGATTATTGGCTCAATCAATGACCCTAAACCTTAGCCACCCTTCCTCTCAACTCAAATGTTGAACCAGGCGCCTTATTTACGATATTCTACGGTACCTTTTCATACGATATGTTTCCTGCGAATACCGGTATGACTGGACTGGTACATAATGTAGGCGCCCAGGCCGAATTCCCACTTTTCCACGCCGGAGCATAGCAGGCTGCTCCCGCATCTATGAATATGATGAGTTATGGGATGAGAACCCCTCGATGCTTGGCTCCTTGGACATATGTTTTCATAATAAGTCAGGAGGGCGCTGACACTCCGTAAAAACAGAAATGATTGAGAATCTCGCTAGGAGGTTGGAGTTGGCTCTCCTAGTAAGGTCGGGGTATTTTTTTCTCTTTCCTTATCTCAAGTGAGAGCTGAAGGAGAATCTTCTCGCAGTGTTTTCTCCTCCTAATCTAAAGGGGGAAATTATGGACGTCCTAGCGCCATTCGCAATTATTTCGGTTCTTACGGTACCGGCATATGATTGGGGTTTAATTACAGCCACTGGACAAAAGTCTTGGTGATGGCGCAATCTCACACATTGTCCGTGCCCCAGCCCTATCCGCTCTCATTGATTCAAACCGATTCAAAGAAAGATCAGAATCTGATGAAATTTAACCATAATACGGATGCGAATTAAAAAAAGTAAGATAATAATGCGAGTGACAGTGGCAGCCAAACTTCGCTAATAATTCTTCTAGTATCCTGTATCCTAACAGGAAATATTTTACATAGGTCAATGGTTTCGATGCCTTGAAAATCGCAAAAATTGTTCCTATTTACGAATCTCCGCCAAACTGATAGAGCAAAAAAATTCTGGTGGAAATTTGAAAGTTGTTCTACATTAGCGGAACTTGAATGAGTTAATTTAAAACTAGGAATGAAAAGGTACAAAAATCAAACTAAACATTAGGAGAAAATGCGAAAATAATAATAAAAAGGCTGCGCAGAATCACAAGTACTTAGATGGAGCTTGAAAAAAATAAAATAAGACTGTCTTGAGGTTTGAGATTCACAGCAGGACTGTACAGGGAGTAGCGCTTCTCTCGACGTCCGGACGACCTATGAATGCCCCAGGGGCTGCTGTTCCATGATTTCTTTTCACTTAAATCAGCGTTTAAGTTCTTGTGAAACCTTTTGCTAAATATTTCTCGTTACTATAGTAAATGTAATACCAGATGTAAATAATCTGCTAAGACCATACCCATTCTAGATTCTCCACTAACAACTCCTCTTGGGAGTCCTCTACATATTCTCTACTTCTATAAGTAAGCGGCTGTCATGTATCTAAACGTCCTCGGCCTCGCCTTCACCATCTCAATCTCTCTTACGGGCATCTCTAGGGCTGAAGCAAGCTCGATCTCAGGTGAGAATTCTGCATCCCATAGTATAATTCAATTTAAATGGCTAATGTGGGAGCCCAATTCTACTCTTCTGTCGGGCACAGGACCGTAGTTTTTTTTCCCTTTTTTCATTCATTTTTTTATTCTTTCATGACCCACACAAGAAGGGGAACCAGCAAACACTAGATTTACTCTAAATATATAGCTGAATCCGTAGAGTTCCCGCGCTCTAAGTACTGCTAACCTGATAAACACTTCACTTACCTTATCATGTTGGAAGTCTTTGATGCTGCTCGGCGTGCTGAACATATCGCGCGCAGCATATCGTGCTCAGCATATCGCTTTATTGTTCGGACAAAGTTTCGGAGATGCGTTAGAGATCGATGTAGCGTCGGAAGGAATACGACTACGAAAGAGTTGGATGCATAGAGAGTCGCCGGCGGGTGCACGGAGAGTCCGCGGGCCAGCGCGGACGCTCTAGACAACGGGAGTTCCTTATGATGTTTTTCTTTTTTTTGTTAGTGCGGAGTCCGCAAACGGGAAAGGGGGATATACGTCGAAGAGAAAGGACGTGTCGCGATATCTGGAAGGATAGGAGGACTTCGTTATGGGTTATATATATACTCTCGTCTTTACTGGTAGATAGTTAGTCAAGCGTGAGAGGTAGTGAATGAGAGAGAACTTCCCCACTCTAAAGTTGTGCGTTGGCGATCGAAGTCGTTTGCGTTGCTTTTTCGTTTAGTTTCGCCGTCGCCGTTGATGGATCCTAAAGAAAGCATGAAAGAAGGAAAGAACAAAAGTGCGATCGCAATACCCGCAAAAACTCGCCAAACTCGCCATGCAGCGAAGGCCATTGCCCAAGGGTTATGGCCAATCAGAGGGTAAACTTGTGAGGCTCGCTATGCAGTCAAGATCATGGTGCATTGTGGTGGCCAATTGGAGTGCGACAATCTTGTCGTATTTGTGGCACCTCATGCATTGCTGCCTTGGCTGGATAGTAAGTTTTTGAGTGGCGGAAGATGTAGGACTACCGGTACAGTACCGTGATCGGGGTGGTGTGAGTGTGCATCCATCACGTGCAAGCCTAAAGAAAATAAAAGTGGGTCTGGATCTTCTGATACTGTGGCAACTCGCTGTCCACAATCCAGCATTACGCTTCCTTTCTCGCTTACTGGGAGCGGACATACACTGACTGCCGAAACGCGGCATTCCTAGTAAGCCATGGGGAAAGCAAGAAAGAAAAGAAAATTTCCGTGCAAACCACCTCAATAGTGAAACATCACAGCATAACGAACACTACAGTGAATCAACACCTATGCGAGCAAAGGGTCGCATTCGAGGTCTTGAGCTCAAGCGAGGTCTCGCTAAGGCTATATTGCGCAGCCGGGTTTGTACAAGTAAGATTCTTATACCCTTCCTTGTGCCCCGAGGACTACCGTATGTCTAGCAACAGCAACAGAACTGAAGCCCTTTAGATGACTGTTTCTGGATATGTCTCTTGGGACATTGAAGTGGTTATCACACTTTCCTTAATGGATAATGGGAAGAGAGGGCAGGCAAAGCGCTATCACAGGCAAGTAGTACGTGGGGGGCCTGAAGGGACCTTCCTCGCTGGGTTGTATCGTATGCTATGTAAACATACCGCTCGAGCACTATCTCGTTTCGAGTGACAGCCTGTGGCCTGGACTCTGGCAAGGAAACGCCCACACACGATTCTCGGTTCGTGTGTGCAAGTAATCACCAGAACTACGGTCGCAATACGGCCTCGCAATCTCTCCGCAGAAAGCCCAACGGCGAATTATCATGACGTCATGTCGTGTGAATGCCGCGCCCCACCTGGCGCAAGAATCCGATCAGGATCTAGGGGGAGCAACTGCACGTGAATCGCACAAAAAGCTTAACCGGCAAACACTGGGCTTACCCTACTTGTAAATATACAGCCGCATCCTCAAAGTCTCCCAACTCTTTCAAATACAGTACTTGTATAATACTACTCGCCCTAGGAAACGTTTCTCTTCCCTTCTCATTCCACGATGCGGTAAAATAAATTGAGATGCGGGTTTTCTGTAATGGGTGGGAACTTGCATGAAAAGTTTTCTCCTGTTTGTTTTTCCTCCCTTTTCGTCCTTTCCTCGCATTAGTCTTTCTTCCTGTTCTTTGCTTTCCTTTCTACATAAGTTACCCAATGGAAGAAATCATGAGCTCCTCCATCGCTTAATACAAATTCCTTGTCTGCTCCTGAGCCACTCCACCTCGCTGCGTAAAACCATCATCGCCGATCATTACCTCCGCATTAATCATTTTCAACATGGTAGATGGATTATGAGAGTACTGACTCAGCAGGCACTGTTCCCGACCGGGTCTCGACTTATGATGATAACCTACTGGCCGGCCAGGGTATAAAAATAAAATGGGAAAATGCCATCAAACCTTCTGCCCTCTAGCGAAAAGTGGTGGTGTCGAGTCCGTCCTAAATATTGAAGAAATTTGAATCACTAGAGGTATAGCAGATATAGAGGAGGTATTAGTTTTTGAGTAGATAGTTGCTTTTATATCTAGTCTATCCCCACTCCAATCTCCCACTCCGCCACATCCCAAAATTCGCCGTATCTTATCGGGCAATGTCCGTTTTCCACGATAACCAGAAACCATATAATAGGATTTAATGCGCTAGGTTCAAACGCGAAAGGAAAAAAATGTCCACTCTAAATGCTTCCACCCATTATCCACCAAAACTTGCATCTCATCAATCAAGCAACGAACCCCGGGCTCATCCCCCTCCCCCCCCACTCCCGAACCCTCTCCACCACCTTCCTTTCCCCCGGGGTAATCCCAACAAGGCCGTCACAAACCCGACAATCCCACCCCACACACTCTTCTGAACAAAATAAGAGCAAATACGGTACCGAAAGTGCAACAGTGGGAGAGGGGATAATGATAGCGGGTGAGGTTGTTCTATTCTCTGCGTACTTTGCTTACTCGCTAACTAAGGGAAATAACAGGTGTATATATGAAAATCAAAACATTTTCCACAACCTTCCATGAATCACCATATGTTTCCATTCCCATCCACACATGTCTCCTCATAACCTTGGCTATCCCTCAAAGAAACAAAAGGAAAGAAAACATTCTGCGTTATCCTTTAAACAAAAGAAACACACCACAAAAACTTCCTTTCATTCCCGTAGCCTTGATGCCAGTGCTTTCCATTCTCATATCCGTGCATCAATGAAATATCTTTCACAACTTCCGTGCTTTCACAAACAAAAGAAACTAACATGCCGAGCAGCATTTCCAACATCTTCCACTTCCCGGGCCACCCAATCCCCTACCGAACCAACCCCCATCCCTTCGCTCTATACGCCACTCTAACACTTGGACTCCGCCAGACGCCTCACCAAATAGGAGATTGCCGTAATGTATGAGACATCATTCACTACCTTCGACATATCATTCTGCCAGTGAGTCAGACACACCGCCGAAGCGGAGCTTAGACTGCGGCAGAAAGGGCGCTGCGTGGAAAGCTGCCATGCAGTTTTGGCAGCTGCGGATCGTGACGGGGAGGTTCAGGAGAAGAGCGTCGCGGGAGGGGCCGGATGCAAAGAACGAGGATGACAGGCTAGTGGCGGAACGCCCGTTAATATCGCAGAGGGCGAAAGTGTCGTAGAATCTAGTATTTTCGAGGAAGTCTAGTGAACAGGAGGCGGGGTAATCGCCGTTGCGGGTGTTTAGTAGATTTAATGCGTCTTCGACCTGTCATCCCTTCATAGGTTAGCTTACAGCATGCATATCTGGCGAATTGGGTGGGGAGGAACAATAAAGATAATAATATCATTCAAAAAACAACTTATCAAAGCTCCCATGCTTCCCTGAGCCCACAGCCTCGGCGGTAGTTCCAAGACCCCATCCCTAGCTCAAGCTAAGTATGTTATCCTCCTCAATTCCTTCCTCTCCCCCAGCGTGACAATCCACCCCTTCCCCAACCCTCAGCGTCTGCGAGATCGCAAGGGAGCTAGAAACATCTCGCTAGATCCGGCGCCTACAGCTCAACAACACCCTATCCACAAAATTGTTGGAGGATAATAAAGGGGCCGCCGGTAAAACGCTCGAACTAAAATAGTGCTAGGCAGGAAAGAGATAACCAGAAACTTCATTCGCTCGTCCTCTACCAACTAACCAGCCAAAGCGTGAGTATATATGAGATATAAGAAAATCATCTTGATCCTTCCATTGCTTCCCATGCTAGCCGTTTTCTCTCCATGTATGCCCAAATTTGCCTGCGTACTTCGGTAATAATAAAGAAAAAACATAGTGATAGAACAGTCCCCGTCAATCATTCTAACTCTGGAGCGAATGCAATGACTAAGGATATTTTGTGAACTTCCATGGTTAACCACAGTACAACACTCTCCACTTCCGGTAAGCCTCACATCTATCTTTATCGGTCAATTCTAACAACTATCCTCGTCCGTGAGCCTTAATACGAATGTGGGGATCTCACAAGCAGCTTTCATTTGAATTTTCCACTAGGTTAAAGATCTTCGTTCACTCTGGTTTTGCTCCTCTGGTTTTTCCTGTCTTCTGCTTATTCCGCCCAGCCTTCTAGGTAGTTCTGTTGCTGCAAGGCGGAAGGTGATAAGGTAGAAGAAGGGAGCACAATTTGTGTGATTAGATCTTCAAGATCATTTCATTTGTTTCTCTATTGTATAGTACATATAAGAGACAAGGTCGAGAGATCCCCAAAAGAAACTCTGCTGTAATACTATAAGCTACAATCAAACACAAGTCCGTTCTACTATTAAGCAAATGAATTAAGAAATTCAAGAATGGCAAAAGGCGGGTTTACCCGAGAAAAACTTTAAACTTGGTCTTCGGAATGCTAGAAGATAAAAAAAAGTATATCCGAAGAGCGAATGTCCTTCATACATGTATCTCAAACTTGATGGGATAAACTCGGCCAATTAACTTAAGATATCTAGTAGTAACAAATAGCGAGATTCAGAAGATAATCTGATCGTCCTGGGGTAGAGGATGAAAATAGTCGTAAAACTTCTGCTAATGTTGTAAAATCGGCACATAGGTAGGCGCGAAGACGGCGGAGGAAGTGATATCTTAAACCGCTCGGGGACTTGCGGGGTTTCAGGCCTCGAGTAGGTTGACTACTCCCTGACACCCATCTCGGTGGCCTACGAGAGCGGTGTTTGGCCATTACCGTCAGGCCTATCGGAGCCAACATCTTCTCGTTCTAAAAGCAGCTTCACTGCTCCATCACGTCCATACCGGGTGGCCCACATGAGTGGTGTTCGGCAATCATTGTCGGGACTATTGGGGTTAACGTCTTCTCGTTCCAACAGGAGCTTCACTACTTCATTATGCCCGTTATATGCGGCCTGCGAGAGCGGCGTTCGGCCACGATTGTTAGGCCTATCGGGGGTAACTTCTTCCCGTTCCAATAGTAGCTTCACTACTACATCATGCCCACTAAAGGCGGCCTGCGAGAGCGGTGCATTGCCAAAATTGTCAGGCCTATTGGGGCTAACGTCTTTTCGCTCCAACAGTAGCTTCACTACTCTACCATGCCCATTCTTGGCGGCCCACGAGAGTGGCGTTTTGTTATCATCGTCAGGTCTATCGGGATTGAGGTATTTCGCTCCAAACAGTACACTCATTACTCCCGGCACCCCCCACCGACGACCTATGCCCCCAGGATCGACAAACAGGGGACCAAGAAACAGCCTAACTACCCCTTCGTGCCCACCCCCAGCAGCCCACGAGAGTGCTGTTCGACCACCCCGCCTGGCTGGTATATCAGGTTGAGTATTCTTCTGCTCCAATAGCAATTTTACTACATCTTCATGCCCCTGCCTCGCAGCCCACATGAGTGGCGTCAAACCCGCACCGTCTCTTTCGTTCACATCCCATCTCTTCATTCTTATCAAATCAATTGCAACTTCAGCAATGCCGAAATACGAAATGCAGTGCAGGGCAGAAAATTGCGGGATAGGGGGAATCCAGTAATCAAAAAACTCAACCCTGACTGAGCTCCAAAGTAACGTAGAAGATATGTGGTTATCGTATTGATTAAGAAGGTCAAGCGCAAGGTATCTTCCGCGATCTGAGAGCTCCATTCGCATGTGGGTTCCCCAATACTTGGAAGAATACCCCAAGAGGGGTAGGCCTCGGAGGGCGCCAGGAAAGTGGGCGGAAATTCCCTTAATGGCCTGGAAATTGAGATATGTCAAGCAGGTTTCCGCTATTTTCGAGTGAGGTGTGTCAAACAAGTCCGCATGGCGGGAAAGATACTCTTTGAGCGTGAAATGGATCAACCTAATAGTTGAGGACCCTTCATCGACGGCCACAAGGCCTTGACAACAGCCTAACACTGTCCGGATGGAAGGCACATTGTTGATATTAATGTCGGTTGATCCTATCTCAACAGCTAGTGCGTGACATATCTCATCGACACTTAATGGCCGCTCTGAATGCGAAATCCACATCAGGGTCTCCATTCCGAGCCTTGCTCTATCACCCTCCTGTGCCTTAATCCGCCGTATGGTTGCATCGAATGCGCCTCCCAAGCCTAAGCCATTCGCCATCGTACCGAGCTTCTCTGTTCGCCGATGCAGTGTCGTTTCTTGCAGGATGGCCTCGATATTTAGAGACACCAGCAGGAATCTAGACATAGATCTGTCAGCTCATAGTTTCAGTGTCATCACTTCCTACTTACATTTCCGAAACCGTCTCAGGAATGGTCTTTATAATGTCCGCCTCCAAGCTCTTGTCCATTGCGTCCGGCGTTGCATCCTTTTTTAATTTCTCTCTCAGGAATCGAACGATATCATCCTTGGTGGGTATAATGGGTATAGCCACTATCCACCCAGCAAGATATTTCATTACGTCATCTCGAATCGGCAATCTTCCGGCCAGAAACACCCGGATGGTTGGCGACTTGTGTATAACTTGATTGAGTGAATCAAGCAATTCTGCCCGATACTCCGCCATGCATTCATCTAGGGCATCAATACATATGAAGATGGGCCGTGAGGACGAGATATCCTGCAACATCTCCACAATTTCACCCAGTCCCAGCTTCCGGCCCCCAATGACCTTTTTCTGGTCTCGGAAAGCCTTAGTGATCTTCCCCGGAATCTCTTCCAGTCCACAAACGACCTGTTTTAGGAGGGCGCTTAGGGTGGTGGTTGGGGATTGCTCCTTCTGGGCCGCGAAGTCGAAATAGAAACACACAACTGCAGCATTTTGTTCCCTTGCCCAATCGCCTAACGTATCTATTACCAACGAGCTGTTATTATAGCTTATTAGCAACGCCTTTGCTTTATGGGGGATATGATTTCTTACCTAATGTAGGTCTTCCCGACCCCCGGATCTCCGTAGCAAAACAAGGTCGAATTATTCCGTCCGTCATCGTCAATACCATCGCGCCAATTCTGATATTCCTCGGTTTGTAAGACCCAGTCTCCCACATGCTCGACTCGGTGCTCTCTAATATCCTGGTGCCGTATCCGGGGGTCCAGTGGAGATAACCATGCAAGGATCTTCTCAATCTCATCGATAATACCATAGTTATTCACGTTGGACACATGGTTGATTGATGTGGTATTATTAATAGTAGTGTTGAGTGAGTTGGTATTATTATTAAAGGTGTGGCTATTATTATTAAAGGAATTGTTGTTGTTGAAAGAGTTGCTATTTTCCCCGAGATGAAATTGCGACATATCTCTTTTTTGGTGTTTGGAATGTTGTAGATTCGATGAAGAGGATTCCGAGGATGGGTTCTTGAGTACGGTATGGATGATGGATGAGTTTTCGAGGCTGAAGAAAAGCGGGGTCGTCCCAGTTTACAATACCGGTGTGGATGAGGGCATTAGTATAGGGTAGTTTAGCAGTCAGGAGAGCGTTTGGGTGCGCACTAAACACCTATCTTGTATATAGCTTGGCATGCAGAGTTTCCTGCATATAAGCCACCTCTTTCTTTCCTTAGTTAGAAAAGCACGCGAACGCCCAGGCAAACACCAATAG
>Ga0307507_10002878_pt1 | contig 34718 bp, 5 predicted proteins | sample 7_EM_MG_FD_207223 | JGI IMG/M metagenome (GOLD analysis project Ga0307507, IMG submission 207223) | Populus trichocarpa ectomycorrhiza microbial communities from riparian zone in the Pacific Northwest, United States - 7_EM | ecosystem: Host-associated > Plants > Roots > Unclassified | place...
CCATTTAGATTAGTTGCTGTTATAGATTTTCTAAGTTGGGAATAAATAGGCGGCCTCTATAATAGAGCCTATTCTCTTTTACTTTTAAGGCTGCTATATTAATCTAGCCTAAGCTTTAGAGGTTAGTTGGCAGTGTATAGGCGCTAGCGGTCTTTGCGGCAATAAGTTAATATAATAATAGGTTAATAGAGGTGTTATATACCGTAGTAATAAGCTTATTAATTTTAGGAGGTAATTTTAGTTCTGTAGTATAAAGCTAAGGTATAGTTAGCTTTATCGTAGGTAGTATACCTAGGGCTAAATTTTGTGCTTTTAGGATTGTTTGTTATTAGAACTAGTTATAGGGGTTATTTTTAAACTAAGGAAGGTCTTGTAAGCGGCGTATTAGGCTATTAGGCTTAGTACCTTATACTCCTAGCCTATATGCGATTTTAAAGTTAAAACTAAAGAGGAACTCATTCTAGCGTACTTAGCATTAGTTTAGCTATTTTATAGTTATAAAGTACTTAAGATTATAATAATCTATAAGGACTTTAGTTGGCTAGTTAGGTTCTGCTAAGAAGAGTTCTAGTTAGAATTCCTTAAATACTTATATAATTGCAAGAAGTTCCTTATTATAGATCTTATAGTTATATTCTTATAGTGTAAGCTTAGACGAGTAAAATATAACTAGGTAGAGAAGGCCGTTATTACCTATCTAAAAGAGGATGCTTGCGTTAATGTAGTCTAAGGAGTTAGTCTTAAGATAGAGTTATTGTCCTAGTATAAAATAGGCTAGGATAGGTGCTTTAGTAAAAGTATTTTTAAGGTCTTAGAACGCCTTCTTGTATTTAGGCGTCTAGATAAAATATAGATATATTTTTTTTTCTTTTATAGATAGGCCCTTTATTCGCATTATTACTATAAGTAGTACTATAACACCCAAGAAGTTGTATATAAATTTTTAATAAAAGTTAGCGAAACTAAGGAAAGCTTATACGTCCTTAATATAGTTAGGGGTTTGCTATTTGGTAATTATATATACCTTTTTAGGGTCTATACGGACACCCTTAGTAGTAATAATTAGTTTAAGGTATTTTACTTCTATAACTAAGAATTCGCATTTCTTTAAATTAATATAAAGTCCTATGTTCTTAAGGCGCTATAGGACCTTTTAAACGTGCTTAATATGCTTAAAGGGATTATTGCTATAAATAGGTATATTATCCAGGTACGCAGAGCAGAAGTCGTTAAGGTAGTCCTATAAGGCGTTATTAATATAGCTCTAAAAGCTGCCTGGGCCATTATATACGCTAAAGGGTATAACAGTATATTTAAATTAGCTAAAGTGTAATATAAATACGGTTTTCTATTCGTTACCTTCCCGTATTTAAAGGCGGTTAAAGGCGGCGATAATATTAAGCTTGGTATAGATTTTGGCTTAACTAAGCCGCTTAAGAGTCTTACGTATAAGTGGTATGGGGTATCAGTTCTTAATTATAATAGCGTTAAGTTCTCTATAGTTAACGTAGAATTAGATACCTCCTCCTAGCTTCTTAGTAAGGAGAATAGGGGCGGCTACTAGGGACATACTGGGATAAATAAATCCTTTGTTAAGGTATTTGTTAATATACTTTTTAATAACTAGGAGTTGACGGCAGTTTACCAGTGCTGTAACATTTGCCTTACCTATACTATTTATTAAAAAGCCAAGAGGAGGCTTAAGATTCTATATTAATTATTAAGCTCTGAATTCTAATTCTATAATATAGAGCTTGAGTTCAACTTTTGGAGCTCTTGCTGCACCTGGCCCAAAAAGACCAAACCAACTAAAAGAACCCTGAAAAACACCCTAATAATCCCCTAAGATGCATGTATTACAGGGGAGGCACAGGTGGAACGACGGTGGTACGCAGTCACGCGCGACCGCCAGATCTATACCTAATAATGGCCCCCCATAATAACAATAAGGACGGGCGAATACCATACTAGAAAGCGGAAATACCCCAATTAAGAAGGCATCTAATAAAATATAAAGCCTATTAGACGCGTCTAGTATCTAGAACTATGGGGGAGCATCTGTTAGCTATTATAAACTAATATAGCTAGCAGAATGGCTCTAGTCTAGCGAACCTTAAGCGCCCCTTTAGTAAACCCTCGATTAAATCCTCTAATGGCTAAATAAAATTAAAGATAAATAAAACCCCCCCCTATAGGCGAACCGTACCTAGGCCGCCATAGCTGCGCTTCTATAGTATAGGGAACCTACCCCCCTAAAAACAATAACTGGGTATATAATCACAATATAACCAAATATAGAAAAGGTAGAGGAACTTAGGGGATAATTAAAAATAGAAGTTCTTATGGAGATTTATAAGAAGGTCTATAACGCTGTTATAGTCTAACACCTTAGGAGTAGAGATATTAGAGTCACCCTAAAGGACTAATAGGTAAAGGAACGGGCTATAAGGGTAGGGAACAGGCTAGGAGAGCATATTAGCATAAAAGTGCTTTATAAAGATTACCTAGTTAAAGTCCTGTCGGTTCCTATAAGCCTTAGGGTAGAAAGGGGACGCTAGGCGGACAATATAGCAACTATATAGGAGATAGTAAAATAAACGGAACGCCTTATACTAGGACTTATAATTACCTAAATCTAATAGCTTTAATAGGAAAATATAAACTAAGCATATAATAAGAACAATAAGAGGATATAAGGGGCGCTAGAAACTTGCTAGGGAAATAATAAATAAACGCATAGCTCCCTTATTGTTAGCGTACATATACCAGGAATATAAAAACTTTTTATCCAAAAAGGAATAATTATAAATGGCCTTATATATAACACAAGGCTCTACAACCATAGACTATACCTAGAATAATATTATTGCTATATATAATGGGGACACACCCAATCCACATACGCAGCATAGGTATGCTGCGGCTACTGTATAGGCCCCTATAATACAAGATAATATACAAATTAAGACTAAATAAAATACGCGAACTATCACCGAAGTATATATAAGGCGTGGGAGAGAGAAGACTACATTAAATATAGGAGATAGAAGGAAAGGGCTTAACAGCTACAGTAATAACTATACGCTAGGTTATATAAATAGAAACAACAGGCAATAAGCTAGGGGGATATAGGTGTCTTCCTAGCGTTTCCTACCTTTAATACTAGGGGGCTAAGCCAGCCATTCTAAGCCTTAATAGGCTAAAAGTAACACTATATAATATTACTAGACTAAATAGGGATATAAGGGATATATAGAATATAAGAGAGAGGACACCTAGTAGGAAGACCCCTATGGACGGCTATAGCAAGTTTAAGGCTGGGATAATTAAGAATTAGATTTAACGTAGTAAATATAACATATATAGCTGGCTTATAAGGGGCATATAGCTAACCGGCAAAAATGGGGGAAGAACCAGAGGTAATAACAGACTTAAATTTAGAAAGGCTAGTAGGAATATAAAATATAGGAATAGAAAGCTCTATATAAAATAAGTAGTGGCTAGGGAGTAAACACAGGAGACAGAAGTTCTAAACATTTTAGAGAAAGTGGAAATAGAAGAAGTAAGGAGCAAAGAAAAGGCAAAGGACCCCTACTAGGGGTCCACTACTTAACCATTATATAGTATAACTGTAGCAATATAAACCACCGTCTAGTAAGGCCTCTACTAGATAGTCTAGACCTAAAGAAATACCATATTCTTGCTATATAAGAGCCGTATTATAATACCTATATATAATTAATATACTGCCCCTAAGGATTTTAGCTCCTATATAAACCAAAAGCAGCTATATATATATGCTTTATAATTAGCAAAAATATTAGCCTTGCCTTATGGTTATAGCAGGCAGTTAACCTAGATATTGCAGTTATAACTATTTAGATATATAGGGGACTAGTATAAATTATTAATGTCTATAACCCTAGGGTTAAAGGGGTAGTATAAATAGAGAATATTATATTTATAATAAGCTTGCTAGAAACTAAACATATAGAGTTTATCCTACTAGGAGATATAAACCTCTACTACCTATAGTGGGGGGGCATCTATATTGCTGCTAATTAATAGGTAGAGTGCCTACTAAGAGCTATAGATAACGGGGGCCTTAAGCTAGCTACCCCCCTAGGTGCAATTATATGGCAATAGGGTACCGCTAAAAGTATAATTAACTTTATAATTATGGACGAAAACCTATACTAGAGACTTAAAAGGTGCTCCTTTAAAGAAGAATGGGTACTTACCTTAGACTATATCCCTATCTAGATACAACTAGATCTAGATATTAAGGCGTAACTAAATAGTAAAAGATACGCAATAAGGAAGCTTAATATAAATAGCTTCCTTAATATAATTAAACAACAACTTTAAGACCTAGAAGAAATCTACCTAATACTAAATAAGTAAGGCTTATTAGCTACCCCTAAGGAAATTAATTAAAGACTAGAAAGGATCTAGGTAGTAATTAAAAGTAGGCTAAAAGAGCACTGCCTAGTTTTAAAACCAGGCCCCTATACGCGACATATATAGTCTATATAGTGTGCGGCCCTTATAGCCGGCTAATAATAAGCAAGGAGGAAATATATAAGCAGCTATAATTCTAAGGACGAGAGATAATATAAAGACATAAGAAACTAGCTAAAGAATATCCTAAGAAAAGAAGTAAGGAATAACTGGAGATAGTTTATAAACAAATATACTATTAACCTAAGTCTCCCCTATAATAAGGGCCTTTAGACCATAGCAAAATAGGTAAAGAAAAAGGTGGGATGCCTAGTAGAAGATCTACACCTACTACCCCTATAAAGAGTAGGCGAACTATAGGCTATAAGCAACAATAATAAGAAGGTAAAGATCCTTATAGAAAGATTTTTCCCTTAACCGGCTCTAGTAGACCTTAGCAATATTACTGGTGAAATACTAGTAACTTGCCTAAGGGTTAACAGCGATATAACAACTGAAGAAATGGCTAGAACTATTAGCCGCCTCTTAAATAATATAGTACTAGGACCAAATGGGATCCTAAATAAAGCCCTAAAGACCTATAGACTACTTATAGCACCTTAGCTTATAGACGTAGCTAGAGTATACTTTATAATAGGCTACTACCCGCGACTTAGAAGATCTATAATGATAGTTATCTTATAAAAAGAAGGTAAAGTAGACTACTTAATCCCAAGAAGCTACCGCCCTATTGCCTTAGAAAACACCCTAAGCAAGATCTTAAAAAAGGTTATAGTGGACTATATAGTAGATATAGTAGAGGAATACGCCCTACTACTACAAAGCTAAATGGGGGCAAAAAAGAATCGCTTAACGCTATTAGCACTTACACTACTTGCTACTACCATTAAAACTGCATAGGCTATGCGAAAGGACTTTATAGTATTAATGCTTAGCCTAGATATTAGCGGCGCCTATAATAATATACCCTATAAGCGTCTCCTATACATCTTTAGGGTAAAGGGCTTCCTAGAATAGATTATTTAGTTTATTTAAGGATTTATAGGCTAGAAAGAAATATTACTAGTCTTTAGTAGATACCAGAGCCCCCCTATTATAGTTATAATAGGAATACTATAAGGATTACCTTTATCGCCTATACTCTTCCTCTTCTTTATAAGCAACCTACTTAACACCTTTAAGAAAGGGGTGACCTAGGGGATAGGCTTTATTAATAATATAAACCTAATTATATATGGGCTAATAGCCGCAGAGAACTATAGGACACTAGAGAAAGCCTATAACACCTATATAAAATAGGCAAGATAATATAGAGTCCAATTCTTACCAGAAAAATACCAGCTAATCTATTTTATAAGAAAATATAACTAATCTATAAATCTTTAGCATATAATCTATATCTAAGGCTTTAGGGGTTAACTGGTTCAAGGCCTAAGGGTATTAGAAGTATAGGTAGACAGTAAGCTCCAGTAGAGCGTATATACAGCGTAAGCGGCCTATAAGGGCTAAGTATAGTATATCGCTATATCTAGGATCGTTAATTCTATATAGGGTCTATACTTCTAGAGGTTACGCTTACTATATATAGCAGTTGTCCGGCTAACCATAACATATAGATCTAGTATTTGGGCTACTAGAGAAACTAAGAAAGGCCCCCCTAAATTACTTCTTAAACTACTCTAAAAGGTCTAAACAACCTACCTTAGGAGTATAATAGGTGGGTATAAGCAAACGGCTATAGCACTACTTAAGAAGGAAGCTAATATTCCCCCCCTATAACTATATATTAAAGCCGATGCAATATAAAGGGTATAAAAGGAATATAACTCTAATGTTATAAAGTATATTAAGACACACCTAAATAAACTATGGAGGGACCCTAGGGTGCCCTATAGGAGAAGGAACTAATAACCCCAAAGTAGGGAAGATATATTAGGAAAACAGGTAAAGAAAGTAGAAGAAGAATAGTACAGCGCTAGGGCCCAGGCCTATATAGAGGAGGAAGGGAAATACGTAAGAGGCCAGTAAAGATAATAGTAAGGGAGAGAAAGGAGCCAAAGTAGAGCATAAAAGAGTACTGGAAAACTATCTACCGCAATATAATACTGGTTGGACTGACACTGGAGAGATAAATAGGAGTTAAAGGTATAGAGGTAAACTTAGGCAAGGGGAACCCAAGCCATAGCATAGGTAATACTATAGGGGGTAAATACCTAAGGGCTCTAAGAGGGCCTAATAAAGGCAGAAAATACAATAGAAACACTCTTAAGAACAGGAATAATAGGACTAAAAGATTAGCTTTACTGGGTGGGTGTTCTAGTAGGTAGCCTAAGGTGTAAATATAGCTAGCTAAGACAGACACCAAAATATATAATACTGTTATGCCCCTTACGCACTAGCTAAGAAGTAATACTCTTAGCAGCTGGCATAGAAAACTATAATACACTACTCTTAATATAGAAAGGCCTTAAGGCGGCTACCTAGTGGCTTATTGGCTAAAATATGCTAGACCAGTTCTAGGTTGCAAAGGAAATAGCAATAGAAAGTAAAGGGGCGAGTAATAGGCGCCCCCTAATAACTCTACAGGAGTAGAGTATAGTGTGTGATACTAGCGCGTCCGTAGGTTTGTTACGGCAGCAGTGGTTCCCAAGGAGGTCAAAAAGTAAGGTAGTAGAGCACCACTAGTGACTCGCAGGCGACTTATAAGCGAGCCCTAAAAGGCGGGGAGACGGATCACGGGGTTTTCTTAAATAGAGTTTTCTCCCTATATGTATATAAGGAGTAGTCCGCGTGGGCCCAACAGGGATCTAAATCGGACGTTAAGCAATGAATAATAATAATAACTAGGAGTTCATCTTTTAATACTAGGTAGGGTCTTTTATAGGGTGGCGTTTTTTCTTATTTGATATTAATAGCGTAGTTATTAGGTTAATATAGGGGGAGTATATCTACGCTCTTTTATAAGTATATATTAATAAAGTTATAATACCTCTTAGGGAGGAGCTTGCGGAGTTCCTTATTAGTAAGTCCTTTTTTAAGCTTTATAAACTTCTTAAAGTCTGAAGGTAAAAGTCCGTAGAGTTCTATAGGGGCATTATTTTTTAAGAGGTTGACTATATCTATCCTATTACTATAGAGGATATAGTCCTGTTCTTTATTAAGCTTATATAGTTATAATTAGGAGGCTATAGTAATGGTTTAGCCTTTTTTACGTGCTATACGGTAGAAGGCCGCGGCACTTATATAGTAGTAGTTAGTTATGGGTAGGGTAATAAGGGGTTCCTTAGGTTGGTATCCTAGGGAGTAGATAGAGGCGGCTAGGCCATATCCTAGGCAAGTCTCTCTGTAGTATTTAGAGTTAAAGGTTACTTCTCTCTTTTTCCAGTTAATAGTGAGGTTGTGTTGTTTAAGCCAGTTTATTCTAAGAATAATAGGGTAGTTAGTAAGTAGTATAATATAGGCCTAGAGCTCTTTTTGGTGCCCATTTATATCTAGGTAGAGTTGTGCTATATAGATAATTTTCTGTGCGGTATAACTGCTATTAGCGAGTTATAGGGCGCGGGCTTTAGTAAGGGGTAAGGTAGGTAGGTTATAAGTACGTATAAATTAGGTATCTATAAATTTATTAGTAGCTCCGCAATTAATTATAGAATAGCTTTTATATATTTTTTGGCAGTAATTCCTATTATAGGTAAAACTATCTATTTCCGTCTATTTATCTTTACTGAGTTATCTATTAAGTAGGCCGATATATAGATCCCCTTATTATTAAGGTGTCCTAACCTATAACTTAGGGCTAGGACTTGGCGTTTTTTGTTTCCGTATCTAACTATACCGCTATTGCTACGTCTTCGTCTTATACAGTAGTGGCACGTAGCGATATATTTAGTGTTTGAGGTACTAGGTTAGGTATTAAGCAGCAGCTACTAAACCTAGCTATTAGGCAGTTTAGGCTATAGCTATAATAGCCTTTTTAATAGCATCTATAGCAACGCCTTAGCTTCTAGAGTAGCTTGTATTCTCCGTCTAGTAACTTCTACGGGAAGGTTAGTATAGAGAGGTTGATATTAGGACCAGTAGTATTGCTTAGGGTAGTAGGCGTTAGTAGTTTAGTAGGTCCAGAGGGCTTCTATAAGGAGGTCTTTAGGTAGGGGTTTGTAGTAGCAATCTAGTTTAGCCGTTGTTTAATCTTTTATAGGGCTGCTACTATATTATAAACGTCGTTATAATTATAGCTGGCGGCTGCGTAACTAAGGTAATAAGTAACTTTTTTAAGAAGGTCTTCCTGGTCTTTAGTATTATCTTAGGTAAGAACTTCAGTATATTCCTAAAATTTAATATAGAACTTATTAAATAATTTAGTAGGACTTATCTTTAAGGCACGTAGTTTGGCTTAATTAGTGGCCACTAGGTTATAGTCGCGGTATATTTAGTTAAGGTTATTAAGGACTTTCTAGTAGGACTACTACTTTTAGGGACTGCTAGTCTTCTATTAAGCAAAGAGCCTATTAAATGGGATGCCCTTTATTCACCTAATAATATAGCCAATCTTAGCATCTTCTATAGGGAAAAGGTAGGCGCTCTAGGTTAGTTTCTTACGGATTTATATCTTCTAGTGGCTGTATTCCTTACGGTTACCCTTAAAGATTAGGGGATTAGGGTAGCGTATATTAGACCCTATAGTAGTAGTTTAGGTTTAGTTATTATAGCTTTTGTTATTGCTATAGTAGGGGTTTCTGTTAGGCGAAGCTACTTAGCGCTAACCCTCTATTAAGCGTTAAGTAGGTAAGGTTGCCGGGGGCATAAAGATATAGGTAGCGTTATATATAGTAGAGGGGTATCTGGTATTATTATAAATATACTTATTAAGCTAAAATTGTAGGTATTTAATTATACCCTCTCTTTTAGTAACTATAGCAATAAGTATAATTTTAGCCTTCTTTAATCGTTAGATGTTGCGTTTAGACTTATAGAGGTTGTCTTTAATCTCTTAGCGTATATTATTAGCGAGCGCCTTATAAGCTTATAGGTCTTAGATAATATTATAATCTTAGGCAGCGTGCATCTCAGCTTATATAAGCTTTAGATAATAGTTCTATAAAAGGCGGTAGTATTTATTAGGTTCTTATATTACCATTTTTATAAACATCTTAGCGTCTTATATCTTGATTTTAATAGGTAGTAGCCCTTTGGCTTATTTATCCGTAGTTATATAGTTAATAAAAGATAAGGCATTGTCAATATCCACCTTATTAAGGTTGTTGTAGTCTTTTAAGCTACTAGGCTTCCCTTTAGGGGTTAAGGCTAGGGCTAATAAATTAAATCCTCCTAGGATTAATTAGCGTCGTGGGTTTAATATAGGTATTGGATTATTTTTTAAGTTTAGCATAGTGGCTAGTAAGGAATTTCGTCTTACTATTATTGGTTCTTTAAAGGTATAAAGTAGAAAACACGCTGCTTCTGGTAGCGCCTATAGTATTATAAAGACGTAGAATTGGTCATAGGCTAAGCGTTGGTAATAAAAAAGGCGCAACGTAATATTACGGGACGGGGGCAATGGCTACAGAGCGTATGTATTTAAGGAGTTTACAAGACGTTACGCGATTGATTATAAGGGTTAAGGGCGTAAGGAGGTGATATACCTACGCGTAGCTAACGTAAGCTATACGCGAGGTGTATGCGGGAGCACGGGGCTCTCTCATAGAGGCCCCTATAGTGGGGTTCCGTGACAGTACGGTACTTTATAAAGCTTAATATAGTTGCCGCCTTTAATAAAATCTATATATATAAAGGAGATAAAAAGTATATAGCTTTTTATATATAATAGGGACTCTTTAAATACCTAGTAATGCCATTTAGCGTAAAGAACGGTCCCAGTATATTTTAGCAATATATTAATAATACACTTTGTAAATTCCTTAATGTATTTATTACCATATATATTAATAATATCTTAATTTACTCGTCCTCGCTTTCTAAATATTAGAAATATATTAGAATGGTTCTTAAACGCTTATAAGACGCGGGCTTATAATACAATATTAAAAAATACAAGTTCTACGCGTCTGAGGTTATATACTTAGGCTTAATTATATCCTATAATGGAATTAAAATGGACCCTAAGAAAGTTGCTGCAATTATAAACCAGAAAAGCCCTAGCAATATATAAAACATTTAAGGATTTTTAGGATTTGTAAATTTCTATTATTAATTTATTAACCACTTCTTAGAAATTGCCTAGCTATTAGTAAACCTAATAAGGAAAAATTTAAAATTTAAATGGACTGCTAAATGCAAATAAGCCTTTAATAATTTAAAACATTGCTTTATAAATGCTCTAATTCTTGCTTACTTTAACCTTAACCTTAAATATACCGTTAAAACTAACTTGTCTAATTATGTGCTAGGGGGGGTATTATTACAATATAATAAGAATAGCAAACTATGTCTAGTAGCCTTTCTCTCCTGGAAACTTGCCCCTATTAAATTAAACTATAAGATATATAATAAGGAACTGCTTGTAATTGTTAGATGTTTTAAATAATAGCGTCCTAAGCTTAAAGGATTGTTGTTCCTAATATGTGTATTAATGGACCATAAGAACCTGTAGTACTTTATAACTATAAAGCAATTAACACAGCACCAAATTCGTTGGGCCGAATACCTTTTATAATTTAACTTTGAGATTATATACTAACTGGGTAAGCTTAATTAGAAGCCTAACATATTAATATAATAATTATAGGACCTACTTATAAACGCTGCGGATAAACGGATTATAAATTAATTACGGATTTTATTGCCTTCTAAATATTTTAAAAAACTACATCCTATGTTCCTAGATATAGAACTTAACAGAAATAAATTAGAAGTTGATAAATAGGAAATGGAAATTAATAAGTTAATAAAATATAAATATATGAATAATGTATGGATAATAGATATAATAAAAGCAATTTAAATAGGAAAACAATAGTATAAGGATATTACACTTACTAAATATAAGATTTAAAACGACTAATTATACTACTAATAGAAGATAGTAGTTCCAAATTCCAAACCTTTATAATTTAAGATACTCGAATTTATATACAACTTCCCTATAGTAGGGCACCCTGGCCGTGCGAAGACTTATAAAATTGTTTAACAAGTATACTACTGGCCTACAATGTACGACTATGTATGAAAATATGTTTAAGTATGCAGAATATGCGTGCGTGGAAAGACCTCTTATATAAAAAAGTAAGGAGTACTTTAACTGCTACCAATTCTAATATAAAGATAGCGTGATATCTTAATTAACTTTATAGTTAACTTGCCTAACAGTAATAGGTTTATAAATATTATAGTAGTTGTTAACCGCCTTATAAAAATGCAATATATGATTTCTATAGACTTAATTAATGTAATATTAGTAGCTAAATGTTTTATTAAGTACGTCTTTAAGCTACACGGACTTCCTAATTTAATAATATCTAACCGCAGAAGCCAGTTTATTTTAGACTTCTAGTAGGCTCTATATAAACAATTAAGCATTTAAATATAACTCTTAACTATATTTTATCTAGAGACAGACAGTTAAACTAAAATTATAAATGCAATTATAGAACAATATCTATAAATATACTACTCCTACCTATAAGACAATTAGGAAAAATAGCTGCCTTTAGCTAAGTTTATTGCAAATAATATAATAAACGTATTAATAGGCATAACGCTGTTCTACGCAACCTACGGATAAGATCCTTAACTTAGATTTGAACTATAACCCAAAATTAACATAATAGGACCCATGATTAAACAGATCCAGTTAATTAACGCTTATAACTTTGCTAATTAAATAAAGCAATTAACGGAACTATTATAAAGTAAATTAACGTACGCTTAAATAGTATAGAAATAGCATGTAAATAAAGGACAAGCTCCTATATAGGACTTTAAGGAAGGTAATATAGTTTACTTAAATATATAAAACCTAAAGACTTAACGGCCCTTAAAGAAACTTAATTAGAAGTTTGTGGGCCTATACCAAATTAAGAAGAAACTAAGCCCGTACGCTTATAAGCTTAAACTACCAATTAAGATAAAAATACACCCAACGTTTTATGTAAGCTTATTATAACCTTTAAAAGATAATTCTATAACTCGCGAAATCCCACTACTACCTCCTATAATTGTTGACAACGGTAATGGTTTATACTTTATTAACTTAATTAATAATATGCAATAGAAAATATAATATAAATAATTTAAACTTCTTATTAAGTAAGAAGGATATAAAATATAAACCTAGGAAATCTATAACCAGATTAAGGCCGACGCGCCTTATTCAGTAAAAGAATTCTATAAGGACCATCCTTTGCGGCCTACTCTGGCTAGATAGACACTATAAAGGTAAACGATTGCCACCTAATATAAATACATGAAACACGATAGCAGGAAACTTAAAATTAAAAAGAACTTAAAATATACTATGACGCTTATAACGCGATCATATAACACGCAATAGGTTATAAGTCTCGACTAAAATTGAATTATTTAGACCTTTGGTTAAAAGGGAGGGATACTATAACGGGACTAGCCCAGTTACAGTAGGAATGTCTCAGTAAAACACTTAATAGATAAATTCCGACACTTTAATCAAATTCTGCCAAATTCTGCTAAGTCGATTAAATTCCGCCAAATTCCGCTAACTTAATTAAATTCCACCAAATTCTACTAATATAATGGAATTTGGTCAAAACCTATTAAAATCCGCCTGGGCTTATGCCTATACGTCTGCTGCCAAGACCCCAAATATTTAGTTACAAGTTTCCTATGTTCCTTTCTCTTCTTTACGCAACGTCTTATATTCAGCAAGAGCTATATACCCTTAGATTAGATAGAATTTATATTATTCCTTCGAATCTTCCCCGAAGCCTCTTTGCGCCCTCACAATGTATAATATATATAGAGTACTAAAAGATAAACATTATAAGTATCTAATAAGAATATATTAAACGATAGAAGAAAAGCGATTTAGAAATACTAAGTATATATATAAATAGCACCTAGAAGCTAGAAGACTTAATACTTTAATTAGGAAGATTCCTTATAGAAGAATGCCTAAAGAATACTTATCTATAGTATATTAAGGAAAAGAAGCGAACTAAGTATTGGCCTAGGGAGGACTAAGTATAGTTAAAATCTAGGAGCTAATAGTTGGGAAAAGTAGGAGCCTATAAAACTAGATAGAGCTAGTAGTAGAGCCTTAGACCCTTAAAGGAATTATAGGACAACACCTAAACTTATAAGTTAATTAGCAAGATTAAAAGTTTAAAGTACTAGTAGATAGTGGAGTAATAAGAAACCATATATTACTAACAGCAGTTAAAAGGATAGGGTTACTATATAGATAAAAAAAACACCTATACCTATTAATAATAATTTTAGAAGACCTAATAGCCTATAAAGGAGGCATTATTAATCTTAAAATAGGACCTATTTAGATAACCATTAAAGGAAAACAAGTTAAGATATCTTTTAATATCCTACCTTTAGGAAAGAATAAGACAATACTAGGAATGCCTTAGTTATAGGAATATAATCTAAGGATTAATTAGGTTGTAGGTTAGGTTAATATTAAGGATATATAATAACATAAGATGTGATAAACTACTAAGATAGTATAGTACTAAGTTAGAGCGATATACAAAGAAACTAAGTAAGGCTTAAGTTATGTACCACGGAGATACTATAAGTATAGAAAAAAACTATAGAGCCTAGAAAGTAAAAAGCTGTTAGAATATATAGTATAAGACTATATAATAGAATTAGAACCAGGAATAAGTCTAAAGTTCTTTCTAATTTATAAGCTTACTAAAACAGAGTTAGTAGCGCTTAAGAAGTTTATCCAAGAAAACCTACAAAAGGAATATATTAGACTATTATAGTCATCAGTAGGATATCTAGTACTAATTATACTAAAGAAAAACGGAAAACTTAGTATATATATTAACTATAAATAGTTAAATAGCATTATATAAAAGGATAAGTATCCTTTACCCTTAATTAGCAAAATTTAAGATAGGATTGGTAATGCGTAAATCTTTATAAAGATAGATTTAAGATGGGCGTATTATTAGATTAGGATTAAAGAAGGTAATAAATAAAAGGTAGCCTTTAGGTTAAAGGAAGGACTATATAAGCTATTAGTTATATAATTTAGACTTATAAATACACTAGTAATATTCTAGAAGAGAATTAATAGTATATTAGGAGAATACCTAGATAAGTTTACTATAGCATACCTTAATATTATTATTATCTACTTAATAAGCGAAGAAGAATATAGAGAAGACGTTAAGTGGGTCTTAAAGAGACTATAAGAAGAAAAGATGCTAGTAGTAATTAAAAAATGCGAGTTCTTTACCAGAAAGACCAATTTTATTAAATTTATTATTAAGTTAGGTAAGATTAGCATAGATTTAAAGAAAGTTAAAGCTATAATAAGTTAGTAGGAACTAGAGAATATTATATAGTTAAGATTATTTTTAGGGTTTTGTAACTACTATAGAAGTTTTATTATATAGTAGTTAAGCAGGCGAGTCCCAAAAGGCGGGGAGATGGATTACGGGGTTTTCTCAAATAGAGTTTTCTCCCTATATGTACATAAGGAGTAGTCCGCGTGGGCCTAATAGGGATCCAAATCGGACGTTAAGCAATGAATTATTATTATTATATAGTAGTTAAAGAATATTAAACCCTTTATAAGACTTATAAAAAAAGAGGAACTATAGATATAGGGTAATAAATAAAAGAAGCTATTCTAGGAACTTAAGGAGTTATTTACCTAGGATCCAATTCTTAAAATCTATTAACTATAGTTAGACACGGTTATAGAAATAGATATATTAGACTTCGTATTAGGAGTATATTTACTATAAAAGTACCAGAACGCATAGCACCTAATAGCATACTATAGTTAAAAATAACACTACTAGAACTAAACTATAACATCTATAATAAGGAGTTACTAAGTATAGTTATAGTACTTAAGGAATAGAGAGCGTTCTTACAAGATATAGAGAAACTATTTATAGTTAAAATAGACCATAAGAACCTAATAGGGTTCTTAATAATAAAGAAACTAAACTAAAGATAGGTTAGATAGGCAGAAATACTTATAGAGTATTATTTTAAAATTTAGTATATTAAGGGTACTAAAAATATAAGGGTAGATATACTTAGTAGAAAGATAGAACTATAGAATAATAATAAAAACTATTAGGCGCTATATTACATAAAGACGAGAATAGGTTGGTTGGGTGTGACCGCCTGAAACTAGCGGCTATAACTAAAGAAAGGACCTATAAGGCGCTAAAAAGTAAATGGGTATAAAGGATCTAAGAAGCATAAAGTAAGGATTTAGACTTAGAGCAATATAAGCATTAAGAAGCTATATATGTACTAAAAGAAATTATGAAGAAGTTTATAAAAGACTTTTATAAGGGAATAACTTAAGGATATAATGGAGCCACTAGCTTGATGTTAAGACTTTAAGAGGAGTATATTATTTAAGAAATCTAGGGACTAGTGAGATAAGTTATAAGGGAATGTCTAGATTATTAAAGGAATAAACTAATAGGGTATAAGCCGTATAGAAGGCTATAACCTATTAAAATAATAATAATTCATTGCTTAATGTCCGATTTAGATCCCTATTAGACCTATACGGACTACTCCTTATATATATATAGGGAGAAAACTCTATATAAGAAAACCCCGTAATCCATCTCCCTGCCTTTTAGGACTCGCCTATATAGCGCCTACGAGGCGCCTACGAGTCGCCTGCAGTGCTCTACTACCTTACTTTTTAACCTTTTTAGAAACTACTACTACCGTAATAAGCCTATGGACGCGCTAGTATCGCGAACTTAACTCTACTACTGTAGAGTTATTAGGGGGCGCCTAGTACTCATCCCTTTGCCTTCTATTACTATTTCCTTTACAACCCAAAACTAGTCTAGTATATTTTAGCTAATAAGCTACTAGGTAACCGCCTTAAGACCTTTTTATATTAAGAGTAGTATATTATAGTTCTCTGTGCTAGCTACTAAGAGTATTGCTTCTTAGTTGGTATATAAGGGGTATAACAGTATTATATATTTTAGTGTCTGTCTTAGCTAGCCACATTTACATCTTAGGCTACCTACTAAGATACCTACCCAGTAGAGCCAATCTTTTAGTCCTATTATTCCCGTTCTTAGGAGTGTTACTATTATATTTTCTGTCTTTATTAGGCCTTCTTAGAGCCCTTAGGTGTTTACCCCCTATAGCATTAACTATACTATAGCCTAGGTTCCTCTTGACTAAGACAGCCTCTATACCTTTAACTCCTATATACCTTTCTAGTATTAGTCTAACTAGTATTATGTTATAGTAGATGGTTTCCTAGTACTCTTTTATGCTCTACTTTAGCTCCTTTCTCTCTCTTACTGTTATCTTTACTAGTCTTTTACGCGTCTCCCTTCCTCCTCTATATAGGCCTAGGCCCTAATATAGCACCATTCTTCTTCTGCTTTTTCTACCTATTTCTCTAATATATCTTCCCTACTTTAGGGTTATTGGTTAGCTCTCCTATAGGGCACCCTAGGGTCCCTTTATAGTTTATTTAGGCATGACTTAATATACTTTATAATACTAGAGTTGCGCTCCTTTTACACCCTTTATATTACAACGGCTTTAATATATAATTATAGGGGGGGATATTGGCTTCCTTCTTAAGCAGTGCTGTAGCCGTTTACTTATACCCGTCTATTATACTCTAGAGGTAGGCTGTTTAGACCTTTTAGAGTAGTTTAAGGAGTGATTTAGAGGGGCCTTTCTTGGTTTCTCCTATAGCCCAAATACTGGATCTATATATTATGGTTGGCTAGATAACTGCTATATATAATAGGCGTGATCTCTAGAAGCATGGACCCTATATAGAATTAATAATTCTAAATATTATAATGTACTGCACTTGGCCTTTATGGGGTGCTTATAATGTATATATGCTCTACTAGAGCTTACTGTCTACCTATACTCCTAACACCCTTAGGCCTTAAACTGGTTAGCCCCTAAAGCCTTAGATATAGATTATATGCTAGAGATCTGTAGGTTAGTTGCGTTTTCTTATAAAATGGATTAGCTGGTATTTCTCTAGTAAGAATTGGACTCTATATTATCTTGCCTATTCTATATAGGTGTTATAGGCTTTCTCTAGTATTCTGCAGTTATTTATGGCTATTAGCCCGTATATAATTAGGTTTATATTATTAATAAAGCCTATCCCCTGGGTTGCCCCTTCCTTAAAGGACTTAAGTAGGTTGCTTATAAAGAAAAGGAAGAGAATAGGTAAGAGGGGTAATCCTTATAGTATTCCTATTATAACTGTAATAGGGGGGCTCTGGTATCTGCTAAAGACTAGTAATATTTCTTTCTGGCCTATAAACCTTTAAATAAATTATATAATCTATTCTGGGAAGCCCTTTGCCCTAAGGATATATAGGAGGCGCTTATAGGGTATATTATTATAGGCACCACTAATATCTAGGCTAAGCATTAATACTATAAAGTCCCTTCGCATCGCCTATACAGATTTAATGCTAGTGGTAAGTAATATAGGTGCTAATAATGTTAAGCGGTTCTTTCTTACCTGTTATGGAGTAGGCACGAACCGGGATACAATGTACTAAACGAGGTAGTAATTGAGAAGGCTACGTACACGTAACTATGCGTGGTTGATACAAAGACATTGGATAAAGAAGAAGAATCTTCAGGTGCCAGGTCGGGTATAAATAGGGGTTGTAGGGGAACGTGCGTAGGTGTCTCGGGACGAACGTGAGTACGGGTCAAAAACGTCAAAAACGCGCAGAGACGTGAGAACGAGTGAGTCCCGTGACATTACCCCTATTTAACTTTATAGTAGTAAGGCGTATTCCTTAGCCATATCTACTATATGGTCTACTATTACCCTTTCTAAGATCTTGCTAAGGGTATTTCCTAAGGTAATAGGGCGATAGCTTCCTAGGATTAAGTAATCTGCTTTATCTTCTTTCTATAGGACAACTGTTATTATAGACTTTCTAAGTTGTGGGTAGTAGCCTATAGCAAAGTATACTCTAGCTATATCTACAAGCTAAGGTGCTATAAGTGGTCCACAAGTCTTTAAGGCCTTATTTGGTATCCTATCTGGTCCTAGTACTATATTATTTAAAAGGCGGCTAATAGTTCTAGCTATTTCCTCTATTATTATATTACTGTTAACCTATAGGCGAGTTGCCAGTGTTTTGCCTGTGATGTTACTAAGGTCTACTAGAGCTAGTTAGGGGAAGAACCTTTTTATAAGGATCTTTGCCTTCTTATTATTGTTATTAGTAGCCTATAACTCCCCTACTCTTTATAGGGGTAATAGGTATAGGTCTTCTACTAGGCGCCCTACCTTTTTCTTTACCTATTTTACTATGGCCTAAAGGTCCTTATTATGGGGGAGGCTTAGGTTAGAAGTATACTTATTTATAAACCGTCTCTAGTTATTCCTTGCTTTTTTTTAGGGTATTCTTTAACTGGTTTCTTGTGTCTTTATATTGCCTTTATCTTTAGGGTTATAGCTACTTATATATTTCCTTCTTGCTTATTATTGGCTGGTAATAAGAACTATATATTATATGGACTATGCGTGTTATATATAGGGGCCCGGTTTTAAGACCTGGCAGTACTCTTTTAGCCCGTTTTTAATTACTACCTAGATCCTTTTTAGTCTTTAGTTAATTTCCTTAGGGGTGGCTAATAAGCCTCACTTATTTAGTATTGGGTAAATTTCTTCTAGATCTTAAAGTTATTGTTTAACTATACTAAGGAAGCTATCTATCTTAAGCTTCCTTATTGCATATCTTTTGCTATTTAGTTGCGCCTTAATATTTAGGTCTAGCTATATCTAAATAGGGATATAGTCTAAGGCAAGTGCCTATTCTTCTTTAGGGTTATACCTTTTAAGTCTCTAGTATAGGCCTTTGTCTATAAATATAAGGTTAATTATACTTCTGGCTGTCACGGATTCCGGCTATAGTACCGCCAAGGGCTCGCTATAGGCGAGCCTTGGCACCTACAGTATATAGAGCCACGGTGCCTACGCACCTCTTGCACCTTTGTGTAATATCCTGTCGTGTACCTAGTCAATACTACGACTTCTTAGAGCCTCCTTAACCTCGTCTCGTGACATTATATTGCACCCCAACAACTTGTATAGGCTTTACCTACCGCCTATAGAGCCGGCACGACGACTTTAACTCGTACCGACTATTGGCCGACGAAATTCGATGCCCTTAATCTACCTCTCGATTCCTAGCGCGTCAACGTCTCTATCTCTGTCTACTGTCTCTACAATTCTACTTGCCTGTGTATATGACTACGACGACGCCGATCCAAGACCAGCACCTCTGTTCCTGCTGTGAGCTCCTGTCGAGCAAGACTAGCACCCACTGTCTCGCTGTGAGGATACTACTCTAAACTACAACTACGAATAGTTATCTATAACTTAACGAACTTAGAAAAATAGTTATAAGACACCTTAGACATCGAGTACCTATTGAATTGTTACCTTAGTTAACCGTTTGTGCAACACCTGCCAGCAAACACCCCAGCCAATTGTTTGTGCAACATCTGCTAGCGAACACCTTAAAAAAAAAAAAACACTTTGCTAGTCGCCAACGAGTACCACAGTACTACGCATAAGGGGAGGATCTGCCTTAAGGGACTTCGGCTTTGTATTAGGGGGGAAAGTGTTATAGATTCCGGCTGTAGCACTGCCAAGGGCTCGCTATATGCGAGCCTTGGCACCTATAGTATATAGAGCCACGGTGCCTACGTACCTCTTATACCTTTGTGCAACATCCTGTCGTGTACCTAGTCAATACTACGACTTCTTAGAGCCTCCTTGACCTCGTCTTATAACATAGCGATGCCTTATTGCTATATAATTACTTCTAGGGAGGTAGCTAGTTTAAGGCCCTAAATATCTATAGCTCTTAGTAGGCATTCTACCTATTATTTAGTAGCAATATAGACACCCCCCTACTATAGGTAGTAGAGGTTTATATCTCCTAATAGAATAGACTCTATACCTTTAGTTTCTAGTAACCTTATTACTAATATAATATTCTCTGTTTATAGGACCCCTTTAACTCTAGGGTTATATATATTAATAACTTATACTAGACCCCTATATGTCTAGATTATTATAACTATAATATCTAGATTAACTGCCTGCTATAACTATAAGGATAGGCTAATAGCCTTACTAATTATAAAGTATATGTGTATAGCTGCTTTTGGTTTATATAGGAGCTAGAATCCTTAGGGACAGTATATTAATTATATATAGGTATTATAATACGGTTCTTATATGGTAAGGATATAGTATTTCTCTAGGTTTAGACTATCTAGTAGGGGCCTTATAAGATAGTGGTTTGTATTGCTATAGTTATACTATATAATAGATAAGTAGTGGACCCCCAGTAAGGGTTTTTTGTTTCTTCTTTATTCTTTATTTCTTCTATTTCTACTTTTTTTTTTAAAATTTAGAACTTCTATCTTTTGTATTTATACCCTAGTTGCTACTTATTTTATATAAAGCTTTCCATTCCTATATCTTGTATTCTTACTAGCGCTTTTATATCTAAATCTATTATTATCTCTAGTTCTTCCCCTAATCTTACTAGTCGGCTATATACCCTTTATGGGTTGGCTGCAAATATTATATTTGCCGCGTTAAGTCTAATTATTAATTATCCTAGTTTTAAGCTTATTATAGCTGTCTATAGGGGCCTTCCTATAGGGCATCTTCTCCCTTATGTCCCCTATAACCTTTATATCCCTATTTAGTCTAGTAATATTATATAGCGTTACTTCTAGCCTATTAAGGCTTGGAATAGCTAGCCTAGCCCCCTAGTATTAAAGGTAGGAAACGCTAGGAAGGCACCTATATCCCCCTAGCTTATTACCTATTATTTCTATTTATATAACCTAGCATATAGTTATTCCCGCAGCTATTAAGCCCTTACCTTTTATCTCCTGTATTTAATATAGTCTCCTCTCTCCTACACCTTATATATGCTTTAGTAGCAGTTTACATATTTTATTTAGTCTTAATTTAAGTAGTGTCTTATATTATAGGGGCCTATATAGTGGCCGTAGCACACCTATACTGCGCATGTAGATTAGGTATGTTCCTATTATACATAGTAATAGTATTATTTTAGGCGTAGTCTATAGTTATAGAGCCTTGTATTATATATAAGGCCATTTATAATTATTTCTTTTTAGATAAGGAGTTTTTATATTTCTAGTATAAGTGTGCTAATAATAAGGGAGCTATATATTTAACTGGCGTCTCCCTAGCGAGTCTCTAGCGACCCTTATATCCTTTTATTATTTTTATTATTTACTTAGTTTGCATTTTCCTATTAAATCCATTAGATTTAGGTGATTTTAAGTCTTAGTATAAGGCATTCCATTTATCTTACTATCTCCTATATAATTGCTATATTATCTACCTAGCGTTCCTTTTTTATCCTAAGGCTTATAGGAACTGCTAGGACTTTATAGTGCCTGGATATTAGTCTGTGCACACACCCTAAAACCCCACCAGAATTGGCCAAAAGTCACCCTTTTTATCTTTAATTTTCTCCACTACTACATTATAATAAATTATAAAATTTAATTGATATATAAATAAATAGGAGTCCGTGCCATCTTGCGTATGGTGCCACCTTGCGCATAGTCTCTACCACCAAAATTAATTATTTAAATAAGGCTGTAGAGGACCTAACATTTAATCAAATCTACTGAATTCTTAGTGTAATAGCCCTTAGGAGTTAGCGAATGTAGCTAGCTATATATTATAATCTTGGAATCTAAGTGGAAGCTTCTTCTACCGCTAAGGGCGTTTACTAGCTAAATCGACCACCTGAACTTCTCCACTATCTATAGCCGTTAAATCTACCCTTTTTAAAGCTAATATAGTATTCGTTTAAGCCTTCTTTAACCTCTAAGTGAGGATTATATCATATTGCAATTGCCTCTTAGCTTGTTTAGCTTCTTTAGCTTTCTACGTAATAAGCTTCCTAGCCTTAGCTTCTCTCTCTTAGGTTATCTTATCCTATACTTGTTATACCTTTTATTAATTAATTAAACACCTCTTCTCTTTCTTTTATAGTTAACGTTAAAGCTTTCTATTAACTTTAAGAGCCTATTTATAATCCTTAGCTTCCTTTTCTTCCTTTTAGAGGTCGCGAGCTTGTTGAATCTTATAGGGGCTAAAGAATATAGCACCACTATCCTTAGTAAGGGCAAGCTTACGAAATAGAGGCTTTATATACTTATGCTTCTTCTTCTTATTCCTAAGAGCCCGTTCGTAGCTAACGACCCTGTGTTATAATATAATATTTAAGGTTACAAGGTCCTGTATAGTGTTATTAAGCTTATAAGTGCGCTTGTTAAATATATTAGTAGCCACCTCTTTAAGGAGCTTCTTTATCTTCCTTTAATTACTAGATAAGAGAGCTAAGTAAGTAGACTCGCTAGAAGAAGACTGCTCCTCTATATAGAACTTTTCCACCTTATATTAAGCTAAAATAACCTCTAGCTTAAATGGGTATAGTCCTATCTTTTTCTATCCACTTTATATATTTCCTAGTAAAAAGGCTTTCCTAAAGGCTGGCTAGAAAAGGCGGAAGAAGTCTCTCTTACTAAGGCGTGTTAATCCTTAGCAATTATTAAGGAAGTTGTTAAGCTCCTAGCTGTAGTATATAGCTAGGGGTAAAAAGAGGGAGACGTTAAGAGGCTATAATCTATAAGTAGAATGAGGTAGGTATACTACAATAAGGATTTAGTAAAGCTAACAATAGTTAAGAAACTTTATATTAACGTAAAAGCTATACCTATTAACAATAAGGAGCCTCCACTCCCTCCCTTAGCAGGCCTTCTACTTAGTCTTATAATTAAATATTTTAGTAAGCCATATAAATCCAAACTCGTTATTTGTCTAGCTAGTTAGTAATAAGGCAAAGAAGTAGGGGTGCTTATTAGGCTTAAAGTCTTAAAGCTAGGAATCTTAAAGGTTACCGGAAATAGCAGTATAGATTAAACTAGGTAAGAGATACAATCCATTAGCGCAAATAGTAGCTATAAGGGTAATCCACTCTCTATTGCCGTCCTATACCATATAATTAACTCTACTAGCCTTAAAAGCCCTCTAAGAGAAGATTCTTTTGGCTTTTATAAGTGCGCCAATTAGGAATCCTTTTTTATCTATATTATATTAATTTTCCGGTAGAATATAATATTCGTTAATCTTCCTTTCTAAAAGCTTAAAATATAGGCTATAGTAAAAGGCAGACTCGGCCTTTTTGCATACACTATTAATAGGAGTAAGGTAGCTAGTTTTCAAGTTGTTCTAATTAGCCTTTAGCTATTATAATACCTAGTAAGGTCCGGGCTCTCTTCCTATAATCTCTACTACAAAATTCCATACTATTAATATTGTAGGAGGAAGGCCACGTTTAGTAAGCTGATTAATATACTTAATAAGAGCTTTTTATTATGCTAGGGTAAGTAGATGTTGCGAATTGTATCCTACCTACCTAAAGCTGTAAATCCTATTATAGCGTTTTGAGAGCGTGGATCGGTTATACCTATGCTTTTTTATAGTCGCCGTAATATTTAGATGTTCTTGCGACTTTAAATCTGCAATCGCCTCCTTAATTAACCCCATTTTGGTTAAGTTCTAGTAATTTGAAAATTTCGAAATTTTGGTATTTTGGTGTGCAAGAGGTGGCACCATACACAAGGTGGCACCGTGCGCAAGGTAGCACGGACCAGTACTATCTTTAAAATTATTTAGAATTATTTTAAAAATAACTTAAGAAATTAAAAAGTTATATAAGCTAGAAGTTAAACTTTTAATAAATTTACTCTCTTGCTAAGAAATTTCTTAGCGAGACTGAAAAAATCAAAGTCTTTTAACTTCTAGCTTAAATAACTTTTTAATTTCTTAAGTTAATTTTAAAATAATTTTAAATAATTTTAAAGATAGTATTTATTTATTTATAAATTAAAATTTATAATTTATTATTATATAGTAGTGGAGAAAATTAAAGATAAAAAAGGTGACTTTTGGTCAATTCTGGTGGGGTTTTAGGGTATATGCACAGACTAATGTCCAGGCACTGTAACTAGGTAATCCTTATAGAGTACTTTTATACTAATACGTTCTCCTAGCCTGTCCCCTACCCTTATAGCTTATTCCTTTAACTATTAGTCCTTTAGGGTAACTTTAATATCTCTACTCTTAAGGTGTTGGACTACAATAGTGTTATAGATCTCTTTATAGACTTTTATAAGGACTTCTATTTCTAACTATTCCCTAAGCCCCTTTACTTTTTCTATATTTGGTTATATTATAATTATATACCTAGTTATTATCTTAAGGGGGGTGGGTTCCCTATACTATAGAAATACAGCTATAGTAGCCTAGGTGCGGTTTGCCAGTAAAAGGGGTTTTTATTTATTTTTAATTTTATTTAGCCATTAAAGAATTTAATTTAGGGTTTACTAGAGGGGCGCCTAAGGTTTACTAGACTGGCGAAGCCATTCTACTAGCTATATTAGTTCGTTATAGCTAATAGTTACTCCCCTATAATTCTAGATACTAGACACGTCTAATAGGCTTTATATTTTATTAGATGCCTTCTTAATAGAGGTATTTCCACTTTATGGTATGGTATTCGCCTATCTTTATTATAGAGGGCCATTGCTAGGCGTGGTTTTAGCGGTTGCGCGCGAGTACAAACCACTATTGTTTAATATATGCCTTCCCTGCGATGCATATATCTCAGGGGGATTCTCTAGGTGTTTTTTTTAGGGATCTTTTAGTTGGGTTTGGTCTTTTAGAGCGGGTGCAGCAAGAGCTCCGACTTAACACAAATATATAAAACGTGATAATACAAAAAACAACAATATAAAACACAATTTAACCTATTAAAATACTAAAAAGACTATAGGAGGTTATATTATAGGACTTTATTATAAAGCTACTAAAGTTAAGAGATCCTATTACTAGATAAGATTATAACGTAATCTTAGTAATAGTAGATAAGTTAACTAAGTGGGGCTACTTTATAGCGTATAAAGAAGAAATCTTAGTAGAGGATATAGCTAAAATCTATATTAAAGAAGTATTTATAAGATATAGAGCACTAATAAAGATTATATTAGATAGAGATTTAAGATTTATAGCAGTATTCTAGAAGGTATTTTTAGTAGAATAAAGGGTTTAAGCAGTAATATTAATAGTATACTACCTATAAACAGACGGTTAAATAGAAAGACTAAACTAGATATTAGAGTAGTATTTAAGGCATTATATTAACTATACATAGAATAATTGGATATTATTATTATTATTATTCATTGCTTAACGTCCGATTTGGATCCCTATTAAGCCCACACGGACTACTCCTTATATATATATAGGGAGAAAACTCTATTTAAGAAAACCCTGTAATCCATCTCCCTGCCTTTTAGGGCTCGCTTGCAAGTTACCTATAAGTTACCAGTAGTGCTCTACTACCTTACTTTTTAACCTCCTTGGGAACTACTGCTGCCATAACAAACCTACAGACGCGCTAGTATTACACACTATACTCTACTCCTGTAGAGTTATTAGGGGGCGCCTATTACTTACCCCTTTGCTTTCTATTACTATTTCCTTTACAACCCAGAACTGGTCTAGCACATTTTAGCTAATAAGCCACCGGGTAGCCGCCTTAAGGCCTTTCTATATTAAGAGTAGTATATTATAGTTTTCTATGCTAGCTGCTGAGAGCATTGCTTTTCGGCTAGTGCATAAGGGGCATAACAGTATTACGTATTTTGGTGTCTGTCTTAGCCAGCCATATTTACACCTTAGACTACCTACTAGGATACCTACCTAGTAAAGCTAATCTTTTAGTCCTATTATTCCTGTCTTTAAGAGTGTTGCTATTATATTTTCTGCCTTTATTAGGCCCTCTTAGAGCCCTTAGGTATTTACCCCCTATAGTATTACCTATGCTATAGCTTAGGTTCCCCTTACCTAAGTCTACCTCTATACCTTTAACTCCTATTTATCTCTCTAGCGTTGGTCCAACTAGTATTATATTGCGGTAGATAGTTTTCTAGTACTCTTTTATACTCTACTTTAGCTCCTTTTTTTCCCTTACTGTTGTCTTTACTAGCCTTTTACACGTCTCCCTTTCTTCTCTATATAGGCCTAGGCCCTAGTGCTATACTATTCTTCTTCTGCTTTCTCCACCTGTTTTCCTAATATATCTTCCCTACTTTAGGGTTGTTAGTTCCTTCTCCTATAGGGCACCCTAGGGTCCCTCCATAGTTTATTTAGGCGTGTCTTAATATACTTTATAATATTAAAGTTGTATTCCTTTTGCACCCTTTACATTACATTGGCTTCAATATATAGTTATAAAGGGGGAATATTAGCTTTCTTCTTAAGTAGTGCTGTAGCCGTTTGCTTATACCCGCCTGTTATACTCCTAAAGTAGGCTGTTTGGACCTTTTAGAGTGGTTTAAGGAGTAATTTAGGGGGGCCTTTTTTAGTTTCTCCAGTAGCCCAAATGCTAGATCTATACGTTATGGTTAGCCGGACAACTACTATATATAGTAGGCGTGACCTCTGAAAGCATGGACCCTATATAGAATTAACAATCCTAAATATAGCGATATACTATACTTAGCCCTTATAGGCTGCTTATACTATATATGCGCTCTACTAGAGCTTACTATCTACCTATACTCCTAATACCCTTAGGCTTTGAACCGGTTAACCCCCAAAGCTTTAGATATAGATTATATACTAAAGATCTGCAGATTGGTTACGTTTTTTTATAAAATAGATTAGCTAGTATTTCTCTAGTAAGAATTAGACTCTATATCGTCTTACCTATTTTATATAGGTGTTATAGGCTTTCTCTAGTGTCCTATAGTTCTCTGCGGCTGTTGGCCTATATATAATTAGGTTTGTGTTATTAACAAAGCCTATCCCCTAGGTCGCCCCTTCCTTAAAGGTATTAAGCAGGTTGCTTATAAAAAAGAGGAAAAGTATAGGCAATAGAGGTAATCCTTATAGTATTCCTATTATAACTATAATAGGGGGGCTCTAGTATCTACTAAAAACTAGTAACATTTCTTTCTAGCCTATAAATTCTTAAATAAACTAAATAATCTATTTTAGGAAGCCCTTTGCCCTAAGGATATATAGGAGATACTTATAGGGTATATTATTATAGGCGCCACTAATATCTAGGCTAAGTATTAATACTATAAAGTCCTTTCACATAGCCTATACAGTTTTAATAGTAGTAGTGAGTAGTATAAGTACTAATAGCGTTAAGCGATTCTTTCTTGCCCCTATTTAGCTTTATAGTAGTAGGGCGTGTTCCTCTACTATATCTATTATATAGTCCGCTATAACCTTTTCTAAGATCTTGCTTAGGGTGTTTTTTAAGGCAATAGGGCAATAGCTTCCTAGGATTAAGTAGTCTGCTTTACCTTCTTTTTATAAAACAACTATTGTTATAGATCTTCCGAGTCGCGGGTAGTAGCCTATTATAAAGTATACTCTGGCTATATCTACAAGTTAAGGTGCTATAAGTGGTCTATAGGTCTTTAGGGCTTTATTTAGGATCCTATCTAGTCCTAGTACTGTGTTGTTTAAAAAGCGGCTAATAGTTTTAGCCATTTCTTTAGTTGTTATATTACTGTTGACCCTTAGGCGAGTTACCAGTATTTTACTAGTAATATCGCTAAGGTCTACTGGAGCTAGTTAAGGGAAAAATCTTTCTATAAGGATCTTTACCTTCTTATTATTATTGCTTATAGCCTATAGTTCGCCTACTCTTTATAGGGGTAGTAGGTGTAGATCTTCTACTAAGCGTCCCACCTTTTTCTTTATCTATTTTGCTATAGTCCAAAGGCCCTTATTATAGGGGAGACTTAAGTTAGTAGTATATTTATTTATAAACCGTCTCCAGTTATTCCTTACTTCTTTTTTTAGGGTATTCTTTAGCTGGTTTCTTATGTCTTTATATTATCTCTTATCCTTAGAATTATGGCTGCTTATGTATTTCCTCCTTACTCGTCGTTGGCCGGCTATAAGGGCCGTGTACTATACGGACCATATATATTACGTATAGGGGCCTAGTTTTAAAACTAGGTAGTACTCTTCTAGCCTACTTTTAATTACTACCTAGATTTTTTCTAGTCTTTAATTAATTTCCTTAGGGGTAGCTAATAAGCCTTGCTTATTTGGTATTAGGTGGATTTTTTCTAGGTCTTAGAGTTGTTATTTAATTATATTAAGAAAGCTATCTACGTTAAGCTTCCTTATTGCGTATCTTTTACTATTTGGTTGCGCCTTAATATCTAGATCTAGTTATATCTGGATAGGGATATAGTCTAAGGTAAGTGCCTATTCTTCTTTAAAGGAGCACCTTTTAAGTCTCTAGTATAGGTTTTCGTCTATAATTATAAGGTTAATTATACTTTTAGCGGTGCTCTATTGCTATATAATTGCACTTAGGGGGGTAGCTAGTTTAAGGCCCCCGTTATTTATAGCTCTTAGTAGGCACTCTGCTTATTAATCAGCAGTAATATAGATGCCCCCCTACTATAGGTAGTAGAGGTTTATATCTCCTAGTAAAATAAACTCCGCGTATTTAGTTTCTAGCAAGCTTATTATAGATATAATATTCTCTATTTATACTACCCCTTTGACCCTAAGGTTATAGACATTAATAATTTATACTAGTCCCCTATATATCTAGATAGTTATAACTGCAATATCTGGGTTAACTGCCTGCTATAACTATAAGGCAAGGCTGATATTTTTGCTAATTATAAAGTATACATATATAGCTGCTTTTGGTTTATACAGGAGCTAGAATTCTTAGGGGCAGTATATTAATTATGTATAGGTATTATAATACGGCTCTTATATAGTAAGAATATAGTGTTTCTCTGGGTCTAGACTATCTAGTAGGGGCCTTACTAGATGGTGGTTTGTATTGCCGTAGTTATACTATATAATAGTTAAGTGGCGGACCCCTAGCGGGGGTCCTTCGCCTCTTCTTTGCTCCTTGCTTCTTCTATTTCTACTTTTTCTAAAATGTTTAAAACTTCCATCTCCTATATTTACTCCCTGGCCACTACTTATTTTATATAGAGCTTTTTATTTCTATATCTTATATTTCTACTAGCCTTTCTAAATCTAAGTTTGTTATTGCCTTTGGTTCTTCCCCTATTCTCGCCGGTTGGCTATATACCCCTTATAAGCCGGCTGCGTATATTATATTTACCACATTAAATCTAATTCTTAATTATCCCGGCCTTAAACTTGCCATAGCCGTCCATAGGGGTCTTCCTACTGGGCGTCCTCTCCCTTGTATCCTATGTGTCCCTTGTATCCCTGTTCGGTCTAGTAATGTCGCGCGGCGTCGCTTTTAACCCGTTAAGGCTTGGGATGGCTGGCTTAGCCCCCTAGTATTAAAGGTAGGAAACGCTAGGAAGACACCTGCGTCCCCCTAGCTTATCGCCTGTTGTTTCCATTCATATAACCTAGCGTGCACCAGAATACATATGCATTATAAAACTACTATACACAGCAAGTTTGCCTGAACTGCTTACCCAGTTCCTTGCCACGGTTAACATAGCAGCTAGTAGACAAAGCTAGCTCCTACCCGTGTGTACCTAATTTGCTCCATAAGCCTATCCCTATAGCCTACCCCTGCCTAAATAGACCGACACGCGCATCCGTCCTTTCGGGCTATACAGACAGTGTCATTAACAAGGTATTAATCCTTCCTCTGAGCCAGGTCCACCAGGAGTTAGAGCCTAGTAAAGGGGTAAGGTTCCTAGAGTCGTCCGTTACTGCCATTATATACCACGCCCCACAGCCGTTGGCTGCTTCGCGTTACCTGTAACGCTCTCACAACAACAGGCCGACCGTGTCTTGCAGGCGTGGGCCCATAATAACTCAACGCCGCGCAGCTACCGTCCCTTAGCCGCCTACTAACCAAACTTGTTGTCTTCCCATCTTAACCAACACCTGCATCTAAGTCCGTTCCAGCCTGCCTATATAGGTTCGTCCTAGCTCTTTCTTAGTCCGTTCTAAATTAACGTCGCCGCCTAGAGAAGGGTGCCCCCAGCTAGATATTATTATTGATAGTTACACAGTTTATATATAATATAATACTATAGGAATAAATAGATATATTACCTTTTAAGGTAAATTATAGATATAAACTAAGAATATTATTATTACTATAATAAGTAAAGAAAATAAGTAGTATGGCTATAAAAAAAGAATAGAGAACCTAATAAATCTTTATAATTACCTTAAGGAAATAGCAAAACTAGTATAGACGAGAATAAAAGGTACTATAATACTAAGAGATTTAAGGAACCAGATCTTAAGGAGGGAGATAAAGTATAGCTACTATACAATTTTTTTTAAAAGTTAACAACTAAGTAAAAAGTTAGACTATATTAGACTAGGACCATTTACAGTTAAAGTAGAAATCTTAAAAGTTATATACAGACTTAACTTACTAGAAAAGATAAAGATTTACTCTATATAGCATATTATAACACTAGAACCAGTATATGGGAATATTAAGCTACTAGTCTATAAGGTAGATATATATAAAGGACAAAAAGAAGATAAATAGGAGGTTTTAAAGATTATTAGTTATAATAACGTTAATAACAAAATATAGTATAAGGTTAAGTGGATAGGCTATAAGGAGACTACTTAGGAGCTACTAGATAACTTAAAGAACGCATAAAAAAGATATAGGAGTATTAGAAGAAAATAGGTTAGGTAGCATTAATAAAAAAGGATTCCTAAAGAACGAATTACCTAAGGGGGACCTAAGAGGAGCAATTACTAAGGTATTTAGAGTTATTTCCCTCTCTATTAGAGGAAAATCCGTTCTTTTATTACCAAGTTCCTAAAGGCCTTATTCTATAAGTTTCCACTCCATAAAATAACCCTTTTTATATACCTTTTTAAGACGGATTAACTAAGCTAAAGTAGCAAGACAAGAGTTAAGGGCCTATTATTAAGTATTAGCAGCCTCTTACTTAGCGTTATAAGAACAATAAAGTTTAGCTAGCGCTACTAATAACTTATTAAGTTTTACAGTAGTAGATTAAATCTAGGACTCTAGTAGCAATTAATAAGGGTACCTAAAGACTATTTAGAGTAATAGGACGCGCATACTTAGCGTTAGAAACTAAGCAAACGTCATAGAACAACTAAATATTCACTTTAGTGCACTTTAAATATAAAGAGGGCTGTTAAGATAAGGGACTCGCTAACGTAATATAAACTAACCCCTCTTTTATATAATAAGAATATAGAGACGGCATTATCTTACTAAGAGATAGTATAGTAGTAGCGGTATAAGACCGACAAGCTATAGAAAAAGAAGAGGATACTTTAGGTATAGTAAGTAATAATATTAACCAAATAGGCTAAGCGGACATTATCCTTAAGTAAACAACCTAGAGATATTAAGAATCTTTAAGGACAAAGATAAAGAGAAGGGAGATAGTGTTATAAACGCCTTAAATATAATATTATAACTACTTAAAAAAGAGTTAGAAGAAGTTAATTAGTTAATAAGGGCACGGTCTAGGATAGAACTAGTAAAGCCATATAATAATAACTGGTAAATAAGTTACGTAATATAATCTATAAGATCTATAATAGAGCAGATAGAGTAATAACTTTCTTAGGAGTATAGATATGTATTTAAGGACCTATTATTATTATTATTTATTGCTTAATATCCGATTTAGATCCCTATTGGGCCTACGCGGACTACTCCTTATATACATATAGGGAGAAAACTCTATTTAAGAAAACCCTATAATCCATCTCCCCGCCTTTTAGGACTCGCCTATAGAGCGCCTATAAGGCGCCTATAAGTCACCTATAATGCTCTACTACCTTACTTTTTAACCTCCTTAGGAACCACTGCTGCTGTAACAAGCCTACGGACGCACTAGTATCGCAAACTTTACTCTACTACTATAGAGTTATTAGGGGGCGCCCATTACTCGCCCCCCTACCCTCTATTACCATTTCCTTTACAACCTAGAACTAGTTTAGTACATTTTAGCTAATAAGCTACTGGGTAACCGCCTTAAGGCCTTTTTATATTAAGAGTAGTATATTATAGTTCTCTGTGCTAGCTACTAAGAGTATTACTTCTTAGTTAATATGTAAGGGGCATAATAGTATTACGTGTTTTAGTATTTATCTTAGCCAGCCATATTCACATCTTAGGCTACCTATTAGGATACCCGCCTAGTAGAGCTAGTCTTTTAGTCCTATTATTTCTATTCTTAAGAGTATTGCCATTATATTTTCTGCCTTTGTTAGGCCTTTTTAGAGCCCTAAAGTGTTTACTCCCTATAGCATTAACTATGCTATAGCTTAGGTTCCTCTTACCTTAATTAGCCTCTGTACCTTTAACTCCTATATACCTCTCTAGCGTTGGCCTAGCCAGTATTATATTACAGTAGATAGTTTCCCAGTATTTTTTTTTGCTCTACTTTAGCTCCTTTTTCTCTCTTACTACTATCTTTACTAGCCTCTTACGCATCTCCCTTCCTCCTCTATATAGGCCTAGGCCCTAAAGTAGTACTATTTTTCTTCTACTTTCTTTACCTGTTTCTCTAATATATCTTCCCTACTTTAGGGTTATTAGCTTATTCTCCTATAGGGCGCCCTAGGGTCCCTTTATAGTTTATTTAGGCGTGTCTTAATATACTTTATAATATTAGAGTTGCGTTTATTTTACGCCTTTTATATTACAGCGGCTTTAATATATAGTTATAGAGGGGGAATATTGGCTTCCTTCTTAAGCAGTACTATAGCCGTTCGCTTATATCCGCCTATTATACTCCAGAGGTAGGCTATTTGGACCTTTTAGAGTGGTTTAAGGAGCGATTTAGGGGGGTCTTTCTTAGATTCTCTAATGGCCTAAATACTAGACCTATATATTATAGTTGGCCAGACAACTGTTATATATAGTAGGCGTAACCTCTAGAAGTATAGACCCTATATAGAATTAACGATCCTAGATAATGTAATATACTATACTTAGCCCTTATAGGCTGCTTACGCCGCATATACGCTCTACTAGAGCTTACTATCTACCTATACTCCTAATACCCTTAGGCCCTAAACTAGTTAACCCCTAAAGCCTTAAATATAAATTATATATTAGAGATCTGCAGATTAGTTGCGTTTTCTTATAAAGTAGATTAGCTAGTATTTCTCTAGTAAGAATTAGACTCTATATCATCTTGCCTATTCTATATAGGTGTTATAAGCTTTCTCTAGTATTCTACAGTTCTCTGCGGCTATTGGCCTATATATAATTAGGTTTATATTATTAATAAAGCCTATTCCCTAGGTCGCCCCTTCCTTAAAGGAGTTAAGTAGGTTACTTATAAAGAAAAGGAAGAGTACAGGCAAGAGAGGTAATCCTTATAGTATTCCTATTACAACTATAATAGGGGGGCTCTAGTATCCACTAAAGACTAATAATATTTCTTTCTAACTTATAAACATCGGGAAAATATTCGCAGGATAAAATTTAAGTAGACTTTAATTTTCGCGTTTCGCGTAATTAATATACAATTTAACCAACTCAACACGCAATTAACTAACTTAACACGCAATTAACTAACTTAACACGCAATTTAACTAACTTAATATGCAATTAACTAACTTAACATATAATTTAACTAACTTAACATATAATTAACTAACTTAACACGCAATTTAACTAACTTAATATACAATTAACTAACTTAACAACTTTAAAAGCTAACTATATATTTCTTAATACGCAATTAACCTACTTAGTAACTTTAAAAGTTAAATAATACGCAGTTAACCTACTTAACAACTTTAAAAGCTAACTATATGTTTCTTAACACGCAGTTAACCTACTTAGCAACTTTAAAAGGTAACATATTCCACCACCAAGTGTCCAACACTACTAAGTGTCCGACGTCAAAATACACCAAAATTTAGGAAATTCATACTTTAATATCTTAACAACCACTTAATAATAAATTCTAATAATTTAGATTTAGACTTT
>Ga0307507_10002879_pt1 | contig 34706 bp, 18 predicted proteins | sample 7_EM_MG_FD_207223 | JGI IMG/M metagenome (GOLD analysis project Ga0307507, IMG submission 207223) | Populus trichocarpa ectomycorrhiza microbial communities from riparian zone in the Pacific Northwest, United States - 7_EM | ecosystem: Host-associated > Plants > Roots > Unclassified | place...
CCATCTGATTGGCTTATAAGTTTGCATAAGAGGGCCTGTGGCGTTGAAGTGGGGCGGGAGCAGGGGGGTGGCCGCCTCCTCAAATTCCTCGGCGAAGCGGATGAGTCAACTGAGATAAGTTCCTCACCACGCTAGGGCCACATCAACACGTGACGGCAACTTGCCTCATTCCCGACAGTTATAAGTTTCCTATGTTCCTTTCTCTTCTTCGCGCAACGTCTTGTTCTCTTCAAGAGCTATATACCCTTAGATTTAGATGGAATTTATATCATTCCTTCGAATCTTCCCTGAAGCCTCTTCGCGCCCTTACGGGCCCTAAGGTACGCGTTAATAAATTAATATTAATAACACCTGACGTCGTATATCTAGAACCTCATCTATAAGCAGCGGCGGCCTGCCACTTGCCTTAATTGGTGGATCAATCTGGCCGTATCTCTTTAAATTCACCCTCTAGCGTTAAAGAGTAGGTTAAGGAACGCCGGTCTTAACTTTTATATAGAAATTGTCGTTGCTGAGGTCAATTAGAGCTTGTACAATCAACTTCTATTCAGTTAACCAGGTAGGTTTGCCCATGGCTTCAAATATAAGGTAATAATAAGGTAATGGGTGGTGGCATGCGTGAGTACAGAGAAAGGGTTTAAACAGGTGAGGATTCGGCAAATTTCTATTTTTGATCATGGTTTCTGACATTTGATCGTCTCTTTCCGAAGCGACTGTACAAAGGTAAGTAGACGGCGAAACCTCGGCATCTCTTTGAAAAATATCTGGACGATTGCAGTTTCCGAAAAACCGCAACTAGCAATGGCAGCAGAAGTTCAGCCCCTTCAGCCCATAAAGCTACCCGCGGGGCCTGCGACCCTCACTCCTGAGCAGAAATACTGGCATTCCTTCTCCAACCAGCTCCTCCTCCCATCGCAGCATTCGAATCCCATAACGCATATCTCTTTCCCACCACCATCAACTGCACTCACCACCGCTCCGCCCCCAGAAACCTTTGCAGTAACTTCTGGTAACCGAGTTCAAATATTCTCGTCACGCACACGGAAACTCCTGAAGACAATTAGTCGGTTCAATGTGGACGACGTAGCGCATTCTGGCAACATCCGGCGCGATGGGCGGATTCTCGTTGCTGGAGGCGACAGCGGGACGGTCCAGGCCTTCGATATAAATTCGCGCGCAATTTTGAAGACATGGAAGGAGCACAAGCAGCCAGTGTGGGTTACGAATTGGCACCCGTCCGAGCTTACGACTTTAATGAGCACGAGCGACGACACAACCGTTCGGCTGTGGGACCTTCCTTCTGATACTAGCACTACAACTTTTCTTGGTCATCAGGATTATGTGCGGAGTGGTAGCTTCATGTCTGGGCAGGCGGAAAGACTGATTGTGAGTGGTAGCTACGATCAGACGGTGCGGCTATGGGACCCAAGGGTAGGAGAGAAAGCCGTGATGGTTTTCAAGCACTCTGCGGCGGTTGAAGCAGTGCTGTCGCTGCCGTCTGGCACGACAGTACTTGCAGCAAGTGATAATCAGGTTGCGGTGTTGGACCTGGTTGCTGCGAAGCCAGTGCAGTTACTTAGGAACCATCAGAAGACGGTGACGAGCTTGGCGTTAGCGGGTAATGGTACAAGGTTACTAAGTGGGGGGCTGGATGGGCACGTGAAGGTTTTTGAGACGAGCGCATGGAATGTAGTGGCCGGTTTCAAATACCCGTCACCGATACTCTCACTCAATGTAATCAGCTCAGGATCTGCGAGGGAGGATAAACATTTGGTGATAGGCATGCAGTCAGGGCTCTTGTCCGTTAAGACAAGGCTGTCTGGGCAACAAAAGGTGCAGGCACGGGAACGAGAGAAGGAGATGCAGGCTTTGATAGAGGGAAAGATTGAAGAGTATGACAAGAGCCAGAGTAAAAAGAGAGGACGGGGCTGGGAGAAGAGGACACGCGGAAAAGATTACACAGGCGAAGGAGCAGATATTGTGATTGATGGGAATGCCAGGGGAAAAATCAAAACTGGGTCACAGTGGGAGCGCGCTCTGAGAAAAGGCCAATATGAGAAGGCGTTAGATTTGGTGTTGGAGTCAAAGGTAAGAACAAAAGTTTCCGTTTCCGTTCTATCATGGATGCATTCTTAACCATCTAATTGAACACGCCTACAGGTACCCACTCATCGTCAGGAAGTAATCACTCTCCTCACAGCCCTTCGCCACCGTTCTGCACTCCGAACTGCATTGAAAGGCCGCGACGAGGTAACTCTTCAGCCAATCTTGAAGTGGCTGAATAAAGCCATCGGTGACCCTCGCATAATTAGACTCACCTCAGATGTCTCTTTGATGGTGCTAGACATTTACTCCGAGCAGCTGGGCCAGTCGGCGGAAATCGACACGCTTGTGGAGCGGCTACGTGAGCGAGTTCTTGACAATGTGGAAGTCTCGCAACTAGCGGGGTCAACGCAGGGGATGCTGGAGATGCTGATGGCCGGGACTTGACAGCGGAGTGAACCGAAGTGGTTGTCTGGGCTATCCCTATATGGTTTGGCTGTACTAATGCATAGCGACGGCGTTTGGAAAGATATTGGAAAAAGTACCTTTGTGTTTCAAAAATGTGATATGAATGGTTCAATACCCGGCATAAGATTTGTTGTATACTCGAGGAAGCTTGGAAAGAGAATTGTAAATGATATATTTTACAATGCCTATTGACAGCTCGCTTTAATCTACATTCATGTGTACATGTCGAAATATTTCTTTCGGGGTACAGAAACTTGTAAGCTTGTCTAAACTTCGTATGAAGGTATGATTGGTGAGATGAGCTGATGCAAAATTTCCCTATTACCACAGACAGTACTGTCGCTGAGCCGTAACTGGTCGGTCAGGAAGCTGAACCCATAGTTTCCTGCTGTTCCTCTTCTTTTTGCGCTCCTCGGACTCTCTGACGCGAGTAGCCTCTTCCTTGAGCAGGACTGATATACCTAGAAGATTGTTAGCCTTGAATCATTGTAAAATTATGTGAAAGTAGGATACAACTTACTGGTTGTTGGATGTTTTAGAACATAAGTTCTGCCCATAGCCCTGTACTCCAACTCTCCAGTATAACTTCCTCTTCCCACCCACGCCTGATCTACGTATATGTTCGTTCGATCAGTAACAATCTTTTTCTTTCCATCTCTGAGCTCGATCTCTACCGGCGCCCCTGTTCGTCCCTCGGCCTTCCCCAACCCCATACCGCGTTCGACAATCGCCTTGTCTCGTGCAATGTTAAGAGTCTTCAGTACATCTTGCGCAACCTTCTTCTTGCTAAATCGCATTTGCACTATCGCCTCATCAATCGGCTTTCCAGCAATTTGATTTGCAAGTTTCGTAAGTTTCTTCACTGAGGTTGGCAAGAACGGAGATTTCCACGAGCTCTCCCGTTCGGTGCGCTTTAATAATTGCGGCTTGGTAAGTCTGCCTCTCCGTTGGATACTACGAATTACCATTTTCCGTTCCCAGCGCCGGCGGCCGCGCGGGTCAGGATCCAATTTAGAGGCCATGAGTTCTTTGTCAAGGGAGACCTTTCGGTCAGCGGCGGAGGGCTTTTTCTCGGCAACAGCTTCTAGTTCAAGTTGCTCCCTCCTGCCTCTTGGTTTCTCAACGGGTAATTCGTCAAATATGGAGGATGGTGGAAGGGTGCCTTGGGCAATCGTCGGGCGCGGCACAGGGCCGCTGTGTTGAGCCTTCTTTTTGAGAAATTCCTCGAGAACAGGATTGCTTGTGTCTTCCGCTGGAGCTTGGCTGCGCTGTTTAGACTTGGAGAGGCCGAGGACAGTGCGCCGACATACGTAGGGGGAGAGGGGAGTGGTGGTGGCCGAAGACGATTTAGTGAGGCCGTTAAGGGCGGCAGCTAGGGGGTTGTTAGTCTAGTCCTGTTTGCAATGGCATGGAGTGCTTTCTTACTTAATTGAGCCAGCCGCTTGGATGATATTCGAACGCTCATGTTGTATGCCTACATGAGGTGTTAGTCGTATAGTACCTAGTTGTCTTCAATCTTTCTCGTCGCTAAGCACGCTAGTATATCACGTGACCCTCTAAGTATTATGTAGGTAGGTGGATGTTAGGTCAATTTAAGACCCTTGGAAGGCACGGCCGTATCGAGTTCTTGTTGCCATAGCTTGGAGACGGCACGCATGTATCCCAAGTAGGTAGAGTATCTCAAAAATGGCTCGACATGGCTTTGCTCGCTGCTGTTCGCAAGTCAAAAACAGCCCTAACTTTAGGCCCTTGGCTGGCGCCGATTGGCGAGCGAAAGATCCCGCCCTGCAAGCCTCACTGCATGGAGTTTACTTTCCCGCATCATATAATACTTCTCCCAAATACCGCCCTGGGTCATCGCTCCATTAACCGCAACCCTGGTAACTAACGTGCTAGCATTCAAAGCAGTTGGTATGCCTACATAGCTATTCTCTCATCCACCTCAATCCACCATACACATTTCCGAAGCTCTGCGCTGCATTCTTCGACATCTATGTGAGGCTCCAGCCAAGCAGACGCTCCACACAAACACCTAACAAGATGGACATCAACTCCCTCTTGTCACCTCAAGACTCTACAGTAGAGACTCCGCCGCCGCAGCAATCGCCTCTTCCGTCACCAAGCAAGAGACCGCTGCGACAACCACCACCTAGGAGAGCGTCGTCTTCGCTCAGCCAGCAAATTACCTCGTCGCCGCAGCTCCAAGACCAGCTCCCTGCCCCGACACTCTCACACAATGCCTACCATACTCACCTAGCGATGGGCTTAGCGATACCTTCTCCAGGGGTGACCAGCGTACCGAATGGACGCGCTATGCACAATCCGACGGGCACACCTCCGCTAGATCCAAGAAACTCACTGGGATTCATGCAGGAATCGCGGATGACGCCTCCGCACCCTTCGTTACATCGTCAAACATCTACTCCTGGGATGGATGCTCTTGCAGGTAGGTACTCATAATGAAGGCAGGTTGGGTGTTTACTAATGCCCCGTGTAATCTAGATCTTGCCTCTATGCAACACCACCAACAGGCAGCAAGACAGAGCGCAAGTGGTTTGCGCGATCCCCAGGTCTATCAGAGCCAACGCCCTTCCGTGAGGTCAGTCTAACATTCACTTTTCTAATTCTAATTTACTGCATTTGAGCTCAACTTATACTTTCCCAGTCTGCAAAACGTCCCAAGAAGTCTTTCTGGAGGCTCAGCGAAGGACTTCGCCATGTCTGATGCACCCCCGAAACCGCGCATTTATACTGCCAACTCCCTTGGCCAAGCAGACTGCCAGACTATTACCGAACTCGCCCAAAGCCTTACCGAAAACTCGTACGATTATGAATCCCACTTCCGCCTTGTCACCCTACTCCACAAGGGCTTCGTCGACCACGTGCACCCACCTGAATCTCCCGAGACAGTAAATGATCCATACACCTACGAACTGCTGCCTGATCTTCGTCAAGCCTACAGTGCTATGGACAAAATATATCCAGTTGGCGAGCAACTATGGGTATACTGGATCGAGGACGAGAAGTTACTGGCGCGAACCACGGAGGACCGGCTTTCGATAATGGAGCTTTGCAGTAATGCTACACAGGATGAACCATGCAGCGCTACGCTATGGCGTCTCTATGGCGACTATATGTATTTTCTCTTCACTGCTGCTTTCGAAATCGATCCGCAAGAAAGATGGTCTGAAGAGGATAAGATTATGGGGAAGGAAATCTTCAACTGGGAACAGATGATGGCCGTGTGGGATCGTGGCATAGCTGCAACCCAAGGCCGCATGAACGACAGTAACCTTGTGTGGGATCGATGCATAGAAATCATGATGCAAGATCAGATGAGATGGCCGTCACCTGAGAAGGACCGAAATATTAGGGCTCTTTTCGAGAGCAGGCTTGTCAAACCGCATGCGACTTGGGATCAGACCTTTCAGATGTTTTCGTCATTCATTTCAACCTATGACAACGCGGCTTATGAGGAGACCATGGTGAAGGTGAATCAGAGGGCGAAGCAAGCTAAAAAGCAATACTCATTACGGGAGCCATTCGAACTGAACATTCTCAAGGCTATACAGGCTAGTGACAAGGATGCAGAGTGGTACGCCTTCACTGAGTATCTAGATTGGGAACGCCGCAAACAAGGAGTTTTTAGCTTCCACCAAATCAATGCTTTATTTGAGCGTGCGACACTTCGATTTCCCACTGATTCCTCACTTTGGGAGGATCATGTTGAGTTTCTTATCGAAAACCGAGACCCTAGTGTGCCGCTACTTCAGGTACTAGAAAGAGCCACCCGACACTGCCCATGGTCTGGAAATCTATGGTCTCATCGCATTCTTACTCTGGAGGCAGAGGCGAACGACTTCGAGGAGATTGAAAAAATAAAACATAATGCAACCCAAACAGGCCTTCTCGATGTTGGTGGTATGGAGGAGCTGCTTAAAGTCTATGTTGCATGGTGTGGTTTCCTCCGTCGGAGAGCCTTCGACGCATATGCTACCGAAGATGACGCTGATATCGCTGAGGTCGGCATTCGCTCGGCGCTTGAGCATGTCAAGAAGAATGGAGAAAAGAAGTATGGCAAGGAATACCAAGGAGACCCGCAGTATCGCCTTGAAAGAATTCATATCAAGTTCTTCACTCAAAGTGGAAACCTCGAAGCAGCCCGTGAGTGCTGGAATGGCCTCATCTTTCAGCAGAGGGACAGCTATGACTTCTGGTATCAGTATTACATATGGGAAATGATCATGTGGTCCAACCATGCTGTCCAGGAGAAGTCGAACGCTGGGACCCAACTCCGTACTCCTCAAGAGGCAACCGCTCTCTTACGTCTAGCTCTTAAAAGGGTGATGACAATGGACTGGCCTGAACAAATTATCCAAATGTTCCTAAACCACTGCGAACAACACGAATCTGTACAAGAACTTCGAACTGCCATCATTGAGGCAAGAAGAGCTAGTGCACAAGTTGCAAAGAGGCGGCAACAAGAAGCGGCTAATGCAGCTGCAGTCGCACAGCAACAGCAGCAAGACATACCGCAAGACGGGCCTAGCATTGGCAAAGAGGAAGCTTCTGGAAGCGGCAAGCGGAAGCGAGACTCTGAGTCTGATACGAATGGATTGGTTACAAAGAAGAGTAAGCTAAATGTTGCTGATTCTGTTGAAGATCCAGTGGTCCAGCAAGACAAGCGAGCATCGTCAGTAATGTCTCAGCCAAAGCGAGACCGAGAACACACTAGTATTATCGTCAAGGGACTGCCGTCTGATGCCACTGAAATCCGAATACGGCAATTCTTTCGAGATTGTGGGAAAATTAAAAGTCTGTCGATGAAGCCAGAACAGGATAGCATCACGGCCACTGTTGAGTTCGAGACTCCTGAAGATGCTCTCTTCGCTCAGACTAGACAATCAAAACCGTTCGATGGCGCTTTGATTGACATAACGATTGGCGCTGGAGCAACACTCTTTGTGTCGAATTATCCACCTGAAGCAGACGAGGCTTATATTCGAAAGCTTTTTGAAGATTATGGAGAGATCATCGACATCCGCTTCCCCTCATTAAAATTCAACACTCATCGCCGCTTCTGCTACGTGCAATTCACAACCCCCGAAGAGGCACAGGCAGCAACACGACTTGATGGCAAAGCAATAGGAAAACTCCACCTACTCGCGAAAATTTCTAACCCTGGTGCTCAAAAGGCTCGTGAAGGAGCAATAGAGGAAGGGAGGGAAGTCTATGTTGCTAACGTTGATTGGCATGCTAAGGAGGATGAAATCAAAGAGCTATTCTCGAAGTTTGGTGACGTGGAAACAGTGAGGATACCGAAGAATATGAAAGGGCAGAGTAAGGGCGTGGCGTTTGTTGTATTCAAGACAAAGGTAAGCAATTCAACACATTCTCTCATACAGATTTAATGCTAACTGATCGTGACAGGACGAAGCATCTGCTGCGGCTACAGAAATGAACCTGAAAGAGTTCAAGTCCCGTATCCTTAGCGTTTCCGTCTCCCACAATAGGAACGCCAAGCGTCATGCCACTACCATAATCCAATCCGCATCCCCTGAGCCTTCAACACTGCATGACGGTGCCAACGGCACAGCTAACCCCACCAACAACCCCCCTAATCAGCGCGAACGCACCATTGCCCTAATGAATATCCCCGACACTGTCAATGACGCAAGGATCAGGGCATTAGCGGAGCCGTACGGACCACTTAAGAAAATAATTCTAATGCCGGAGCATTCTGGAGCTATTCTCGAGTTCGTAAATGTCCAGGATGTCGGAAAGGCGAGTTTGGCTTTGGATGGCCATGAGATCACTCCGGGGCGACACGTATGCGTCGGCACTGCCGAAGAGATGAAGAAGATGGGAGCTGACATGAAGGTTGAAAAGTTCACCGCTCCGAAAAAGAAAGAGGCGGCGAGTGCGACCAGCTCCTTGATGCCTGCAGGACCTATTAGCAGACCTAGTCAAGGGAGCGGCCGGAGGGGTGGCAAAGGCGGCTTAGGCTTCAAAAGAGGTGGAGGTGGATTCGGTGGCCCACGAGCTACAGAAGGCGGCAGTGGGAAGGAGGCGAGTATAGACGGCGAGAAAAAGCCTGCGAAGTCCAACGCGGACTTCAAGGCCATGTTTTTGAAGGGGAAGCCGGAATCGTCGAATGATGACAAGGAGGAGTTTGAGGTTTCTAGTTAATGCATTTACGGTTGCATGATAAGTTAGTGATGGGGGGTGATTCTGATCTTGGCATGGGTCGGAGCGACTGGAATGGACGGGTATCTGGGAGCCCCTAAAAGGACGTAGTGGTATTAAGGGACCATAGCTCCTACTAATCAAATCACATCTCAAAAATGTTAATCACCAACCTATCCATTAGATTGCCAAACTGTCTATAAAGGTCGATATTGACGAACTTTCTCTCCAGCTAAGCACTCTGACTCGTTATATATACAACCTCGAGAATCCCTCGCTGGGTGGCTGTAACCAATTCCGCTCATCGTACTTATTATCTCCTTCAATAACATGAAATGTATATATAAACCTGCTCTTTCCACTTGTATTCCGTTCGCTCTTATGTAGCAAGTTCCCATGTATTAGAACCAGTGTACCCGCTTTCACCTCCCCAATAGTATATTCCTCCTCTGCTTCTTGAGCTCCAGTTCCGTCCTTGAGTTGAGCGTGCGAGCGCGGCCCGCTCCCATTCATTCCATTTGTTCCATTCGCGTCCTGGGTCTCCAACCCCTCAGGAAACCTGCTACCCTCATTCTCTATAAACCCAGTCCCGCTATCCTTCCTCACAAACCGCTTCTTCACGGGCTCCCTCTTATGGCTCCCCTTGGCGAAGCTCAGGCACCCGTTCTGGATCGTCGCGTCCTCGAGCGCATACCACCAGCCGACGGCGCTCGGCGGGTCCGTGTACAGAAACGTGCTGTCCTGGTGCGGCGGCACCGCGACACCGATCCCCGGCTGCTTGCATATCACCATGCTCTGCAGGACGCGGGGGTCGGCGAAGCCGAGGGAGCGCGCGATGGCGGCGTTGCGGGCGGAGAACGAGACGGCGCGGAAGGGCGGGGAGAGCTGGTGCAGGTAGTGGCCGATTTTGTTGATGGCGCGGTTCTTGGGCTTCAGGAGCTCGCCGTCTTTAGAGAAGGCGTCTGCGGGAGTTGGTTAGCTCTGGTGGTGGTGGTGTTTGGGTTTGGAGTTTGGGTTGGTGCGGTGGATGGCTGAGGAAGCTTACCTTCCTCGAAAAAAAACCTGACCTTGTCGCCGCTGGTAAGAAAGTAGTCGTCACCTACGTGTGCGTTCTCGCCTTCGCCGGTTGAGAATTTGGTCATTGGGTGGTCGTCCAGCGAGAATTCGTTCAGCATGTTGTGAGTCTCAGAGAGAAGGGTAGAGACCGTGTCAGCGCGGAGAGCGTCGGGGATGAGGAGATAGCCATTGGTATCAAAAAAGGAGAGCTGCTCTGGCGTGAGCCCTGATAGTTCTTCAGAGTCCATTATAAAATACGGGAAGGTTGAGGATCAAGGAAGGCGATTTAGAATGTATGTAGCACGGATAGGTATGCTTACGGCGGAGATACGAGTAGGGTCCCGCTACAAAACCCCACTATGAGTTCCCCTCCATCTGATAAGAGATCGTGATATATTCCGCACAATAAAGTTCAAACATTGTAAACACCGTGCGAACGATTCCTTGGCTTCGATATCTCGGGCGGCTGTATCTGAGGGTAATATGTGCATAACGTAGTAAAAAGGCTGATTCTGGGGATGTCCAAATGCTTAATGTGGTTCATGATGATTTAAGTTCTCGGTGTTTTAGAATATGAGAACATCACGAAGCGGTATAACATGAATATTAAGGCCATTCAAATAATTAAACACGATACACGTAAGTGTTTTAAACCTCTTCCAAAGAGTATTAGCTCCACTTGGCATAGGCAGTGAAAAGGCGGCAGCTTAGAGCACCTGTATAGAAGACTTTGTGAGAAATTTCCCTTTTCTTCACAACACCTCATTCTACCCCCTATATTCCATGCTGAATGCCCTCAGAAGCTCATCCAAAATGCAAGTTGTATGCCGACGCTAAACAAATCGCTCCTTGTTTGGGGGGAGTGAACACCCTTCTGGAAGTCCATATCTAGCGTCCGTGCGCTATTGGCGACAACCTCAACTCCCCAGCTGCTAGAGCTCTATCTGAAGCTATTGCGCTCATTGCTCCGCTGCTCTATCTTTTTCTTGCTAATCATATTTATATCTTACTTCCTCTTCACCTTGACTCCGCTCTAGATCAGTCAACCCCCCTATCCTTTCCCAATGGACCCGGACGCGCCTCACCCACCTCCGCAACCCTCCATCATCCGCTGGGTCCTTGGCTTCCTCCTAGTCGGCGCTGCATGGGGCCTTACAACCCCCTTTATGCGTCGCGCTGCTCTGAATTATACCCCGAAGTCCCGTCCGTCGGTCACGGATCCACGGAATAGCTGGGTCAAGAGAAAGATATTGGGAGTGTTTTGGGCGGTGGTGGATCTGTTGAGCAGGCCTGCGTATGCAATACCATTATTGTGTAATGCCACAGGGAGCGTGTGGTTTTTTTTGTTGATCGGCCAGGCTGGTGAGTGGCTTTTCATATCCTTGGGAAGAGAATAAGGAGGTTATCTCAAGCAGCGCATCGTGGGCTTTTAGCATCGAAACATACTGATTGAAGTGATGATATAGAATTGAGCCTTACGGTGCCAATCACAAACTCTCTAGCCTTCCTATTCACCGTGCTAGGGGAGTGGTGGGCGGAGGGGAAAGTGATAAATAGAGGTACAATTCACATCCCCCATCAACTAGTTTGAGCAATGTTGCTGACTTGGTATAGACACCTGGATAGGTATGGCGTTTGTGCTTACTGGAATAGCACTTTGTGTGCAAAGCAAGAGCTAAGAAGACGGAATTATATCTGGTTACATTTGTATGAAAATTGGTTGGATATATTCTAATTGTCTCTCTAATTACTGCGCAACGATCTCTGTCTGTACAGGGCATCTATGATTCGTTCGACCCGACGAGCCTTGGTGGTCACATCTACTGTTGATTTTGGCGAATTCTCGCTTCAGCCCCATCGGGTTTTCATATCCCGTTATTTTGCCAGTATGTCAGACGGGTTTCCATCTATGAGGCTGAACTCTAACACCTTCCTGGTGAATGTCCTGGAGATTCGGAGGTGAAATTTTTGCGCCAAAGGGCATTCGCCTTGTGCTTCCCATCTTTAGCAGGCCTTGCGTTCTTAATGTGAAATATTGTGTACGACAGACTGGCTTTTCGCGTCCGTCCTGCAAATCAATCACTCCAACCGAGCGCAGGCCATCCGTTCTCACCCGGTCCCTTCTCAGGCCAACCCTGTGGTATCGTGGAGAACTGAGGAATCTTATATCTCTTATCGCAACCACTCTCTGTGCATGTGAGGTTGCACAACCCAAAAGTTTCGCAAAAACATTGCCCGGCAGGCTGACAATCGACTGGAGGCATTTGCATGATGACTTCGCGAATTGATAAGTCAGTCTCCAAAAAAAAGCATATAAAAAAAGGGCACGAATGGCTTACTATGCCACGAGTATTCCAGCACCCGCCCGCTAATCTGATCCGCCAGTTCTGTCTCCAATAACCAATCCCTAATCCGCTGATATTCGCTCTTCGGCCGCTCCTGCAAGCGTTCCCGTGAAACGGCGAATTGTGAAGAACAATGCGCTCCTACTACTTCGGGGATGGTAGCGTTGGGAAATAATGTGCGGAAGACGGAGGAGTACGCGGCTTCATTCTGGGATCGATCGTCCGTACCTTTAGATGGCGACAGAGGATGTAATTCTGCAGGACAGCCGAGAGCCCAGGTGCAGCGGAGGGAGACGTAGCCGCGCTTTTGGACATGATTTAGTTGAAGAGAGCGTAGAACAGGTACGCCGTCTATGGTACTATTAGTTGCTCGCCTAGGTCAAAATAACTAGGGTGGCGGTTATTCACGTACCATACATAGGGTCTTCATTATGCCACTGGTAGCGCAGACTATGTATAAATACGGCAACGTCTGGAAAAGTATGGTATCGATCGATGATGTACCTAAATAGACTTTGTTAGAAGATGGGTAGACAGATAGGCGGTGCCGAGCATACGTCAGATACGCCATAGCCTCTCTGCCTTTATTCTTCGGTACCGTCAAAGATGCGTTAGGGTCGTTGACAACATAAATATTCGTTTTCCAGTCCGAAAAGAGTTCATCTAGCCATGAAATATCGTCTCCAACCAAGCTTGCCACCACTAACTCTTTCTCTGGAGTAATAGTCTGATCTGTCTTCTTGGATTCGTGATCAAAGCCCAAGTTCCTTATCTCAGACTTGTGGTTGTAGAGGTAGAAGAAGTAGAGAAGGAACAACGCAAAACCGGAGAGAAGAAGTAACCGAACAGGCAAGCGACGAACAGCCATAGTTTACAGAACGCAGGCCAACAGCCGTAGGCCTTTCCCAAGGTTACATCTGTAATAGATGACGAACAACTGTGTACAAGAAATGAGGAGGCGAAGCTCGGAAGAGCCGCTGGGGGGTCGGAGCTCTCTGGAGTTAAGGCTGCAGGGACGATCGCCATGAGCCGTGCACCGTGCAAACTAAAATCCCTAGCTATCATCCGAGTTTATTTGCCCTCAAAATAGAAATTTAAGCTTAACTACCAGCCAAGATACGAGTCGCCTGTTTCCCACATACCGTTCTGAGACACTTCCGAAGTGACGCCTAGGACTTACCAGAGCCAAGGACCATTGAGGAAGCACTTAGGCCTTAAGGCACAGCGCAGGGCGCAGCTTACGAACTACAGGTTTCGATTGCTCGTAATACGCCTGAAAAGCGTCTGGATTGCAATCTCCGCGCTCCGTATGAAACGACGGATAAGCCTGGTCTGGCCTTGGTCTCTTGGCTATGATAAGAACGGCGGGCCGGAGCATTACGGGAGGCGTGCGGGTCCGTAACGGTCTTTTTCTCGCATCCAATCGTCTCCTTCCCCGGAAATTCCAATAACTCCCAAGATTTCAACAAGGAGCAGAGTGGTTTATTTTAAGCGTACAGCTGAACGACGGTTTTGCAAGACGTCCGAGGACTTTTGTTCTTGCAGACATAACAATGGCCTTGGCGGTGGCCTCAGTTGCGTGCTGGCTTGCCCCTGACCTAAATTCGAATTCTTCGACCCACCTTCTGTGGCCCAAAGCTTTAGGGTGATACAGTATATCATGGAGTAGATGCCCTGTTTCTGTCCAGCTTCAATTTGTCACAGCCTCAGTCACGAAATAATCTTCTGGAAATAATCCAGCATCTCCCTTCATCAATCATTTTTTGGCGATTTCTCTGTCCAGCTTTCACAGAATACACTTGTAATCTACGCCCGCTTTCTTTTACAAGCCATGACATTGAGTCTTTTCTGGCCTTCGTGGCGTCCACTTATCTTTCTCGTTGCAACCGCGAGCTTACTCTTTCTCACAACGTTAGAGCTCAACAAGCTTTTTGAATCTCGACCTCAGCCCTACAGTACCCGCAGTTCTCTAAGCCATGGCGGCCATGACGAACTGGACTCATCATACGGATTCGGATACGAAAGTGGCTTGTACAAACGGGATGCTTGCAACAATGCTTTTCCTGGACGATACTCGGAGACCTGTAGCCCGTCGGAAACGCTGTGCTGTAAGATACTATGGAAATGACAGACTTGCACTGCGGATCTGAGTCTAACTCATCTTCTTCAGGTATTATCCCCGGCGCCAGCCGACCGGCCTGCGTAATAATTTTAGGATATGGTTTCTGCTGCACAGAGTACGTTGCGTCACAAGATCCTCTTTAAGAGGCAGCCACTAAACCTGCCCAGGTATACCGACTGTTACGTGGATTTAGAGAGTCAATGCGGCCAGCCAGGCGCCGTGAAGTGTAGTACAAGCAGGCTTCTAGCGCATCCAATACAATCCAGTGTCTAACTGACATGGTTGTAGGCCCCAATGCATGCTGCCCCCAGTACACAACCTGTCCGGATAACTTCAATAGAACCGCTTCTCTGGTTCGCTGTAATGTAGAGAGAAGCTTAATTCCAGAATATACACCGACCAGCGCCTCGTCCAGCCTATCCTCTACCTCCTCTTCGCAAAGCTCTTCGCAAGGCTCTTCAAACTCCAGCAGCTTATCAAGTTTAGGCGGAGGGCAATTGCAGGAATACTAATTGGTGCCATTATAGCGCTCTTCTTAGGCATACTAGCCAGATACCTCTTATATCAACACGCCCACCGGGAGGTGTTAGCGACTCAGTCAATCGAGGCACGAGCACGGCAAGAGGGTCGCGCAAGCCTGTACGATTGGATTGTCTATAAACGAGGATCCAAAGCTAGAGAAAGGAAAGGGGAAGAACGGAAGCACCGCTCGAAGTTATGTACAATTCTCTGGTCACGTGACGGCAATTTGCGGCAATCTGCGGCAACGTGCCAGCGCCGTAACATTACCCCCCCCTCCGAAAAAGCCTGCCCTCAGGCTTTATATATCCGTATCATATCCGTGGGGTGTTCTTATCTATATGCTCAACAGGTAGCCTATTATCTTCGCTATACCAGCACTCTATCTACTCGTCTAGATACTTCGGGGGTCCTGGCTCGTTAGGGTATTAGTTATGGAACTCTTTAAGCTTCTAGGGGCAACCTATAAAGTTCCAAGCGGGGTACTAGGTTGGGTCTAGATTATAACCTTTCCATTAGACACGGTATTTTAGCGTTTCTTGTACTAGTTTATAGGCTAGTATTTTATTAACTTCCCATTTATCGTCGCCATTAACTTAAATTAGCAGTGGGGGCTCATTCTTTTGTCCAGGTAGTAGGTTATTTATAGCTTTCCGTAGCTTATCTAGTAAGAAAATAGGGTGGACTTTAATTAAGTCTGGGAGTTTAACCTTATATAAGTTGCCTTCTTTATTAAGGATCTTATACGATTCTGCTATTTTATAGTCTAGCTTATAGCTAGGCCATTCTATCTTCCAGTTCTTTGTTATAACCTAGACTTTATTGTCTATAGTAAAGTCAGGCTCACGCCTGTGCTTATTTGCCTACTGTTCCATTAATTTCTAGGTCTTCTCTAGGTTCTTATAGGCTACCACCTATACTTCTTCTAAGCGTCTAGTATACTGCTATGCTTCCTTATAAGATAGTTTTTCGCGTATAGTTTGTGGTCCTTCTGGTCTCTCCCAGTTAAAGCTTATATGGGGTAAGTATCCCATTTCTAGCTAAATAGGTGCAAACCCTGTAAAGTTATAGGGTAGGGTTGCCTGGGCGTAGTTTATTATAGGTAGTAGTTCGCCCCAGTTATCCTAAAAGTAGTTAATAAAGGGCTAGAGTCTCTAGTTTAAGTATTAATTTACAATCTCCGTCTAACTGTCTGTCTAGGGGTGGTATGCTATAGAGAGCTTTAGCCTAATACCTAGGATCTGGGTAAACTTATTCTAGAAGGCTAATATAAAATGCAGCTTATGGTTGGATATAATAGTATCTAGTGGTCCGTAAATTTGGTAGACGTAGTGGATATATAGTTAGGCCGCCTCTTGTGACGGGCTCGTACAAATGCTTCTGAACTGAAGCTTGTAGATTGCTACCATACAAGAATACTAAGCTAAGGAGAAGAAGAAGTTTGTTAGAGACTGGCAAGATACAAAGGGGTCGCCAAGGCGCTAGTAGTAAGCGAGCCAATAGCGATTTTCCATCCCGGGGATGGAAAATCCTGATTGGTTGGCTCTATAAGTAGTGTCGGCAGAATATGGCAGAATTTGGCAGAATGCCCAGAAAGTAGCAGGTGACGCGCTCCAGCACCGTCACATCACCCCCCCCTCCTAAAAAAGCCTGCCCTTAGGCTTTGTCCAAGTTCTTTATTGTTATCTAGATTATTATAGTTATCTAACCCTTCCTCCCAGCATTTAATCCAGCTGTCTAGTTTACGTGGTGGTCCAGGGAGGTCTAGGTAGGCTAGGTGGAAATCTCGTAGCTTATAGGGAGAGTACTTAAAATCAGATGCGGGGTACCACTCTAGGTCTTCGTCGTGACCTACCCAGCTCGCACGGTATTTTAAGGTACCACGGTCCTTCTTAACTGTTAAGATCTCTTTAACTTCTCATTCCTTATCCTCTGAAATTTGAATTGGCGGCGGGGGATCGTTGTACTGTCTAGGCAATAGGTCGTCCGCGGCCTTCCGCAGTCAGTCTGGAGAGAAGACAGGGTGGATCTTTATTAACTCTGGTAGCTTAGCCCTAAAAGAGTGCCCTTCCTCCTTAAGGATTTTGTAGGGGCCAGCTATTTAGTGGTCTAGTTTATGGCTTAGCCTCTAGGTCTTCCAATTTTTTATTAACACCTATACCTTATCTCTTACTTGGAAGTCTACCTTATGGCAATGTTGGTTTATATTAGCCTCTTTTTTCTCTTATGCCCTTTTTATAATTGTTTAGGCAGTCTCCTAGGCCCCATGCATTTTCTTAGTGAATATCTGGGCCTCTTTATAGCTAAGGCGTTTGTGGGCCGTTATAGGTCCTATAGGTCTATCCTAATTAAAGGATGTTCGTGGCTTATATCTATAGAGTAACTTAAATGGCGACGTTCCTATGCTATTATAAGGGAGCGTAAGCTGTGCGTAGTCTATTATAGGCAGTAGTTCCAACTAGTTGTCCTAGTAGTAGTTAACAAAGGGGTAAAGTCGCTGGTTAAGGTACTGGTTTATAATCTTAGTTTGGCCATTAGTTTAAGGGTAGAATATAGTAGAGAGCTTAATCTTAATCCCAAGGATGCGGTAGAATTTGTCCTAGAAGTCTGATATAAACTGGGGTCTATGGTTGGAGATAATAGACTTAGGAGCGCCATGGATCCGGTAAATGTTGTTAACGTATATACGGGCCATATCTTTTGTAGTTATAGTCTTAAAGTAAGGGAGGGAAACGGCTTGCTTGCTTAGTCGGTTAACTACTATAAAAGCCATATTGTAGCTATGTTTATCCTTTAGGAATAATTTAAAGTCCATTATAATATGCTGCTAAGGGCGTTTAGGAACTGGCAGTGGTTATAGCCATCTAGGAGTTTAATCCCTAGGGGTATCTGCATGTTTATAAGCATAACAGTTTCTAATAAATCGTTCTATATTGGATAGGAGTCCTTACTAATAGTAATAGGGCGCTAGTATTTGGTGGGTTTTATCTTAGCTAGGGTGCGCTGTAGAGACTTAACAGTAGGCTTTACGGATTAGCTCTATTTATAGGTTATCGGCATCTGGAACTATAAGCCGTTCTTGGTATAAGAGCAGTCCGTCTTCTATTTCTAAATTAGGGTTACCTTCCATAGCTTGGTCGCGGAGGGATTTTAGGGATTCGGCTATGCGGTTCACGATTAGGATGTAATTAATTAGTCCTATTAGTTTATCTAGGATCTCTCCTTCTAAGGGTGCTAACTTATTCCGTTTGGGGCTTAGTTCCTTAAGGATATATAGGTTAAGCTGTTTAGGACGGAGGAGGGCACGTGTCCGGTACTAAGCCTTTAGCTTATCTTATGGTTCCATATCCTGTTCTCTCTGGGTAAGAATATTAGCCTTAGAATTTTGTCTACTGGGGCGGTATATAATTATAAAGAAGAATTGGGAGAGTATTTTAGCCTACCAGGCCTATTAACTGGTAAGCTGCTTTATTATTATAAAATACTTGAGGGCTTTATAATTAGTATAGACTTTAATTTGAGAGTCTGTGCTTCTAAGTTCTGTGTGTTACTAGAATAGCGATTATACAATAGCCAACATTTCTTTATTGTGCACCTCATAGTTATACTTAGCTAGGGCTATTATCTTTAAGAAAAACGTAATAGGGTACTACTTGCTATCTGGGTATAACTGTAAGAGAACCCCTACTACTACTCTGTCGGAGGCGTCTGTTTCTAGTATTAATTTAAGGTCTAGGTTATAGTGACGGAGAATTGGGGAGGAGATAAGTTGATCCTTTAACTCCTTAAAAGCTTCTATATAATTATTATTAAAAATAAAAGGTGTGTTGTTCTTGGTTAGCTATATAAGAGGCTTAGCCATAACCCTATAGTTATGGATAAACCAATGGTAGAAGTTATAGAAGCCTAAAAAGGACTGGATGCCTTTTACTATATAAGGGGGTTTCTAGTTACGGATAGCCTTAACCTTCTTAGGGTCAACTTTAATTCCTTCCGTACTAATAATGAACCCAAGGTACTTTGTTCGTTTTACTCCAAATTCACATTTTTTAATATTAACTTGTAGACCTACATTCCGCAGCCTCTCTAGAACCTTCTTAACGTGAACTTGGTGCTTAAGTTTATTATCTAAGTATATAAGAATGTCGTCTAGGTATGCCGTGCAGAATTTATTAAGGTAGTTAAAAAGAACATTATTTATATACCGTTGGTACGTGGCTGGCCCATTTATTAGTCTAAAAGGAAGGACTTTACATTTATAAGAACTGTAATAGGTGCGGAATGTTGTTAGATCTTCTAATATAGGGTCCATCCTAATTTAGTAGAAAGCTTAGCGGACATTAAGTTTAGTAAAGATTTTAGCTTAGCTTAAACATGCGAGGGTCTTGTTAATTAGGGGGAGAGGGTAGTGATCTTTTTAAGTAATAGCGTTTAGTTTCTAATAGTTAATATAAAAACAAAGGCCTTTATTAGGTTTCTTTATAAATAGAATAGGGGAAGTAAAAGGGGCCTGACTTGGCTTAATAAACCCCTTATAGAGGTTATTGATTAAGTACTACTTGGTTACTTTTAGTTCCTCTATAGTTTGCTGGTAAAGGGGGCTGTAGCTTAGAGAGTTGTTGGCCTCTAGTTAAATCTTATGATTGTAGGTTTGGTGGGGGGGTAGTATATCCAAAGCTGCTTTTAAGAATGCGTCTCTATGGTTTAAGAGGTATGTAGGGAGGAGGTGCTTGACTAGCTCCTTGTTAGTTTTCTCTACTAGCCCTTCTTCCCTCTTATTAATAATCCAGTTAATTTTATATAAACTAGTTATAAAGACCTTGTTGTCCTTTTGATATATATTAAAGTGGAAACCTATAGCGCTAATTGCCGCGATGTCTACTATAGGGGGGTTGTGTGATAGTAGGGGTGTCCGTGGCCTTGGGGGCCTTTGGCATATTAGCGTTATCTTTACTTCTTTTAGCTCTCGTTGCATCTTCTAAAGGTTATCCTTTATGTCCTATTAGTACGTCCTCTTTCCTATTAGCCGGATCTCCGCAATTTGGAAGTTATCTATATTACTATCCGTTCCACTTCTATAAGTAGGGTCTTCCTTAACTGTAGTCCTTTGGGGGAGTATTCTTGTTAGTATAGAGTTCCTACCAGCCTTGCGGTAGGCATCCTCTTAGGTAAAGGCTAGGTCGCGGTCCCTAATATCCTGCTAATAGATAGGGTTAGCCTTTACGGCTAACGTCTTGCGGTTAGTCTGAATTTCTTTAATAAAGGAGGGTAATTTTGGTCTATTCTCTAGCCAGATAAACTGTCTTTATTGAACGTTTAGCTAAATATTAAAGTAGGATATCTATTTTTGGCTAAGGATTATGTTGTAGGAACCTAGGTCTAGGATATAGAAGGGGATGCCGAATTGGCGCCTTCTATTAATAGTGATATGTAGCTTTAAGATATAGGTAACTGGCTTACTGGCTTGGCTATTATAGCCTTTTACCTAAATAGGCTTCTCTAGTTGGGTAGCATTTATATTTAAGAACTTAGCAACGTTATTTATATAAGCAGTGTTTATAAAGGTAAAGCCATTTGCTTTAGTGTTAATAAGGGCAGTTATATTAACTCCATATCCATTTTAAGATACTATACATGGAACCGTAAAGTGTTTTCCACCTATTAGCTGACTTAAATTAATCTCTTTAAGATTGATAGGATACCCGAGAGGGGAGTCTTTCCCTAGGGTTCTTCTTTTCCTAACTTATTAGACGTTTCTTCTTCCTCTATTTCCTTAATATTACCCTTATTCTTTGGCTCTAGGTAGGATAAGGTAAAGTAATTATCCTTTCCGCAATTAAAGCACGTGGCCATGGTAGGGTTAATTAGGGTATTGCAATAAGCATTAGCTAAAGGTGTAATATGTAACGGGTCAGGCGAGGCTTATAGGTAGGCAGTTGTGACCGCTTTTGGTATAAGGGTGGTTATGGTTTATCTTCTAATGCCAGCTCCTATTGGTATAGTAGATAGGTTTTGGTTGCTGCGGGACCGCTTTAGTTAGTTAGAATAGGCATTAATTTGTTTTAGTTCTGAATCTAGTGACGAATATTAGGTTACAAGTTTTTGGTAAATTGGTAAGTTGTCTAAGGCTACTGCGATCTTCTCTTATAGTTAAATTATTAGTTTATTATATAGGTCCAAACGGTAGTTCTTAAGGGGAACCTGGCCTTCCCCTACTAGGTGTAAGAATTAAGTTTAGAACTTGGTAAAGGAGTGGGATGGTTTTATTATTAGGCGATTATACTTGTATCTGGTATCCCGTACTTTATTTAGATTTATATAGATGGCAGCTAGGTACTGTAGCATCTTATTAATGGATGTAAATTGGACGGGGGATTTATCTTTAAATTTGGCTTAAAGGTGCTGCTGTGCATCTCCTATTGTTTATCTAAAGATATAGGGCATCTTGGCTTCCTTAAAAGTGAAGTGGTTTTAATTAACACAGAGTTTTCCTTACACCTGGATTCTCTAGTTCTTAAAGGTTGGGTCTATGCCGTCTAATAATAGTAAAGGGTTAGGGAGCTTGACGGACTTTAATTGCTTTATTATTATATCCGTACTCTCTAGTGTATTGTATTTGGTTAAGTAAATGGGTTAACTAAGGCTTTATAAAGGGGAGGCTGGGCTGTTTTATAAGGCAGTAAGGCTTTCTAGGATCTCCTTTAGAGTCTCTTGTATGCTTTAGGCTTGAAGACAATTAACCTTCTAATTGGCTGCAAAGGCACGCATTTGCTTGTGTATATCTATAACATTATTATTATCTTTAATTTCTAATCCTAGCTGGATCTTATGTTCCTCTTAGATAGAGGCAGGTCTTTTAGATAAGCTCGCTTTAGGTGCCATTATTGGCTTTCTAAGGATTGTTGGAATTGTATAATTCGGTTTTAATTCTGGGGGGGTTCTTTTAGGGGTGTAGGTTAAGTATAGTCTGGCCTATAAAAGTAGGATATTGTTGGGGCCTTCCCAGGCGTGGTAGTGTGAGTTTTTTGGTGTCTGAGTATAATGTGTTGACGCATTATTGCAGACAAGGTCTTCTAGGGTGGGATATTATTGAGGCCTTCCCAGGCAATGTAGGGAGAGCTTAGTATAATGTGACGGGCTTGTATAAATGCTTCTAAACCGAAGCTTGTAGATTGCTACTATATAAGAATACTAAGCTAAGGAGAAGAAGAAGTCTGTTAGAGACTGGCAAGATATAAAGGGGTCGCCAAGGCGCTAGTAGTAAGCGAGCCAATAGCGATTTTCCATCCCGGGGATGGAAAATCCTGATTGGTTGGCTCTATAAGTAGTGTTGGCAGAATATAGCAGAATTTGGCAGAATGCCCAGAAAGTAGTAGGTGACGCGCTCTAGCACCGTTACACCTCTTTAGCATTAATATTCTTATAATAGGGGATTAAGAACGGGCGCTTACCAAAGCGGTTAACTAGAATTATAACCATATTATATCTGTTGCGGTCTGTAGGTAACTTATAGAAGTCTATAAAGATATACTACTAGGGGCGTTCTGGTATTAGGAGTGGCTTTAATAGCCCTAGGGTCTTGTCTTGTGGAATTATAAACCTATAGCAGTTGTTGCAGTTCTATATATAGCGGTTAATATCTATAACCATTCCAGGCTAGTAGTAGCGGTCGCTAATAATCTTATAGGTCTTATTTTTCCTAGGGTGGGCCATAGAGACCTAGGTATATGCTTTAGTAATAAGCTAAATCCATAGGTTCTGTTCCTCTGCTACTACTAGCCGTTCTTAATGCTTAAGTAATCCATTTTCGAGGGACTATGGGCTGGTAATATTCTTTACCTTTTCACGGTATTCCTATAGGGAAGAGGCTGTACAGTTTACCTATAGTAATTTGTTAATAAAGTTAAATCCTAAGAGGTTAATAAGATATATTTTGGTACCTAAGAAGTCTATACTTAGTTCTGCCTATATTTAGGGGTTAAGGTACTCTAGTTATAGTAGTGTCTGGGTTTATAATAAGATCTTTACAGCCGCCTAGTTACCTAGGTCTTATTTACGCCTTATAAAAGCATCCGCACGGTTTATAGCGCCTAGTCTATATATAATTAAGAAGTTAAACTAAGATAGGATATCCACCTAGCGTGCCTGCCAGGCTATAAGGGCCTTAGTTATTATAAAGTATTCTAGGGCCTTATGATCCGAAACTACCTTAATAGGCTTAGGGGTCCCCTCTAGCTGTGCACACTAGTGCTAAAAACTAGAGATAATAGCTAGTATTTCCTTGTTATGGATGTGGTTGTTCAGCTTAGCATCTATTATAGTCTTTAAATAGTATGTAATAGGGTGCCATTCTCCATCCGGTTGCTTTTAGGAAAAAATACCAGCTATTATGCTATTTAAGGCATTAGTTTCTAGCATTAAGGGCCATTCTAGGTTAAAGTAGGCAAGTAGGGGAGCCAATACTAGCCGTTTTTTAAGCTTATTAAAGGCCTGCATATATATAGCGTTAAAGTGGAATGGCTGGTCTTTCCTAGTAAGGCGGTTAAGAGGCCAGGCGATCCTGCTGTAGTTCTTAATAAAGTATTAGTAGAAGTTATAGAAACCTAAAAATAATTGCACCCCCTTTATAGTCCGTGGGGGTGTCCACTAGTTAATTATAGCCTTTTTTTTTAGGTCTTCCTTAATTCCGTCCGTACTAATAATAAACCCTAGGTATTTAGTGCGCTTAATACTAAATTCTAACTTTCTGATATTAGCCTAGAGACTAGCTTTACGGAGCCGTTATAGGACTTTATAAACATGCTCCTTATATTCCAGTTCATTCTTAGAGTAAATTATAATATTATTTAGGTAGGCTGTATAGAAGTTATTAAGGTAGTTAAAGAGTACGTTATTTATATACCGTTGGTATATAGCCGGTCCGTTAGTATATAGCCGGTCCGTTAGTTAGTTTAAAAGGTAATACTTTACATTTATATAATCCGTAGTAGGTCCAAAATATAGTAAGATCTTTAGATTTAAGGTCTATCCTAATCTAGTAAAAGGCCTAGCGGATATTAAGCTTTATAAAGATCTTAGCCTTATTTATATAGGCTAGTGTTTCTTTAAGTAAGGGCAGCGGATATCGGTCTTTACGGGTTATATAATCCAGTTTATAGTAGTTAATACAGAAACGGAGTCCGCTATTAGGCTTTTTTATAAAGAGAATGGGTATGGTAAAGGGGACTTGGCTAGGCTTAATAAAGCCCTTATTAAGGTTATTAATAAGGTACTGCTTAATGGCCTATAGTTCGTTAGTAGATTGCTGGCGGAGGGGGCTATAGCTAAGGGTGTTTTCTTTATCTAGCTTAATCTTAATCTTATAGTTATACGGTTGGTAAGGCGGGAGTATATTAGATACTGTTTTAGAGAATACGTCCTTAAATTTCTGGTATTAGTGGAGTAGTTTCTGTTCTACTAGCTCCTTATCTATAAGCTTACTTTCCCTACTAAGCTAGTTACGGGCTAGAGCTTCCTTGTCTTTAATAATCCAATTAATTTCGTATAAGCTAGTTATAAAGGCAACGGTATTAGGCCATATTAAGTTCTAGTAGAATCCTATGGCGCTAATACAGCAGATATTAACTGGTGGGAGGCCTGTAGGTTTCTTTACGGACGTTCCATGGACTATATTCTATGGCTAAGGGTTTATAACCCTCCTTAGCTCCTATTCCATCTTTTATAAGTTATCTTTCCGGTCTATACGTTTAGTACGGCGTTTGATATTCCTTGCTGTTCTTTATAGCTATATAGGGCCTAAGCCAGCTAGCTTATTACTAACTTCCTAGGTTTCTAGTATTGGTGGCGCAACATTAGTAGTTTAAGGGCGGCGTAATATGCGGACCCGTTGCGGATTAAGCTATATATCTTTCTTAAAGGCCTAGTCTCTACGCATAGCATCAGCCTAGTAAACAGTGTCTACCTATAGCCGTATAAGGTTTTCCATTGTAATGCTAATTTCTTTTATAAAGGAAGGGGTTAAAGGTAGGGTTTTGGGCCAGATAAGCCATCTGCTCCGTATATCAAGCTATAAGCCTAAATAGGCTAGCTATTTTCTTCCTAAAATCATATTGTGGCTTCCTAGGTCCATAATAAGCAAGGGAACGTTATACTGCCTTTATCTATTAACACAGAGGTAAATCTGCAAGATTGTTATAATAGGTAGCCCTATCCGTCCGTTATACCCGCAAATAGGAATTAGTTTAGGCAGTTCTTTAAAGGGTGCATTTAGAAAATTAGCCAGCTTTATAGCATACTAGGTATCTATTAAGGTAAAAGCATTTACTCTAGAGTTAGCTAAAGCAAAGGTTAAAACTTAATATCTATTACGGAATAAAGTATAAGGGATAGTACAGCTTCTTCTACTAACTAGCCGACCTAGATTAATATATAACATATTAATCCCTTTTAACCCTAGAGAGAAGTCTTCCTCTAGGGTTCCTTTTTTTCTAACTCTATACTATTCTCCTGGATTAACAGAACCTCACCCGCTTTTACATTTATTAGGCAATCCTTTACAATATAGCCCTTCTGGCCGCAAGAGAAGCAAGCTCCCTAATCGCTAAGGGCCTATATACAGGGGTTACTATATATAGGCTAAGCATTCACTAGACCTACGGTAGGACTAGCTGTATAACTAGCTGCTAAATTAGCAGCGGGCTATATGGCCGGTGCTATAGGGGTTGCAGGTCTTACTAGGGCGCTACAGCCCGTTCTAGTAGTACTTATATTTTAGTTGGCAGAGCTTCTAGTCTTATACCGCTTAGCACGTATCTTAATTTAATAGAGGCCCTAGTTAATAGCTAGGCATTAGTTTATAAGTTCCTTAAGCGTCTATATAGTAGTATAAACTAGTAGTATAGCGCGCTGTAGGTATAGGGTAAGCTTATTAAAGAGGTCTGGCATTAGATCTTCCTAGGGGATTTAAGCCTATCCAGCTAAGTGTAAAAAGCGGGTCTAAAAGGCTAAGAAGATCTCTATTATTTTTATATTTAGGCTTTTATAATTAAGCCGGGCGTTCTATACTTTAAAGGGGTCCTTATAAATAGAAGATAGGTAGTTAATTATCTTTTCTTTGGAGAGGAAGGGGTCTACTAAGTCCTAGGCGTATTACGGACATAGGTATGTCTATACATTACTACTAGTGCAGCCGAAGACGTATGCTATTTTAGCTTAGGTATTAGGAAAGTAGTCTGCATTAACTTTAAGCTTGTCCTGCAGTTAAAGCTTCTAGTTATTAAATATAGGGTCGATTCCATCTGTAAGTAATAGGGGGTCTACGACCGTCGCGGATCGCGATAATGCTAATACTATACGTTAGGCTAGGGCCTTAAGGACTATAGCAAGCCTCTAGGTGTCTAATAACTTATTACTAGGCGTAGGGGTATCTCTAGTTTCAAGCAGCTCTCAGAGCTGTTTAATTTCAGCATTAGCTGCTGCAAGCTCTTTCTAGGGGGTCAAGACGGCAACTGTTTCACTATTAGAGGTATTTACGGGTCCTGCAGCGGCTTTACCAGCTGCTATGTTTCTTAGCATAGTAGTAGGGGTACTGGGTAATTTCTAGTATTTGTTTATTTTCTAGGGTTCTGGTCTATACGTGTCCTATTTTTTAGGTTTCGCGTTCTATTCGTGTTCTTTTGGTTCTGGTAATGTCCTTAGGGTCCTATTCTGTTTCCTTATTCTATTCGTGGTCTTATAGATATATTTAAATTCCTTCTTAGGAAAAGAGAGTGGTAACGAGCTTTGGATAATGTTAGCGACTTAGTTAATCGAGGCACGAGCACGGCAAGAGGGTCGCGCAAGCCTATACGATTGGATTGTCTATAAACGAGGATCTAAAGCTAGAGAAAGGAAAGGGAAAGAACGGAAGCACCGCTCGAAGTTATGTACAATTCTCTGGTCACGTGACGGCAATTTGCGGCAATCTGCGGCAACGTGCCAGCGCCGTAATAGGAGGTAATTAAAACCCTAAAACTATTAAGTATACTGCAGCAGAGCTATATATACTCTTAGTATAAGCATACCTATAAAACGCATATTGGCTGTATCCTTTTCTTTATTAGCTCCTAGAAGCACACTACTATATAATAGTTGCTTTAACCTTTATAGACCCTAGCCTACCAGATATATATAAAGAGGAGATTAATATCTTCTCTAATAAGTTAGCAAGTATACTACTTTAGAACTTTAAGTATAACCATATAATTGACTTAGAAGAAGGCAAGACGCCACCATAGATGCCTATCTATAACCTCTTATAGAAAGAGTTGCAGATCCTATAGGAGTACCTAGAGGGTGCTCTTAAAAAGGGCTGGATTAGGCCCAGTAAGTTGCCTTCTAAAGCGCCCATCCTTTTTATATTAAAAGCAGAAGGTATAATACGGCTATATATTAACTACAGACGCCTAAATAAGATTATAATTAAAAACTAGTACCCCTTACTGCTAGTTAGCAAACTCTTTAATAGGCTTAGCTATGTAAAGATATTTATAAAGCTGGATCTTCGTAATACGTACTATAGGATTTATATTAAAAAGGGAGATAAATAGAAGACCGCATTTAAGATACGCTATAGTTACTTTAAGTACCTAGTAATGCCCTTTAGTCTTACTAACACCCCTATAACTTTTTAGAGCTATATTTAAAAAGCTTTAGGGACCCTAGTGGATACTATCTACATAGTTTACCTAGATGATATTTTTATTTACTTAAATAACGAGGATAAGCATGTTAAGCATGTTAAGCAGGTACTGCAATAGCTCTGCGCTTAGGGCCTCTATACTAAACTATTAAAATATATCTTTTATATTAAGAACGTTAAGTTCCTAGGCTTTATTATTACACCTAAGGGTATTATAATAGATCCTACCCGCGTAAAAGCTATTAAGGAATAGCCTAAGCCTAAGTCCTATAGGGATATTTAGGTCTTCCTTAGCTTCGCCAACTTCTATAGGCGATTTATCTAGAACTACTCAGATACTATATACCCTCTATATATATATCTTATATGGGCATATTGCGACCTAATGTTAGATAGGGAGAAGAAGAAGTAAAAGCGCAAGAAAGGGCCTACTAAATGGTATTGTAAGGGCGCGAAGAGGCTTCAGGGAAGATTCGAAGGAACAATATAAATTCTATCTAAATCTATGGGTATATAGCTCTTGCAGAGTACAAGACGTTGCGTAAAGAGGAGAAAGGAATAACGAAAGAATCTTATAATTAAACAGTTAGGGGTTTTGGTAGTCGATGCGTGCGTATATACGCACGCGGTCTTTAACGGATTTCGGTAGAATTTAATTAAATTTAATTAAAGCGTCGGAATTTATCTGTCAAGTGTTTTACTAAGACATTCCTACTATAACTGGGCTAGTGTAAGGGATCTTTTGGCGGCTGCCAAGGCTAGCCTTCGGCTAGCCCTTGGCACCTCCTTATAAGCTCCCTTGGGCTTACAGCCCTTCCCTCCTCATCGGTTCGTCTCTCTCTGTACTTAGGGTATTGCTATACCTACTCTTTACCATATCGTCCTCTTCTATCGACTCTCCTTGTGACTTATGCTCGGCTTGCCTGCTCCCTACCGTACACCTGGGCAATAGCCTTACAGCTAGTCCCGTTACAGTACCCCCCCTTTAGCTAAAGGTCCAAATAATTTAATTTTAGTTAAGACTTATTACTTATCGCGTTTTTGTGTATTTGCGTTAGTGGCAGTAGCGGTATAGCGTTCTGCCGGTTCTAATTATTAAATAAACTAATTAGGATTTTCCATGCCCGGTATAGAAAATCACTATTAGTTTAGTTAAGGCGGTGAGCCAAACTAACATCTTTACAGTAGGTCTTGGCAAGGCAAATCTAACCAATTAGACAACTTTAACCGCCGGTTAAAGTTCCTTAATATTTTACGTATTACATAACCGTATTATAAGCGTTATAATGCATTTTAAGTTCTTTTTAATTTTGAGTTTCCTACTATTATATTTTATATATTTGTGTTAGGTAGCAATTATTTACCTTTATATTATATCTATTTAGCTAGAGCAGGCCGTAAAGGGTAGTCCTTATAGAATTCTTTTACCAAGAAAGGCGCATCTACCTTAATCTAATTATAGGTTTCCTAGGTTTATATTTTATATCCTTCCTACTTAATAAGAAGTTTAAATTATTTAAATCGTGTTTTCTATTGTATATTATTAATTAAGTTAATAAAGTAAGAACTATTACCGTTATTAACAATTATAAGAGGTAGCAGCGGCACTTTGCAAGTTATAGAATTATCTTTTAAAGGTTATAATAAGCTTACGTAAAACATTGGGTGTATTTTTATCTTAGTTAGCAGTTTAAGCTTATAGGCGTATGGGCTTAGTTTCTTCTTAATTTAGTATAGGCCCGTAAACTTCTAATTAAGTTTCTTTAAGGGCCGTTAAGTCCGCAGGTTTCGTGTATTTAGGTAAACTATATTACCTTCTTTAAAGTCCCACATGGAAGCTTATCCTTTATTCGTATACCATTCTTATACCGTTTAAGCGTATATTAATTTACTTCTTAATAGTTTCGTTAACTGCTTTATTTAATTAGCAAAGTTATATATATTAATTAGCCCGCGAAGCCCTACTACACGCGTCCATGTTGCCACGGGTGGAAACATTATCTGGAATCCTATTCCTATTAATGGCCAAGTGCAGAGGCGATGGTAGAGAGCCGTCGCAGCGCATGCAGCGCTGTTGTTCGACTCTGTGGTGATGGGCCCGCAACGCGTACAAAGCATCGCCCTTAATAACACCAGGAGCCTTACTGCCTCCGCTTAGAGCTCTTATTCTACCATCTAGAGAGGCCTAGCAAGGGAAACTAGGATATAAAAACCGCCCAATATACAACTACCTGGCTTATAGCCAGGCCTAAAACTGGCCTTATCTAGCTAGTTAACGTAGACGCGTCCTAGGCATATAATAGGACACCCTTAGGCTTGCACTAGCTCTAAAATCGCGAAGTATATATAATAAGGGCATAGGGATCCTCCTTTTATAAGAACTTATTAAGGTTAACACGTTATAGATACTTTATATAAAACTTATTAAGGCCCTAAGGCCACCACAAAGAACTTATTAAGGCCCTAAGGCCACCACAAAGAACTTATTAAGGCCCTACCTAAAGAACTCATTAAGGCCCCTTTATAAGGGCCTATCTGGTATCTGGTACACTTAGATAACTTAGAAGAGGGTTTTAATAGGCGTGGTACGCGCGACCTAGTACAGCGACAGCAATATAACGGCGACGTGACGGCAACCAGACGGCTTAATGAGGTGGAAACATAGGTAAAGCTCTAGGCAGCGGAAACACAGGCCAGCTTTAACGGCCCTATAGCGTTCGACTTACAGTTAACTTATAGTTAACCTATAGTTAACTTATAGGCGACTTACAGGAGGGTCTTAATAGGCGTAGTGCACGCAACCTAATACGCATATGTATAAGGCAACTTATAGGAGGGTCTTAATAGGCGTGGTGCTCGCAACCTAATGCATATATATAGGGGAGGCTATAGGGGAAACACAGGCCAGTCAGACAAGGACTCGACAGTTAGAGATATAGGCCAGCTTATAAAAGGGGGGGACACAAGCTTAGTTAGTAGGAGAGGGAAGAGTAGGTTATCTAGTATAGGACCTAGTGTCTCTACGGCCCCTCTCCTACAAGACATAGTCGGCCTATTATAAGGAGACTCTTATAGGCAACGCAAAACAGGAACTGGTAGCAGTATAGGGTGTTACGCCCCTATATTACTACTAGCCTCCCACAGGGCGTAGTGTGTAGTAGCCACTACTGGCTCTAAGGACCTTACCCCTTAGCTAGGCCCTAACCCTTAGTGCACTTAGTAGGTAGGTAGGATCACGTCCTAGCCGGAGAGACTACTACGTGGCTTAAGAGAATGGATACGCGTGTTAGTATACCAACAGACAGAACCGTTCGCCTCTAGGGCGGTACGCCAGTAAGATATGCTTAAGGAGCAAATAGGAGTTACTTAGGTAGGGGAGGCTTTTAGTCTAGGCCTTAACTATAGAAGGTACCCAAGGCTTCTATATTATAGGATGCAGCCACAACGCCCTCGTAGGATTACGCTAGTAGGTACGTAAAAAGGGAGTTGCGACCCCTAAAAGCGGCAGCTTATACCCATACCAGCAGAAATAATAAAGAAAGGCGTAAAACTAGAGGCTATAGAAGGCTCCCAAGCTATACAAAAGCATACCAACTCTAGAAGGAGATTCTTATATAAACCACTAGGGGGCAGTCTAGTACTTAGGTTAACCCCATTATAAGATATCTAAAAGAATGGTAAAGCCCCCTGTTAATTAGTAGTGGCAGCTAACTGCTTATAGAAAGCCCCCTAAGCCTTTAGGCCTAGGTAACTGGGACTAAATACTAGAAAACTAGGGTAGAGGCCTAGATAAGCAGGCATATCAAACTCTACTATATAACTACCTATAAAGCCAATGCAATGCAAAGGGTGTAAAAGGAACGCAACTCTAACGTCATAAAGTATATTAAGACACGCCTAAACAAACTATAGAGGGACCCTAGGGTGCCCTATAGGAGAAGGAACCAACAACCCCAAAGTAGGGAAGATATATTAGGAAAACAGGTGGAGAAAGCAGAAGAAAAATAGTACGGCGCTAGGGCCTAGGCCTATATAGAGGAGGAAGGGAGACGCGTAAGAGGCCAGCAAAGATAACAGTAAGGGAGAGAAAGGAGCCAAAGTAGAGTATAAAAGAGTACTGGAAAACCATCTACCGCAATATAATACTAGTTGGACCGACGCTAGAGAGATAAATAGGAGTTAAAGGTATAGAGGCAGACTTAGGCAAAGGGAACCTAAGCCGTAGCATAGGTAATGCTATAGGGGGTAAATACCTAAGGGCTCCAAGAGGGCCTAATAAAGGCAGAAAATACAATAGCAACACTCTTAAGGATAGGAATAATAGGACTAAAAAATTAGCTTCACTGGGTAGGTATCCTAGTAGGTAGCCTAAGGTATAAATATAGCTGGCTAAAACAGACACCAAAATACGTAATACTGTTATGCCCCTTACGCACCGGCCAAGAAGCAATGCTCTTAGCAGCTAGTATAGAAAACTATAATACACTACTCTTAACATAGAAAGGCCTTAAGGCGGCTACCTGGTGGCTTATTAGCTAAAATATACTAGACCAGTTCTGGGTTGCAAAGGAAATAGCAATAGAAGGTAAAGGGGCGAGTAATAGGCGCCCCCTAATAACTCTACAGGAGTAGAGTACAGTGTGTAATACTAGCGCGTCCATAGGTTTGTTACGGCAGCAGTGGTTCCTAAGGAGGTCAAAAAGTAAGGTAGTAGAGTACCACTGGTAACTCGTAGGCGACTTATAAGCGAGCCCCAAAAGGCGGGGAGACGGATCACGGGGTTTTCTCAAATAGAGTTTTCTCCCTATATGTATATAAGGAGTAGTCCGCGTGGGCCTAACAGGGATCCGAATCAGACGTTAAGCAATGAATAATAATATATATTAATTAACTGAATCCGTTTAATTATGGGTCCTATTATATTAATTTTAGGTTATAGTTTAAATCTAAGTCAAGGGTCTTATCTATAGGTTATGTAGAATAGCGTCATGCCTGTTAATACGTTTATTATATTATTTGCAGTAAACTTAGCTAAAGGCAGCCATTTTTCCTAATCGTCTTATAGGTAGGAGCAGTATATTTATAGATATTATTTTATAATCACATTTACAATTTTAGTTTAACTATCTGTCTTTAGATAAAATGCAGTTAAGAGTTATATTTAAATGCTTAATTATTTATATAGAGCTTGCCAGAAGTCTAAAATAAACTAGCTTCTGCGATTGGATATTATCAAGTTAAGAAGCTTAAAGACGTGCTTAACAAAATATTTAGCTACTAATATTGCATTAATTAAGTCTATAGGAATTATATATCGCATTTTTATAAGGCGGTTAACGACTACTATAATATTTATAAACCTATTACTGTTAGGCAAATTAACTATAAAGTTAATTAAGATATCGCGCTATCTTTGCATTGGAATTAGTAACGGTTAAAGTACTCCTTACTTTTTTACATATAAGGTCTTTCTATACACGCATATCCTGCATACTTAAACGTATTTTTATATGTAGTTATACATTATAGGCTAGTAGTATGTGTTGGTATTACAAGGTGATATTACGTATCTACAAGTTGTAGGTAGTATGATGGTTGATATTCTATATCTCCCTCCTACTTGAGGAAGGGTGAGGAGCTTAAGGCTCCTCGCCACGCTAGTGCCGCGGCGACACGTGACGGCAACTTGCCTTGCGTGACGGCAACTTGCCTGTATTCCCAACACTGGCAACTCTTCTTTTGCGGTTGCCATCTATATATATATACCGCTCGACTAGCATAACAAATATCAATCCTCCTTACTTACTATTGCTATTATAATATAAGTCTCACTGTCCTAAAATTTGCCTCTTAGCACGTGGTGCTTTCTTACTTAGGAGTTATAGGTAGATATCTTGTTAAAAGGGCCGCTAAGGCGCTAGTAGTAAGCGAGCCAATAGCGATTTTCTATCCCAGGGATAGAAAATCCTAATTGGCTAGTTTAAGTTAGGGTTTACAGGATGTTATGCTCCTACTCCCTTTTAACCTAACCTTTAACTTATATATATAGAGTGTTTGTATTAACAAATATTTCTAGAGCCTTATTTGGGTTTGCCTTTGTTATTACATCTACTAGGTTATTTTAACCGTTAATCCATTAAATCTTAAAGAGTTCTTGCCGTTAATAGGATTGCTAAAGTGCTAAAATATTAATTATAAGGCGCTTCTCCTTTATGGTATCAAGCTTAACTAAATACTTATAGAGGGAATATAAGTTGGTACACACAATTATGGGGATAATAGGAAGTTTAAGTTAATCTATAATTATCTTTAGGGTAGTTCTAATTATAATTACTATGTTAACTCCGCTAACCATTCTATATATCTCTAATACTAGAACGCTTTAAGTAATACGCTTACTCTTAGTTAAGCTCTAATAGATAAGATTACTATAGATTATAAAGTCGTTTTCTCTAGTAGACTTATTCGCGATAATAATCTTATATCCCAGCTAGAAGCTAAAATCTTTATTATTTATAAACGACCTATTAACAAATACAAAGAGCTTAGCAGTGGGAAGATTAATAGGCACATAGAGTAGTCCCCAATTAAAATGGTTTATTTGCTAGGAAAGACGCTTATTTAGGGCAAGAATATTATCTTTAATTGGTTCCTAGTGTTAAGCGGCAATAGAGAGATTAAAGAAAGCCTTAGGTTAATAGATAGAAGCAATATAGGCTCCACAAGCGCGTTGCTCTATATATCCTTGCTTTAAAGAATTAGCGTTAATAACGTTAATTTTCTTACCTTAACCCTTCTGGCGTAAAGTAATAGAATCCTTGTTTAGGGAGAAGGTGTATCCATTAAAAAGTAATGGTATTATTAAATTAAGCCTTTCCTTTAGCTTTGCTATAAGATTTACCTTTACTAATTTATCTTCTTTAAGAGCTAAGAATTGGTTGTCTTCTAAGATAATTATATTATTAGTTTATATGCTAATAATTCCAAATAGAGTTCCTATGGTTATAATTAGGAAGCATAGGTTGAATATAGAAGTAGTTATTAAAAGCTTCTCTTTATAGTGCTTACTATAGGTAGCCCACTAATAGGTTCCTACCTCTGCGATTTTATATAATAGCTTAAGCACAACCATAATTATATCTTTGGGATATTAGTGACAAATTTACTCTAGAAGGTATACTAATATTAAGCGCTAAAGGTGCGTCTCTAATTAGGTATAGGCCTAAGTAATATCTTATAAATAAACCGCTATTCTATTCTTTATTAAGGAGGGAGCTAGTATAATAAT
>Ga0307507_10002880_pt1 | contig 34686 bp, 18 predicted proteins | sample 7_EM_MG_FD_207223 | JGI IMG/M metagenome (GOLD analysis project Ga0307507, IMG submission 207223) | Populus trichocarpa ectomycorrhiza microbial communities from riparian zone in the Pacific Northwest, United States - 7_EM | ecosystem: Host-associated > Plants > Roots > Unclassified | place...
CTGCATCAGGTCCCCGCTATATTCCCAATAGCGTCTACACGTGTCTCTGCCTATGTAGCCGCCTTATTTTTTACCCTTCTTTCCTTCCTTACATCCTCCCTACCTAGGGAGGCACTAGAACGGCAGCTAGCAGAGGACCGTTGCTAGAACTAGATGACTATCGCTAGAACCAGACGACCGTTACCAGAACCAGACGACCGTCGCCAGAGCCAGACGACTATCGCCAGAGCCAGACAACTGTCGCTAGAACCAGACGACCGTCGCTAGAGCCAGACGACCGTCGCCAGAACCAGACGACCGTCTCCAGAGTTAGACGACTGTCGCCAAAACCAGACGACCGTCGCCAGAGCCAGACGACCGTCGCCAGAACCAGACGACTGTCGCCAGAGCTAGACGACCGTCGCTAGAACCAGACGACCGTCGCCAGAGCCAGACGACCGTCGCCAGAACCAGACGACCGTCGCTAGAACCAGACGACCGTCGCTAGAGCCAGACGACCGTCGCCAGAACCAGACGACCGTCTCCAGAGTCAGACGACTGTCGCCAAAACCAGACGACCGTCGCCAGAGCCAGACGACCGTCGCCAGAACCAGACGACTGTCGCCAGAGCTAGACGACCGTCGCTAGAACCAGACGACCGTCGCTAGAGCCAGACGACCGTCGCCAGAACCAGACGACCGTCGCTAGAACCAGACGACCGTCGCCAGAACCAGACGACCGTTACCAGAACCAGATGACCGTCGCCAGAACTAGACGACTGTCGCCAGAGCTAGACGACCGTCGCTAGAACCAGACGACCGTCGCCAGAGCCAGACGACAACGACTAGCCAGCGAGCACTATAAACGATTCAATCGATTGATCGAATCAAGGTAGCACAGACAGGTAGGCACAAATAGGGAGATGCTGACGGGTAGGCAGATACAGACAGGTAAGCAGATGCAGACAGGCAAGCAGATGCAGACAGGTAGGCAGATGCTGACGGGTAGGCAGATATAGACAGGTAGGCAGATGCAAACAGGTAGGCGATGCAGACAGGTAGGCAATGCAGACAGGTAGGCAATGCAGACAGGTAAGCAAATACAGATAGGCAAGCAGATGCAGACAGGTAGGCAGATGCTAACGGGTAGGTAGATATAGATAGGTAGGCAGATGTAAACAGGTAGGCGATGCAGACAGGTAGGCAATGCAGATAGGTAGGCAATGCAGACAGGTAAGCAGATACAGACAGGCAAGCAGATGCAGATAGGTAGGCAGATGCTAACAGGTAGGTAGATATAGACAGGTAGGCAGATATAAACAGGTAGGCGATATAGACAGGTAGGCGATATAGGCAGGTAGGTAAGTCAATAGATAGATAGGTAGAAGAGAACCATCGCTATATTATATTAAATTATCTAAAATAATATTATTTATTTTACTAGCCTTATAAATAGCTTTAAAGTAGCTTTTATTTATTTAAAATATGTTATTAGTATAAAAGAGGTAAATATAATTATAGTTACCAAATGTGTAGATTACTAGTAGGTTGCGTATAGGTTACGCGCAGGCTGTGCGCAGGCTACGTGTTAAAAAAACACGATATAGGCTAGTCGGTTGAGTTGCTAAATGACCTCAACTGCGCGCCAATTGCGTTAACCACCAACCATTGAGGCTATTGAAAGGGTACTATATTTTGCCGATGGATTCTTAATTAAGGTAATAATACTAATAATGGTAATAAGAATAAAGAAGTTAATAAGGACAATAAGTAGAGGGTCTAATTTAATATTAGTAATATTTACCACCTTTACTTTTACCCCTTAACATTATATTTATACTAAGATTTACTATTTATAGTATATATTTGCTTTGGAGCTCTAGCTTTTAATAGGCTAGTAGAGTGGATTTAAGCCTAGATCCACTCCAGTTTAGTTTAAAAAGATCACTAATCTCATCTATATCTTCTTCAGCTGTAGTAGTAGTAGGAGTAATCAGCTTTAATTTGCCCTTAGAACTTAACTTCTTGTAAGTTTAAGAAGCTTAATTAGCAAGCTTTTATAGCTGCTTTTAAGCTGCAATTTAAGCCTTCTGCCCCTTGGCAGTAGCCCTTGTTTGCTTCCTTTCTTCTACTAGCCGTGCTTTCTCGGCCTTCTCGGCCTCTTTGCGCTGTTAATCCTCTGCTTTCTGCTTAGCAGCAGCCTTCTCTTCATATAGACTTCTTGAGCGCACGTGTTGGTGAAATACGGAAGGTTTCTGCTGCACGATAAGGCTTAGGGGCTGAAGTTTAACAATAGAGGCCAACAGGAATATTAACACTTCTCCTAACGTGTGTATCAGCTCGTAACAGCACAATTCCTTAGGAGACGGTAATTTAAAACGATTGCTTATTCAGTATTAATACTGTTAGACCCCCATCTGCAGCAATTACAGCGAGGCAGCGCTCCCTCATATTACTAGTCTATTCTGGTGGCTTCTGTATGCATTTATAATACGAAGAGCTATACTTTGTTTGGCCTAAACCCACGCCAGCGCTAGCAGGGAGGGCGGCAGCCCGCTCAGGTTACCCCCTTGTAACATGTTATTAGCGTTAGATTGAGTAAGACGGCTTCCACGCTGCATACTATATTCTCCGCATCTCGTCCAGCAGGCAGCAGCAAAGCAATGAGTAGGACCAATCATTCGCGAGCAAAGGGGGTAATGTAAAATCTGCCAAGGGACGACAACCCTTCCCTAATGTTATGCTTACAAATACTCGTCGAGTGACCTCAACCTTTCCGCCCTTGCCTAGGCTCGTCTGACAGTAAGCGAGGATCGATCCTCTGAATAATATCGGAGTCTGCCGAAGACACTGGGGTTTGGGTGCCAGATGTCGAATCGGTAGCTGCATCTGGCGTCGTTCCCGTAGTATCCGTCATGATCATCACGTCCTCTAACCAGTCGCTACCAACAGCAATAGCTGCGGCTTCGGCATCGACTTCGAACTCGGCCTCTATGTCTTCTTCATCCCTCTTTCGCTTCCTGGTACTGATCTTTTGCCGACTTCCATCGTCCGAGAAGGAATCGGGCGAACGGGGTCGATGGGACGGAGAGTAGGGCCCCTCGACCTCGCCATGAACTAATGCCACGTGATTGTACCATGCAGCGCTGCCGTCGATCGAAGTATTGTCCTTTCCCTGGCGACGGCATTCGGGGCACGGGAACGGCTGATTGAAGATGCCCTCCTTCTGACCATGGGCTCGCCGTATATGCCTCGTAAGGCCTCCCCCTTCCACAAAGCAGCCCTCGCAGAGTAGACACCACGACGAACCCTTCGCTGGACTTGCGAATGAGGGAAGATTTGGCGCGTGGATCTTGCCATGGATTGTCTCAACGTGATTGCTCCATGCCGATGCGCCTCCTTCGATTAAAACATCACCCATTCCCTGGCGGAGGCACTCGTGACGAGAAGGGCCAATCGAACGTCCCGTTTCTGACATGCACCCTTTGGTAATGCTTCGTGAGCTCACTCCGGCCGCGAAAGGAGCCGCAGCCGAGAAGGCACCCAGACTGGTTCCGGCATTTGCGATTCCGGGGCTCGTTCGTTCTGGTCGGGGAGAGGGCTGGGTCAGGACCGTCGTCGGTACTCAGCCTCATCTTGTTTATCCTCTGCTTCGTCCGCGCCCTTCCGCCCGCCCATAGGGTTAGGTTCGACCTTGGGAATTTCTGACTCCGGACGCGGACTTGGTTGTGGTCGATGAGCCAGGTAATCAACAAGGAGGTCCATATAGAGCTTCGAGCGTTGTTCCACTGGAGAGCCTTGATCAACATCGTCAGTGCAGCTTTGCAGAAACTGAGCGACGGCAGCCGCCGCGCCATTGCCACGCTTCCTCGGCAAGGCCTTTCCTAGGCCGCATTCTCCCGAGTCCAAAGTCGGCAATCCTTGGGCCCTCAAGCTATCGACGCGTTGAAATGTTCGGTCCTCTTTTCTTGCACCTTTAAGTGCGACAGTCTCAAAGAAATTGTCGAGCTGAGATTTGATCGATCTGAATGCCTTCTTATCTTCCGCTTGCCGTGCTGTTTCCAAGGAAGTACGGAGACCGCATACGCCATTACGCCCTTCAAACTCTTGCAAGTCCTCTACAGTTGGGTCTACGGGAGCACCCACATCACTGCGTAGGGACATGCTGCGGAGGCTCTGAAAGAGACTGTCGTTGCGCCCAGCCATAGGCCCGAAGGCCAGCTTCATGAGATCCTCGCAGACCCGCTTGGTCTGATAACTATCCTAGAATACCTATGTGGTATTGGACGGGATATAGTTGCGCAGGGCATCGGTGAGGACACCTATCGAGCAGAACCAACGTCGGCAACTTTATTCTCACGCTTCGCAGAACTAAGCGGGGCATACTAGCTACGAGGTGGGAGAAAGGGAAGAGAGGTGCTTCATACGTGTGTGCATTTAGCGTCGTAGGTCTTGCTTACCGTCAAGTCCGGCTCCGGCGCCGACCCGCATCGTGTAGAAGCGCGGATCCTCGCGGAGACCCTGACGAGGCATGTTCGGCGCCACAAATTGTAGAATGTAGCACTAGAGAGTTGGAAAATGGGGCGGTCGAGGATCTCTTCCTTCCATTTCAGTGGCAGGAAGTCTACGCTTTCGAGTGCAGGTCGACAGAGCAGCGCCTCAACAGACTCGAAGCTCGGCTCGAAGGCGTCGTCATTAATTGCGTGGGCGGCGATGATGCTAGCGAGACAAATAGTGCTATACGGAACGAGAGTCATGAAAAAGGAGATTCTGCAAAAATTAAAGGGGTGAGCGGTACAGAAGTGCTGTTGGAGCGGAAGAAAAGAAAGCAGCGGGCTTACAGCCCGGCGTGGTCACGGAAAAACTCGGCGTGGTTAGAACCTTTCTGACTGGGCGGGAAACGCGCTTAGTGACTTTCGCAAGGCTGCAGGTACGTGGCCCCGGCTCACGCTCGAGCCGCTTGACTATATACGGCTAGGCAGCAACAAGAGGAACTGTTGTGTGCAAGCGAAAGGGGTAACACCGGTTTTGCAGGCTACGGTAACAAAATGGTCTGAAAAAATTTGTTTCCTGCAATGACCAGGATAAGGTAAGCCAGTGGAAGCAAAGATATTAGAAATTCGATGCTATTTTATAGAAGACACAGAACGTGTTTCATCCACCGTCTGAAAGTTTTCAACCCTTACTCAAATCAGTCTGGACTGCTGAACAAAAATCTTGAACACCAAGAACATTAATCGAGGCTATGAGAGAATGGCTTGCGCAACAGCAGTCAAGGAAAAGCAGCCCGAGGCCACGCATCTAGAGCAAATATTTGAAACTTCCTACTGCTAATCGCCCTTAGCCACCTGTCTGCCAAGATCCCAAACAGAGACTATTTCAAAGCAGATCCACCGAAATGAGACACCCGATCCCAGTCGCTATAATGCAAGGGCTGTGGCGGCAGAACAAATGGTGGGTTGGCGCTGGATATGCTGTAGGACATTGGTAGACACGAACGAGGGTTTTGTGGTGTTGACATTGCCTCTGGTTATTAGATGTAGAGGAGGCGGATATAGGCCGTTTGCTAGTGTCCTGATTTTTTGGTACTACTTTGAACTGAAGTGTGAGACTAAACAGTGGCAGCCGTCGATGAGACCGCACCTCTCCTTCCTACAATTGCGCTTGTTAAAGCCCTAGTGGTGGACGCATCTACATCAATTGACGGGAATATCCCACCGGCTGACAGGTTTGGTGGAGGAGAGGTAGTCCTGATCAGCAGCATCTTCGCCCTCATCACTATCATCACCTCCATCTTAAATTTGCATTTCAAAAACCCTCGCCTCTACCTACTCCACCTCGCCCAGTTACTGCCTCAATCGCTATACCTGGGCATACCCACCGCCTTGATCTTCTTTGTCGCCAGCCCAGCTATCGTGAAGCCTGGCCGAGTAGCATTCTCATGGTGTCTTGTCCTATTCTGCTACCTCTTTAAGCCATCCTGGGCGCTGGCATTTTTGGTGCTAGTCGGGAGCGGTTTAGCTGCGCGACAGGGCCGATACCGCAAAACCGATAAGGTCACGGCTCCACTCAAATTTTGAGTCACTCGCGAGCTATCCAATATATTGAGGGGTAGCCACCACCTCAATTGGCTTTCTGTTGGACTTGTCTAGAGCATATACTTGGGCCTCTTGGTGAGTCTATCTATCTTCATGTCAATTGGCCTTGTCTTCCTCTTTGTCAGAGCTTCTCTCCCTCCACCACTCTCATATTACCGAGCTCCACCTGCTCTCCGCAGAGCTCTCTCACAGAGCTTTCCCAACCCTTCCAGCACCACTTAAGCTAATGCCTCTTACCAGTCCAGCCATGGCTCTCCCTACCTCTGCCGCCAAGCGGCTCATATCTCATCTCTCAACCCAAATCCGACGCTACGCTGCGCCCGGCGAAGGCAGAATTCCCCCCTCCAAGAAAAAATATGTCCCGACCTCTGGGAGCTACCCCCTAGGCTTCCTCGCCGCGAGCGCACACGTCGGCGTCAAGGCGTCTAACACGCGGTTCGACGATCTGGCACTGGTGGCCTCTGAGACGCCATGCGCGGGCGCGGCGGTGTTCACCAAGAACAAGTTTCAGGCGGCGCCGGTGACGGTAACGCGGGACATGCTGGCGCGGCGGGGCGGCAGCGGGATTAGGGCAGTGGTGGTGAACTCAGGGTGTGCGAATGCGGTAACGGGGAGAGGGGGGATAGAGGATGCAGTTAAGATGGGGGAGGAGACGGATAGGTGTTTTAGCGGGGAAGGAGATGGGTTGGGGTCGGGTACGATTGTAATGAGCACGGGGGTTATAGGGCAGCGGTAAGCATTCTATTTCTGAGCTATGGAAGAGATGCGTTGGAGGAGTGTGTGGGTGTATTTGAGTGCTGATGTGTCAATAGATTACCCATCCAAAAAATCACCTCCAAAATCCCCTCCGCATACGCATCCCTAGGCTCAACCCACGACCACTGGCTAGCCACAGCTCGCGCTATCTGCACCACCGACACATTTCCTAAATTACTCTCCCGCTCCTTCACGCTCCCTTCCTCTCCTAACACAACGTACCACCTAGCAGGTATGACCAAAGGCGCCGGCATGATCCACCCAAACATGGCCACCCTCCTCGGTATTGTCTGCACCGACGCACCCATCGCACCCGCGCCTCTGCAATCTCTCCTAACAGCCGCAATCGACAAGTCTTTTAACAGCATCTCAATAGACGGCGACACCTCAACCAACGACACCGTCGCCCTCCTAGCCAACGGCGCCGCAGGCGGCACCCCGATCGCCGACTCCGCAAGCCCGGACTACGCAGCAATGCAAGAAACACTGACGACCTTCGCGGCCGACCTGGCTAAACTAGTCGTCCGCGACGGCGAGGGTGCGACCAAATTCGTCACCATCCGCGTGACCAACGCGGCCTCTTACACCGACGCCAAGCGCGTCGCGTCCACCATCGCGCGCTCGCCGCTTGTGAAAACGGCGCTATACGGCAAGGACGCTAACTGGGGTCGGGTTCTCTGCGCCACAGGCTATGCTGAGGGCGTTGAGTCCGTGGTGCCGGAGCAGACGAGCGTGAGCTTTGTGCCGACGGATGGCAGCCCGGAGCTGAAGCTGCTGGTGCGGGGAGAGCCGGAGGCGGTGGATGAGGCGCGGGCGGCGCAGATACTGGAGGCTGAAGACCTGGAGATCTTGGTGAGGCTGAGCGAGCGGGAGGGCGAGGAGGCGGTGTATTGGACTTGTGATTTCAGTCATGAGTATGTTACCATTAACGGTGATTATCGGACGTAAAGAAGAACTGAGAAATACCTGGCTAAAATAAAGTTCATTTGTTGAGATGGTTAAGTGTTTAAAAATGGCCGATGATGTAGAGGTAGCAGGGATGGTATCAATGTGCCAGAGTTATGGGTCCATCATTGACCGTCCATGTGTACGAACCACAGGACCATGTCCCCTTTCCCCAAGCATTTTCTTACGGAGGACCGGCCCGTAAGAGGCTTGCAGAGTTTCTTCGTCTACTTGATGCTCGTTGGCGTTACCATCAGAATTAGTCTGCTCTTGGTGCCTTTGAAGATGTACTACCGGGCCGTGGCCTCTTTCTCCTAGCATCTTTTTGCGCAGAACCGGCCCAAAAGTTCTTTTCTCTGCTTCTTCAGCAGCCTTACTCGCAAATGCCTGTGTCTGGCTTCCTATAGCCCTCAGCTCTTCCCTCTCCTCTCCGTTCTCGCCAGCCACATACTGCCTTACTACCCCGACGAGCTCCTCCTCACCCTCTCTATCCTTCTCCCACTTCCCAAACTCCTCCCACCACCACCTGTGCGTGACTCCATCATTCCCCTTAGAGCCCGCCACCCCATCCTCTCCGACCCTCGCAGCCCATGGCTTGTCAACGATGTAGTGTAGACAGCACACTGAGCCATCATCCCACATATCCGGGTGCCAATACCGCATCGTATTCAGTGCATTGAACTGGTACCCAACGCTCCGCCACCTCCCCTCGAAAAACGCCGTCAGGAAATCCTGATCCGGAAACGTATACGCAGCCAGCGATTCCGGCTCGGCACTCTCAAACGCCCGCATCAAGCGCTCACCAAGCCGCTGGCTGGGCGCGAAGACAAACATACCCGAATCCAGCAGCCGGTACTCTGGCGGCGCGTCCGGCGTCACGGGCCGCGGGCGCGAGAGCGCGGACGGGTGCGTCAGGCCGGTGTAGGCGCAGTTCGGCGGTGTCCAGGACGCCGGCGCCCACGGGTCGCGGTCGCGGTCGAGGTTGCAGACGCAGACGTGCGTGGCCAGGATGCCGTCGTCGGGCAGCGGCTCGCTATCGAAGACCGTGGATGGGTCGCGCAGCACGAGCATGTCGGCGTTGAGGAAGCATATTTTCGTGTAGGGGAGGGAGGGCAGCTCGAAGACGCGGAGTTTCGTCCATGTGTTGGCGAAGCGCTCGGCGATGAGGTGCTTGGGGTCAGAGTTTGGAGGGAGGAGTGGCTCGACGGGATGGAGGATTAGGTTTGAGTGGCGGGATTCAGATTCTAGAGCGGCGATGCAGGAAGCGGGAAGACTAGACGGCGTGTAGAGGATGATGAGGGGGTACGAAGGTGAGTGCTTTCGCAGCGTGTAAGCAAGAAGAATAACACCAGCGAGATAGGAGGGGCGAGTTATTAGGGTTGCATAGGCATGTTTTGGAGCTTTAGGTGCCATATTTGTAGGAGATATAATATGATGTTTGAGTGAAAACTCGACATGGTAGAAAAGTTTCGTATTAAAGGTGACAGTGATAGGTGGCGGCGTTGTTGCGCGTTCACCTGCGCGGCGTGACGTCATCAGGACGCTATGTCAGAAGTTTGTGGGAAGGCTTGTCTTAACTCACATACTAAATTTCAGGTTAAGGATAGTTATAATAGTAGAACATCATGAGCTCTTTAAGATGGCTATGTAATTTTGTAAGTAAACCCTTGCCTATGAAGTCTGCCATACGATTCTTTGCTCTAGACTTAATGGAAACGCATTGCCAAATTAGGAAACGTACATTAAGTGTCGGCTGCTGGCCCCTTCCCTAGGTTCCTGGAGGCTTTCTGGTAGTCTGCATCTATCAATATGGCCATAGAGCTGTAGGCAAGGTAGGGTAGGGCATGACGCAATTATCAATTTGAAATCCGTCCTTGAAAAGCTGGAAAGAATTATCGCCGGAGCTCTGGCTTGCGCGCGCCCATTGACGAAAACTTCGGAATGAAGGAACCTAAGGTCAATCAAACGAGGTTTGATCACACTAATACGAAGAAATGTGTGGCCGCCATCCATTTTCACCATAGTTGCCCGATTGCAGAAGCGGAGTCGAGCTACTCGTGTGGTATTGACTACTGTTACAGAACGAGAGCTGGTCGGAACGAAGAAATGTGGGGGTTCTGAAATCCTAAGGTGTTGATGCTTCCGGCGTACGGCGGCGACGTCACCACCATGCTCTGTGTTGCGCTCGCCTTTAATTCGAAGGGCAGAATAGCAAAAGCTTCAATTGGAATGCTGTTTTTCATGGCGTCAAGCCGGTTTACATATGCCATGCGATAGTCAATCGCGTCCCTACCGAAATCGCATTCTTGACAGCAGCCACCGCCCAATCCCCCGTCTCCAGAGCACAAGGCCACCAACTCCAAACAACCACACGAGCAACGCGAATCTTCTCCTCAACTTCGATTTGATATCAGCTTTTCCGCTAATCAACCAGCTTCGCGGGAACTCGTGTGGAAACGGCTCCACCGGCACCTCTACCTCTAGTATCTTACACAACGGCTCCCACCCATCCCTCACATCAAAATAATGCAGCTGCCCCTCCGGTACAACTCTCCTTAAATATTCTGCATGCCTCTCATACAGCTCCTCATGATTACTCATCGGCCACGCCGGCACATCTTCCTCCTGCATCCCCACAGCCTGTGGCACGCGCCTCCAGAACTCGAAACTGAAGACGCAGAACCGCCTTATTGTCGGTGAAAGCCACAGCAACGGATGGCTGTACAGCTCGTGTATGCTGCTCCATAGCGCGACATAGCTGCCCCACCAGCTCTCCCTCTCACGCGTTGTGCATATCACCTTGGCGTGCGGATAGAGCTCCAGCAGCTCCTCGACAAAGTAGCAACCTGGCTGATCTGTGCTTGCGACACAGCCGTCTGTGAACTCTCGAAAGCAGGTGAGAATAAAAGCTCGGTCGGAAGATGTGCGGATAGGGCAGCGTGAGGCGAGTTCGAGGAGCTGGCGTTGACGGTGCGCTGAACCGCTGAAGGAGTCGCTGCCTCCGTCGAAGACGGGGCCCTGGAGGAGGATGGAGAGGGCGTGGCCGATTGTTGTGGTGCCAGTGCGTGGGAGACCGCAGGATATCACCTGGAATGTGGGTTTACTGAGGCTGTCAGCATTTTCCTTTCTTTCGGCCATTGAAGGCCAGCTGCGTTTGGACGACTTCGTAGATGGAGAGACAAAGATGGTAAGATTGTGACTTTCGTATCGCACATAAGTTGAAAGAGATAGAACCCAAAGTAGGAAGAAGCTGAAATTCGTATATTCTACGGTAGAGGCTTGAACTCGCGGCTTGCTGCCGATGCGCCGTGAGATGCGAAGACGCGGGGAGCTGTACAATCGGTTCAGAAAAGGACGATCAAATGTCAGAAACCATGATCAACGATAGAAATTTGCCGAATCCTCACCTGTTTTGAACCCGTTTCTATACTCGCACATGACACCATCCATCCTCCATACTAATATATCGCCGTTGCCTATTTTATCTCTTATTTTAGTTAGCGCCATAACAAACAGGAGGAGAGCTAAAGCACCTAAGAATACTATAAATAATACTTCCAAAGCGCTTGAAGAAGTAACCTTACTGTTAAACCTATATTAACGCCTTTTATTATTATAAAACAGCCTAAAAATCTTTAAACCTTCATTCTAAATTTAATCATATACGCTAATACTATAAAGATATTTAGTAAAAGTAGTAATTAATTTACTACTACTAGTCGCATCCTATATATTGCCTAATAATATATATTATACTATAGCTAAAGTCTTTATACCAGTAATCCTTAATAGTAGGTTTTATATATAAGCCTATATATATAAGTACTACTAAGTATATATAAAGCTCTAGCTTATATACTAGTTTCTATAGCTAAGAACTATCTTTTAGTTTTTTTCTCTTTAGGTATTAAATATAGCTTAGTATTTTAGTTTATAAACTCTATAAGCTTATTTGGTAGCTTATTAGTCTAAAATAGCTTAAATATTTAATAGGAATTGCTAGAATTAATATAGTGTAAAAGCTTTAGGGTGCTATAGGTATTTTTATTATAAATAGGAAAAGGCTTAAAATAAGATAGTAGTTTAAGTATAGGTAGTAGCTTTTTCTTTATCCAATATAATAATTTAAGTGTTACGGACAGCTTAAGTACAATGTTACGACTACTTAGAGAAGAGTTGGAAGAAGTTAGTTGGTTAATAAGGGCACGGTCCAGGATAGATCTGGTAGAACTATATGACGAAGGATAGTAGCTAAGGTCACGTAATATGATCTGTGTAATTTGTATAATCTATATAATCTATAGGGTAGAGTAGATAGAGCATACGTACCTCACGGAGCGAAGGGATTTCTTAGGCATATGGTTGTGTATTTAAAGGACCACAGTCCCTATCCAGATAGTTCTCTCTTTATAGTAAATCTTAGAATATAATTGGAGTTAATCTGTTAGGCAACCACTCTACTAGTTATTATTATATTGTTAATCTGTTGTTATCTATATTACCTAGCCTATTAATAAACCCACCGTAGTAACTACTACAAGGTTCCGTTATATATTCACTACCTAGTTATAGTATTAACAAAGTTAAACAACATGCTACCTAAAGCAGCAGTTATAACGTTATCAACGGCAGCAACTACCTCAGGCGGAGATACCAGTATAGCAGATACTGATTTACAGTTAATTACGCGAGGTTAGTTATAGGAAATGGTTAATTACTTACAAAACAATAATAGGATACTTAAAGAATGCATTAATAGAATTAGAGTAGTAAAGGTTAAGCTACCTTTAATTAAACGATTCTTAGGAGAGAAGTTAAAGCTTAAGAGATCTCTTATGTAAATGCACTTTAAGGTTATGCAAGAAGGAGCGAAGCTAGTAACTGTGACGGCTCGCACAAATGCCTCTGAACCAAAGCTTGTGGATTGCTATCTAATGAAGATACTAAGCTAAGGAGAAGAAAAGAAGGGGGTTGCCAGGACCATAGTAAACATATATAAAAGGGCAGCCGCCAAGGCGCTAGCGGTAAGCGAGCCAATCGTAGGTTGGCAGAATATGGCAGCAGCATGGCAGAATTTGGCAGGTGACGCGCTCTAGCACCGTCACATTACCCCCCCCTCCTGAAAAAGCCTGCCCTTAGGCGTTATCCGAGCTCCCTATTGTCGTCCAAATTGTTGTAATTATCTAACCCTTCTTCTTAGCATTTAATCCAGTTGTCTAATTTACGTGGTGGTCTAGGGAGATTAGGGTGGGCTAGGTGGAAATCTCGTAGCTTATAGGGGGAGTACTTAAAATTAGATGCGGGGTACCACTCTAGGTCATCGTCATGGCCTACCCAGCTTATATGGTATTTTAAGATATTACGGACCTTTTTTACTGCTAGAATTTCTTTAACTTCCTATTCTTCGTCCTCAGCAATCTAGATTAGCAGTGGGGGGTTATTATACTATCTAGGTAGTGGATCATCCGCAGCCTTTCGTAGCCGGTCTAGGGAGAAAACGGGGTGGATTCTTATTAACTCTAGTAGCTTAACCTTAAAAGAGTGTCCTACCTTTTAAAGAGTCTCGTATGGGTCAGCCATTTGGTAGTCTAATTTACGGCTTGGCCTCTGGGTTTTCTAGTTCTTTATTAATACCTATACCTTATCTCCTACTTAGAAGTCTTCCTTGTAACAATGTTGGTTTATATCGGACTCCTTTTTTTCTTACGCCTTTCTTATAATTGTTTGAGCAGTCTTCTAGGCTCTATGTATTCTCTTAGCAAATACCCGGGCCTCCTTATAGCTGAGGCGTTCGCGGGCCGTAGTGGGTTTAGTAGGCCTATCCCAATTAAAGGACGTTCGTGGTGCATACCTGTAGAGTAGTTCGAATGGGGACATCCCTATACTATTATAAGGGAGTGTAAGCTGCGCGTAGTCTATTATAGGTAGTAATTCCAACTAGTTGTCCTAATAGTAGTCTATAAAGGGCCGTAGTTGCTAGTCGAGGTACTGGTTTATAATCTCGGTTTAGCCGTTAGTCTAAGGGTAGAATATAGTAGAGAGCTTAATCTTAATCCTAAGGATACGGTAGAGTTTATTCTAGAAATCTAATATAAACTAGGGGCCACGGTTAGAGATAATTAATTTGGGGGCGCCGTAGAATTAATAGATATTGTTAACGTAGAGGCGGGCTATATCCTTCGCAGTTGTGGTCTTAAAACAAGGGAGGGAGATAGATTGCTTGCATAGTCGGTTAACCACTACAAAGGCTACATCGTGGCTGTAGGCGTCCTTTGGAAATGACTTAAAGTCTATAGTAATATATTGCCAAGGGCGTTCTAGAACTAGCAGTAGTTATAGCTACCCAGGAGTTCGATCCCTAGGGGCATTTACGCGTCTATAGGCGTGGCAGTTTCTAACAAATTGATCTACATTAGATAGAAGTCCTTGCCAGTAATAATAGGGCGCTAGTAGTTGGTGGGTCTTATTATAACCAGGGTATGCCGTAGAGACTTAACAGTGGGCTTCGCAGATTAACTCTGTCTGTAGGTTGTTAATATCTAGAACTATAAGCCATCCTTAGTATAGAAGCAGTCCTTCTTCTATTTCCAAATTAGGGTCCTCCCTTGCGGCTTAGTCGCGGAGGGCTTTTAGGGAGTTAGCCATATGGTTTATAGTTAGGATGCGGTTAACTAGCCCTATTAGTTTATCTAAGACTGCTCCCTTTAGGGGTACTAGCTTATTCCATTCGGAGTTTAATTCTTTAAGAATTTACGAGTTAAGCTATTCGGGATAGAGGAGGGCGCGCGTCCGGTATTAGGTCTTTAGCTTATCCTAGGGTCCTACATCTTGTTCCCTTCGGGTTAGTGCATTAGCTTTAGTGTTTTACTTGCCAGAATGATATATAATTATAAAGAAAAATTTAGAGAGTATTTTGGCCTAGTGGGCTTATTATCCAGTAAGCTGCTTTATAGTTATAAAGTACTCTAGGGCTTTATAATCCGTATATATCTTAATCCGGGAGTTCGTGCCTTTAAGCTCTACGCGCCATTGGGATAGTAATTGGATAATAGCTAGCATTTCTTTATTATATACTTTGTAGTTACACTTAGCTAGGTCTATTGTTTTCAAGAAGAAGGCAATAGGGTACCATTTGCCGTCTAGATATAACTATAATAGAATTCCCGCTATAACTCCGTTAGAAGCGTCCGTCTCTAGCATTAATTCAAGGTCCGGGTTATAGTAATAAAGGATTAGAGAAGAGATAAGCCAATCTTTTAACTCTCTAAAGGCTTCCATACAGTCATTATTAAAGACAAAAGGCGTGTCTTTCCAGGTAAGTTGTATAAGAGGCGTTGCTATAACTCCGTAGTTATGGATAAATTAGTAGTAGAAATTACAAAAACCTAGAAAGGACTGGATCCCCTTTATAGTATAAGGGGGCTTCTAGTTGCGGATTACGTTAACCTTTTTAGGGTTGACTTCGATCCTATCTATACTCACTATAAACCCAAGGTACTTTGTGCGTTTTACCCTAAATTTATATTTCTTAATATTAACTTGTAAACCCGCGTTCCGTAATCTCTCTAGGACCTTCTTAACGTAAACTTAGTGCTTAAGTTCGTTGTCTAAGTATATAAGGATGTTGTCTAGGTATGCCATACAGAATTCGTTAAGGTAATTAAAAAGAACGTTATTTATATACCTTTAGTACATAGCCGGTCCGTTTATTAGTCTAAAAGGAAGAACTTTGCATTTATAGAACCTGTAATAGGTACGGAATATTATTAAATCTTTAGATGCAGGGTCTATCCTAATTTAGTAAAAAGCTTAGCGGATATTAAGTTTAGTAAAGATCTTTACCCAGCTTAGATGTGTAAGGGTTTCATTAATTAACGGAATAGGATACCAATTCTTTTAAGTAATAGCATTTAGCTTCTAATAGTCGATATAAAAACGGAGGCCTCTACTAGGCTTTTTTATAAATAGAATAGGGGAAGCAAAAGGGGCTTAACTTGGCTTAATAAACCCTTTATCTAGGTTATTAATTAAGTACTACTTTGTTGCTTTTAGCTTGTCTATTAATTGTTAGTAGAGGGGGCTATAGCCTAGCAAGTTATTGGCTTCTAATTAAATCTTATAATTGTATATCTAGTAAGGGGGTAACTTGTCTAAAGCCACCCTTAAGAACGCGTCCTTGTACTTAGCATAGATAGTAGAAAGGAGACGTTTAACTAGTTCCTTATTAGTTTCCTTAATTAGCTTTTCTTCCCTCTTATTAATAATCCGGTTAATCTTGTATAGGCTTGTTGTAAAGACCTTATTTTCCTTCTGGTATATATTAAAGTGGAACACTATAGCGCTAATTACGGCGATGTCTACTATAGGGGGGTTGTAGGATAATGGGGGCGTATATAACCTTAGGGCCCTCTAGGGTATTAGCGTTATCGTTACTCCTTTTAGCTCCTATTGTATCTTTTAGAGGTTATCCCTTATATCTTATTAGTATGTTCTTTTCCATACTGGTTAGATCTGCGCGATTTAGACGCCATCTATATCACTATCTATCCCACTTCTATACGTAGAGTCCTCCTCAAACGTAGCGCTTTGGGAGAGTATCTTTATTAGTACGGAGTTCTTTCTAGCTTTATAGCGGGCGTCTTCTTAGGCAAAGGCTAGGTCACGGGCCCGGACATCCTACTAATATATAGGGTTAGACTTCGCGGCTAGTGTCTTACGGTCGGTTTGGATTTCTCTAATAAAGGAGGGTAATTTCGGTCTATCCTCCGGCCAGACAAACTGTCTTTATTATATATTCAGCCAAATATCAAAGTAGGACATCTATTTTCGGCCGAGGATTATATCGTGGGACCCTAGGTCTAAGATGCAGAAAGGGATACCGTATTAACGTTGTCTATTAAGGGAGATATGTAACTTTAGGACGTAGGTAACCGGCTTACCGGCTTAGCCGTTATAGCCTTTTACCTAGATAGGCTTCTTTAGTAGGGTAGCTTTTACATTTAGAAACTTGGTAACGTTAATTATATAGGCAGTATTTATAAAGGCAAAGCCATTTACTCTAGTGTTAATAAGGGCAGTTAAGTTAACTCTATATCCATTTTAAGATACTATACATGAAACTATAAAGTGTTTTCCACCCATTAACTGACTTAGATTAATCTCTTTAAGATTAATAGGATACCCTAGGGGGGAGTCTTTCCCTAGGGTTCTTCTTTTCCTAACTTATCAGACGTTTCTCCTTCCTCTATTACCTTAATATCCCCTAGTTCTAGGCAAGATGAGGCAAAGTAACCCTCCTTATCGCAGTTATAGCACGTGGCCGAGGCGGGGTTGATTAGGGTATTGCGACAAGTACTAGTTAAGGGCGTAGTACGTGGCTGGTCGGGCGAGGCTCGCCAGTGTGTAGTTATGACCGCTTTTAGTATAAGAGCAGACGTAGCTTGTCTTCCTACTCTAGCTCCTGTAGGTGTGGCTAGCGAGTTGCGATCGCTACATGGTCACTTCTGCCGATTAGGGCGGGCGTCGATCCGCTTCAGTTCTGCGTCTAAAGATAGGCAACGAGCTGCGAGTTTTTTATGGGTTAGTAGGTCATCTAAGGTTACAGCAATCTTCTCTTATAGCCGGATTGTCAGCTTATCGTATAAGTCCAAACGGTAGTTCTTAAGGGGAACCTAGCCTTCTCTCGCAAGGTGTAGGAATTGAGTCTAGAATTTGGTAAAGGGTTAGTTTGGTTTTATTATTAGGCGATTATAGTCATACCAGGCATCCCGTACTTTGTTTAGGTTAACGTAGATAGCAGCCAGGTGCCGTATCATCTCATTAACAGATATAAATTGGATAGGGGAATCGTCCTTAAACTTAGCTTAAAGGTGCCGTTGGGCATCCCCTATGGTTCGACCAAAGAGGTAGAGCATTTTGGCTTCTTTAAAAAGGAAATAGTTATAGTTAACGCGGAGCTTTCCTCGTACTTAAATCCTCCAATTCTTAAAGGTAGGGTCTATCCCATCGGACAGTGGTTGGGGGTTAGGGAGCTTAACGGACTTTAATTATTTTATTATCGTGTCTATACTCCCTAGTGTGTCACATTCGGTTAAGTAAATAGGACGACTAGGACTTCTAGAAGGGGGGGCTGAGCTTTATAGGGCCGCGAGGCTGTCCAGGATCTCTTACAGGGTCTCCTATATGCTTTAAGCTTAGAGACGGTCGGCTTCCTAATTGGCCATTAGGGCACGAATCTATTTATATATGTCCATACTATTATCGTTATCCTTAATTTCGGATCCTAATTGAATCTCGTATTCTTCTTAGGTTAGGGCAGCTCTTTTAAATAAGCTCGCTTTAGGTACCATCGTTAGCTTCCTAAGGTTTATCGGAATTATATGATTTGGTTTTAATTCTAGGGGTACAGGTCCAATCCTGTCTAGTTTATAGGGTGGGATATTATTGAGGCCTTCCCAGGTAATGTAGAGTTGTTTTAGTGTCTAAGTATAGCGTGTTGACGCGTTGTTGCAGACAAAGTTTCTCGTGGGGTGAAATATTATTAAGGCCTTCCCAGGCAGTGTATGGAGAGCTTAGTATAATGTAACGGCTTGTACAAATGCCTCTGAACCAAAGCTTGTAGATTGCTATCTAATAAAGATACTAAGCTAAGGAGAAGAAAAGAAGGGGGTCGCTAGGACCATAGTAAATATATATAAAAGGGCAGCCGCCAAGGCGCTAGCGGTAAGCGAGCCAATCGTAGGTTGGCAGAATATGGCAGCAGCATGGCAGAATTTGGCAGGTGACGCGCTCTAGCACCGTCACAGTAACATTATTAGATCAAGTGGCGTACGCAGGATTATTCCTGTTAGGAAGGGTACTTAAATAGTTTAAACTATATCTCACGGAAATATAGATAAATGGTATAACAACTACTAACCAAGATATATAATATATATTTGCCAGTTAGAATAGGTTCGCGGAACGGTTAACACAGATATTTAAAGACCTAGAGGCATTAACCACAGCAGAATAAAAGCTTTAAAACCTAGCATAACGCACTTTAGTAATAGAGTATACAACACAGTTTTAAACGCTAGCTATATAGGTCAAATGGAATAACAAGGCGCTTATGGCATAGTATAAATAGGGACTTAAGGCTAAAGTCTAGGACGTAATTATTTTAATAGAAGATGCGGACACCCTATAGGAACTAATAGATTAAGTAATAAAGATTAATAATAGGATCTACCAAAGGGAGCAGGCTAAAAGAGGCTAGGACAGAGTTCTATAGTTATATAAGGCGTAGAGTACGTATTAACAGATATAAAGTTAAAAAGTATAGTATAGCGCAGAGCTAATAGACCTAAGCGGTACTAAAGAATTTAAGAGATAGATAAAGAAACTATAAAAACCTAGAGGTTAAGGATCTAGTAATTAAAGGACTAAGAAGTAGAGGCTAAACCAAGGATCTTAAAAGCAGAAGACGTTTAGGCGGACTCTATAGTAAAGTTAATAGTTTAGAAATGGAGCTTGTATAAATTATAGAAAACAAGGTTATTTCGCTAGAGACTATAGAGGTGGTTAGAGTAACTATATAGTAAAGGGAACAATATAACGGAACCTTATAGCAGTAACTACTATGGTCCTATTATTGGGCTAGGTATATAGGTAAAAACAAATCAACAATATAATAATAACTGGTGGAGTAGTTGCCTAATAGATTAACTCCCACTATATTTTAAGATTTACTACAAAGAGAGAACTATCTATGGTAGGGACTAAGGTCCTTTAAATACACAACTATACTCCTAAGAAATCCTCTCTTATACGTAAGGTACGTGTTATACGTATTATATATAGGCGTATACTGCGTACACCTTATACACTGTGTATAACGTTATGTGACTCGCTTATTATTCCTTATTATATAGTTCCACCGGATCTATCCTAGACTATACCTATATTAACTAACTAGCTTCCTACAACTCTTCCCTAAGTAGTTATAATATTGTACTTAAAGCGTCTATAATACTATCTCCCTCCTCTTTATTTTTGTTTTTAAAGATTCCTAACATCTCCAAGTTATTTACTAGAGGTATAATATCCGTTTAATTAGTCTGGTTAATATCCTTACTTATTATACCTAAAGCTTCTTCTTCTTTACAAGCGCAACGTTGTGCTTGTACTATAGCTGCCATTCTATTACTTAGTGAGATAATATTATCTCCGTATTCTTATTATGCGAAAGCGGGGTTAGTATATATTATAATAGCGAGTCCCTTATCTTAATAACCCTTATCTTACTCAGAGTATACTAAAGCAAACGTTTAATTATCCTGTAATATTCGCTCTGTTTTTAACGCTAAGTATACGCGTTCTATAACTTTTAATAGTCTTCTAGTTTTCTAAGTAACTTATTATAGGGTCTTATGTTTAATCTACCACTATAAAGCTTAAGTCTAAGTTGGCCGCTATATGCGCCAAACTTTACCGTTCTGCTAAAGAGACCGCTTGGGCCCTTAAGGCTTAACGTCACTCCTTTAAGTCTTAGTAGGTTGCGTTTGCTCGGTTAACCCGTCTTAAGAAGGTTTATAAGAAGGTCCATTTTAAGAAGTGGAAACTAGTTTAGCAAAGTCTTAATAAGCTAGGTAATAAAAGGACTGGCTCTTCTTTTATAAGGGAAACAACTTTAAGTAGCTTAGCAATTGCTCCTCTTAGGTCCCCCTTAGGTGACTTATTTTTTAGCGATCTTTTTTTATTAATATTGCTTAACCTGCTTTCTTTTAATACTCCTATACCTTTCCTATAGTATTTCCTAGGTTGCTTAGTGGTTTCTAGGTAGTCTTACTATAGCCTATCCACTTTACTTTATACCACGTTTCGTCCTCTACGTCCTTATAACTAATAATCTTTAAAACTTGCTATTTGTCTTTCTCTTGTCCTCTATATATATCTGCCTTATAGACTAGTGGCTTAATATTCCCGTATACTAGCTCTAGCATTGCAATATATTATATAGGGTAGATCTTTATTTTAGCTAGTAGGTTTAACTTATATATAACTAATAAAATCCTTTACTTGATTTTAAAAGGTCCTAGTCTAACATAGTCTAACTTCTTACTTAGTTGTCAACTCTTGAAATTTTTATATAGTAGCCACACTTTATCTCCCTCCTTAAGGTCTGGTCCCTTAGATCTTTTAGTGTTATAGTACCTTTTTATTCGTTCTTGTACTAGTTTAGCTGTTTCTATAAGGTCTATATAAAGATTTATTAATATCTCTATTCTTTACTTAGCTGTGCTACTCGTCTTTTTTACTTAATATGGTAATAACGATGTTCTTAGCTTATACCTGTAATTCGCCTTAAATAGTAATATCCCTATTCCTTCTTATAGTGTTATGTTATATATAAACTATATAACTGGTAATAATAATACCCAATTATTCTATGCGTAATTAATATAATACCTTAAATACTATTCTAGTGTCTAGTTTAGTCTTTCCATTTGTCCGTCTATCTGCGGATAATATGCTATAGATATTGCTGCGCAAACCCCTTATTCTGCTAGAAATACTTTTTAAAATACTGCTATAAATCTTAGATCTCTATCTGATATAATCTTATTTAGTGCTTTATGTCTTACAAATACTTCTTTTATATAGATTCTAGCAATATCTTCTACTAATATCTCTTTAGTGTATGCTATAAAGTATCCCTACTTTGTTAGCTTGTCTACTATTACTAGGATTACGTTATAATTTTATCCTATAATAGGATCTCTTAACTTTAATAATTTAATAATAAAGTCCTATAATATAACTTCCTATAGTCTTCCTAGTACTTTAATAGGTTGTAGCTCTCCATACGGCTTATACCTTATTGGTTTATTCCTTTAGTAATTTAGATATTCCTTTATAACTTATCTTACTAGTCCCTAGATTCCTTAAATAATATACTCCTCTTAAAGTTTTAGTACTAAGCCTATAGCTCCGTTATGTTCTTATATTATTCCCTTATAGAATTCCTTAATAAACTCTTCTATAATAGACTTAGGTATATACATTACTTCTTTATTTTTATATTACTTTAAGTTTAGATCCTCTACCTATACTTTTTAAATCTTCTATATCTAATTACTTTCTAGTGATTTATGGATCTGACTTTCTTTAGTTGCTATAATCTTTAGATAATTATACCTAATTAATCCGTTTTAATTCTTTCGCAATAAAGCTCCCAATAGCTTTTTATTATTTTGTAGTTTAGCCTTTCTACTTAGAGCGTCTACTCGTGCATTATCTATACCCTTGGTATACTAAATTTCGAAATAGTATTCTATAAGTATTTCCGCCTATCTAACCTGTCTTTAGTTAAGTTCCTTTGTTGTTAGGAATCCTATAAGGTTCTTATAATCCGTTTTAACCATAAATAGTTTCTCTATGCCTTATAAGAATGCTCTCTATTTCTTAAGTACTATAACTATACTTAACAACTCTTTATTGTAGATGTTATAGTTTAACTCTAGTAGTGTTATCTTTTAACTATAGTATACCACTAGGTGCTATCCGTCTTAATATTTCTATATAAAGTATGCCCCTAGTGTAAAGTCTAATATATTTATTTCTATAACTGTTTCTAGACTTAGTTAATAGATTTTAAGAACTAGTTCCTAGGTAAATAACCCTTTAACTTTCTTAAATAGTTTTTATTGCTCCTTTTTCTATGCCTATAGTTCCTTTTTTTTTTATTAACTGTGTAAGTGGCTTAATGTCCTTTAACCACTGCGCTATAAACCTTTTATAGTAATTACAAAACCCTAGAAATGACCTTAACTATATAACGTTCTCTAGTTCCTGCCAATTTACTATAGCCTTAATCTTTTTTAGATCTATATTAAGTTAGCCTAGTTTAATAATAAATCTAATAAAATTAGTCTTCCTAGTGAAGAACTTATATTTCTTAATTACTACTGGCATTTATTCTTCTTATAGTCTCTTTAAGACCCATTTAATATATTTTTTATATTCTTCCTTACTCTCTAAGTAGATGATAATATTGTTAAGGTATACTATAATAAATTTATCTAGGTGTTCTCTTAATATACTATTAATTTGTTTCTAAAATATTACTAGTGCGTTTATAAGCCTAAACTGCATAACTAATGGTTTATATAGTCCTTCCTTTAACCTAAAGGATGCCTTTTATTTATTACCTTCCTTAATTCTAATCTAATAGTATACCCACCTTAGATCTATCTTTATAAAGATCTTTACGTTGCCTATCCTATCTTAAATTTCGCTAATTAAGGGTAAAGGATACCTATCCTTCCTAATAATGCTGTTTAACTGTCTATAGTCTATACACATCCTAAGTTTTCCATTTTTCTTTAGGATAAATAGTACTAGATATCCTACTAATAACTATAACGGTCTAATATATCCCTTATATAAGTTCTCTTAGATAAACTCCTTAAGCGCTACTAACTCTATTTTAGTGAGCTTATAGATTGGAAAGAACTTTAGACTTATTCCCTCTTTTAATTTTATCTTATAGTCCTATGCTATATACTCCAACAGCTTTTTACTTTCTAGTAACTATAACTTTTTACCATACTTGTGGTATCTCTTTAGTATATAACTTAAGCCTCGCTTAGTCTCTTTATATATCGCTCTAACTTAGTACTATACTAACTTAGTTTACTATCGCACTTTATACTATTAAGTATCCTTAATATCGACCTAACCTATAACCCAATTAATCTTTAGATTATACTTCTGTAACTAAGGTATTCCTAGTATCGCCTTATCCTGTCCTAATAGTAGGATATTAAAAGACATTCTAACTGGTCTCCCTTTAATAGTTATCTAAATAGGTCCTATTTTAAGATTAATAATACCTCCTTTATAGGCTATCTAATCTTCTAAAATTGTTATAAGTGGATATAGGTGTTCCTTTTGTCTATATAGTAACCCTATCCTTTCTACTGCCTTTAGTAATATGTGGTTTCTAGTTACTCCACTATCTACTAACGCTTTAAACTATTAATCTTGCTATTTAACTTATAAATTTAGGTATTATTCTTAAATTCCTTTAAGGGTCTAAGGCTCTAATACTAGTTCCCTCTAGTTTTATACACCTCCTTTTTTTCTAACTATTGGCTGCTAGATCCTACTTATACTTAGTCTAACCTTAGCTAATACTTAGTTTATTTCTTTTCCTCTATATGCTATAGATAAGTGTTCTCTAGGTATTTCTACTACTGTTATCTATCTAGGTATTCTTCTATAAGGAATCTTCCTAGTTAAAGTATTAAGTCCCCTTAACCTTATACTTCTACTAGGTGCCATCTATATATATACTTGGTGTTTTTAAACCGCTTTTCTTCTAGTGCCTAATATATCCTTACTAGGTACTTCTAGTTCTTATCTTTAGGTGCTCTATATATATTATATATATTATCCACATAAGCTATCTATAATAGTATATAATACGCTATATGTTTTAGGTTAACTCTTAGTTTATCTTTATTCTTAAGTTTAAACCTATACCTAGTTAACCTAACTACTGGTATCTCTGCTATAGGTACTAAGATTTATTACTTACTTCTCTAGTCTCTAGATCCTTTTTCTGGGTTCCTTAATATTATAATTAACGCTCCTTTAATATAACTTATATGTTTTTCCGTAATAGGTTAGTCTTAGATAACTTTTTTGTCTAGCCACATATAAAAATTGGCCTATTTATTGTTATATTATTGCCTATACCACTTTCCGTACAGCTGGTTTAGTATGTATGGTTTATCTATTAGAAAGTACCTTGTTATCGCTATATTATAACATCCTTTAATATGTCTTTCTTTAAACCTAGTTAGAATATCTAGCTCCTCTTCTTGTTCTAGTTTATCTAACCATTTTGCCCTAGGTGTCCCTGCACTTAGCCTATTAATAACTCTTTATATGGGTGCTCTATCCCTTATATAACCTAGCGTAGCTAACCTCTTATCTAGCTTTTGCTCTTACTATGCGATAATTCTTGTTCTAAACTTATCTATAGTTTCTTATTTTCTGCGTCTTATAGCTAGATCTTTGTAGTCTTCTTGCTTTTTAATCCTTATATTAACTATTTAATCTTTAGGCTAAATACTATATTTACCTAGAATTACTAACATTCTTACTTATTCCCTAAACTTATAGTTCTTGAACTTGCGTTCTATACTTATTTATTTATTACTAAACTAAGTCACTACTCTTTCCTATTAGTTGTTGTCTATTGTGGGTCCTTAGGTATATCTTATTTTATCTTAAAAATCTTAAGCTTTTTATATCTCTTTTTAAGAATCTTAAGCCTGTGGCCTTTTGCCTTTATTAAGTAATAAGCTAGCACTAGCAGTTATCTACTTACTTAGTTTCTTCTAAACGTTACTTCTATTATCTTATAAAGCGATGGAAATTGTATCTAATAGTGTTATAATATCCGTTACTAAACCCTATTTTATAATGGTCTTAGTTTCTACTTCTGTTTTAACTTCTCTAAGGTCTGTATACTTTTAGTAAGCTGCCTTTATTACCTTATTATTGGTAAATGCTTCACCTATATTGAATTTATTGTCTTTAATATCCAATCTATAAGCTAGTTTATTAGTTCCTCTAAACTTAGATAATAATAGCTCCTATAGCCAATAGCTTGCGCTATACTTAGCGTCCTTATAAATTTAGTATATGTTGTTATAATAATACGCAAAACTGTTAATTAAACACTCTTTTATTCCTTATAGTGTACTATTATCCCTCTATATATATGTGTCTTCTGCTGGTCCGGTTCCCTTTACTATATAGTTACTCTAACTACCTCTATAGTCTCTAATAAAATGACCTTATTTTCCGCAATTCATATAAGCTCTATCTTTAAACTATTTTTCTTGCTATAGAGTCCGCCTAAACGTCTTCTACTATTAAGATCCCTAGTTTAGCCTCTACTTCTAGGTCCTTTAATTACTTAATCCTTAACCTCTAGGTTTCCATAGTTTCTTTTTCCACTTTTAGGTTTCTTTAGTACCGCTTAAGTCTATTAGCTCTGCGCCATTCTATAGTTTTTAACTCTATGTCTATTATTACGTGCTCTGTGCCTTATATAACTATAGAACTTTGTCTTGCCCTCTCTTAGCTTGTTCCCTTTAATATATCCTATTATTAATCTTTATTAACTAATCTATTAACTTTCTTAGAGTATCCATATCTTCTATTAGGATAATTATATCCTAGACCTTAACCTTAAGTCCCTGTTTATACTATGCTATAAGCGCCCTATTATTCTACTTAACCTATATGGCTAGTGTTTAAAACTGTATTATATACTTAATTACTAAAGTACGTTGTACTAAGTTCTAAAGCTTTTGTTCTACTATAGTTATAGCCTCTAGGTCTCTAAATATCTGCGTTAGTTATTCCGTAAACCTATTCTAACTAGTAAATATATACCGCACATCCTAGTTAGTAGTTATTATGCCATTAGCCTATATTTCCGTAAGATATGGTTTAAACCACTTAAGTACCCTCCCTATTAGAAATAATCCTATATAGGCTACTTGATTTAATGATATTGCTAACTTTACTCCTTCCTATACTACCTTAAAGTGTATCTATATAAGAAACCCCTTAAGCTTTAACTTCTCCCCTAAGAATTATTTAATTAAAGGTAGTTTAATTTTCACTGCTCTAATTCCATTAATGCGTTCTTTAAGTATCCTATTATTGTCTTATAAGTGATTAACCATTTCCTATAACTAACCTCGCGTAACCACTTAAGAATCCCTATTATCTATACTAGTATCACCTGGCCCTAAGGTTATAGCTACCGTTAACGCCGTTATAACTAGTACTTTAGGTGGCATATTATTCGATCTTATTTAATACTATAACCTTAGTAGTAAATGTATAACGGAACCTTATAGCAGTAACTACTATAGTCCTATTATTAGGCTAGGTATATAGGTAAGAATAAATTAACAACGTAATAATAACTAGTAGAGTGGTTACCTAATAGATTAACTCCTACTATATTCTAAGATTTACTATAAGGAGAGAACTATCTATAGTAGGAACTAAGGTCCTTTAAATATATAACTATACTCCTAAGAAATCCTCTCTTATACATAAGGTACGTGTTATATATATTATATATAGGCGTACACTACGTATACCTTATATACTGCGTATAACGTTATATAACTTACTTATTATTCCTTGTTATATAGTTCTACTAGATCTATCCTAGACTATACCTATATTAACTAACTAGCTTCCTACAACTCTTCCCTAAGTAGTCGTAACATTGTACTTAAAGCGTCCGTAATAAACAAGACCAGTAGTAGAAGACATATATATATAGAGGGATAATAGTGCACTATAAGAAATAAAAGAATGTTTAATTAATAGTGTAACGGAACCTTGTAGTAGGAACTACGGTAGGTTCTATTATTAGGCTAAATATATAGGTAAGAACAAAATAATAACGTAATAATAACTAGTGGAGTGGTTGCCTAATAGATTAACTCTAATTATATTCTAAGATTTACTACAAGGAGAGAACTATCTATAGTAGGGACTAAGGTCCTTTAAATATATAACTATACTCCTAAGAAATCCTCTCTTGTACGTAAGGTATGTGTTATACATATTATACATAGTGTATACTACGTATACTTTGTACACTGCGTATAATATTATATAACTCGCTTACTATTCCTTATTATATAGTTCCACTAAATCTATCCTAGTCTATGCCTATATTAACTAACTAGCTTCCTGCGACCCTTCTTTAAGTAGTTATAATATTATACTTAAAGCGTCTATAACACTATCTCCCTCCTCTTTATCTTTGTCCTTAAAGATTCCTAATATCTCTAAGTTATCCACTAGAGGTATAATGTCCGTTTAATTAGTCTAGTTAATATTCTTACTTATTATACCTAAAGCTTCTTCTTCTTTATAAGCGTAATGTTATACTCGCACTATAGCTGCCATACTATTGCTTAGTAAGGTAATGTCATCTCCATATTCTTATTATGCGAAAGCAGGGTTAGTGTGTATTATAATAGCAAGTCCCTTGTCTTAACAACCCTTATCTTACTTAGAGTGTACCAAAGTAAATATTTAATTATCCTGTAATATTCGCTCTATTTCTAATGCTAAGTATATGCGTCCTATAACTCTTAACAGTCTTCTAGTTCCCTAAGTAACCTATTATAGGGTCTTATGTTTAATCTACCGCTGCAAAGCTTAATAGTAAGCTTTTAAGCGCCTTAGATAAGCTTTATTATTCGTAGAAAGTAGAGTAGGAGGCTGCAGCTACTTAATAGTATACCCTTAAAGCCTATCTATTGGCTTCTGCCCATCTTCTTCGTCTTAAAAAAGTGCGTAAGAAGGTCTATTTCAAGGAGTAGAAACTGGTTTAACAGGGTTTATCTAAGCTAGATAATAAAAGGACTGGCTCTCCTCCTATAAGGAAAACAACTCTAAGTAGCTTAGCAATTACTCCTCTTAGGTCCCCCTTAGGTGACTTATTCTTTAGCAATCCTTCTTTATTAATATTACCTAACCTACTTTCTTCTAATACTTCTATACCTTTCCTATAGCATTCTCTAGGTTACTTAGTGGTTTTTAGGTAGTCTTACTATAGCCTATCTACTTTACTTTATATTATGTTTTGTTATCTATATCCTTATAACTAATAATCTTTAAAACTTACTATTTATCTTCCTCTTGTCCTCTATATATGTCTGCCTTATAAATTGGTGGCTTAATATTCCCGTATACTGGTTCTAGCATTGCGATATACTATATAGGGTAGATTTTTATTTTGGCTAGTAGGTTTAACTTATATATAACTAATAAAATTCTTTACTTAATTTTAAAAGGTCCTAGTCTAATATAGTCCAATTTCTTACTTAGTCGTTAACTCTTAAAATTTTTGTGTAGTAGCCATACTTTATCCCCCTTCTTAAGATCTGGTCCCTTAGATCTCTTAGCATTATAGTACCTTTTTATTTATTCTTATACTAGTTTAGCTGTTTTTTTAAGGTCTATATAAAGATTTATTAACATCTCTATTCTTTACTTAGCTATGCTACTCGTCTTTTTTACTTAATATGGTGATAATAATGTTCTTAGCTTATATCTATAATTCGCCTTAAATGGTAATATCCCTATTCCTTCTTATAGTATTGCATTATATGCAAACTGTATAACTGGTAATAACGATACCCAATTATTCTGTATATAATTAATATAATGTCTTAGATACTGCTCTAGTGTCTAGTTTAGTCTTTTTATTTATCTATCCATCTGTGGATAATACGCTGTAGATATTACTGCGTAAACTCCTTATTCTGCTAGAAACACTTTCTAAAATACTATTATAAATTTTGGATCTCTATCTAATATAATCTTGTCTAGTGCTCTATGTCTTATAAATACTTCCTTTATATAGATTCTAGTAACATCTTCTACTAATATCTCTTTAGTGTATACTATGAAGTATCCCCACTTTATTAGCTTGTCCACTATTACTAAAATTACGTTATAATCTTATCCTATAATAGGATCTTTTAACTTTAGTAACTTAATAATAAAGTCCTATAATATAACTTTCTATGGTCTTCCTAGTATCTTAATAGGTTATAGCCCTCTATACAGCTTATACCTTATTAGTTTGTTTCTTTAGCAATCTAGATATTTCTTTATAACTTATCTTACTAGTCCCTAGATTCCTTAAATAATATACTTCTTTTAAAGTCTTAACATTAAGCCTATAGCTCTGTTATGTCCTTATATTATTCCCTTATAGAATTCCTTAACAAATTCTTCTATAATAGACTTAGGTATATACATTATTTCTCTATTTTTATATTGCTTTAAGTCTAAATCCTCTACTTATACTTTTTAGATCTTCTATATCTAATTATTTTCTAGTAATTTATAGATCTAACTTTTTTTAGTTACTATAATCTTTAAATAATTATACCTAATTAATCTATTTTAATCCTTTTGCAATAAAGCTCCTAATAGCTTTTTATTACTTTATAGTTTAGCCTTTCTACTTAGAGTGTCTGCTCGTGCATTATCTATACCCTTAATATACTAAATTTTAAAATAGTATTTTGTAAGCATTTCCACCTATCTAACCTATCTTTAGTTAAGTTCCTTTATTATTAGGAATCCTATAAGGTTCTTATAGTCTGTCTTAACTACAAATAGTTTCTCTGTGCCTTATAAGAACGCTTTTTATTCCTTAAATGCTGTAACTATACCTAACAACTCCTTATTATAGATGTTATAGTTTAACTCTAGTGGTATTATCTTTTAACTATAGTATACCACTGGGTACTATCCATCTTAATATTTCTATATAAAGCACGCCCCTAGTATAAAGTCTAATGCATCTGTTTTTACAACCGTCTCTAGACCTGGTTAATAGGTCTTAAGAACTAGCTCCTAGGTAAATAACTCTTTAATTCTCTTAAATAGTTCTTATCACTCCTTTCCCTATGCCCACAGTTCTTCTTTCTTTATTAACCGTATAAATAGCTTAATGTTCTATAACTATTACACTATAAACCTTCTATAGTAATTGCAAAACCCTAGGAATAATCTTAACTATATAACATTCTCTAGTTCTTGCTAATTTACTATAGCCTTAATCTTCTTTAGATCTATACTAAGTTGGCCTAGTTTAATAATAAATCTAACAAAATTGGTCTTCTGGGTAAAGAACTTGTATTTCTTAATTACTACTAGTATCTGTTCTTCTTATAGTCTCTTTAAGACCTATTTAACGTGTTCTTAATACTCTTCCTTACTCTTTAAGTAGATAATAATATTGTTAAGGTATGCTATAATAAATTTATCTAGGTGTTCTCCTAATACACTATTAATTCGCTTCTAAAACATTACTAGTGCGTTTATAAGCCTAAATTATATAACTAATAGTTTATATAGTCCTTCCTTTGACCTAAAGGCTGCCTTTTATTTGTTGCCTTCCTTAATTCTAATCTAATGGTACACCCATCTTAGATCTATCTTTGTAAAGATCTTTACATTGCCTATTCTATCTTAGATTTTACTAATTAAGGGTAAAGAATACCTATCCTTTTTAATAATGCTGTTTAACTGTCTATAGTCTATACATATCCTAAGTTTTCCGTTTTTCTTTGGGATAAATAGTACTGGATATTCTGCTAATAACTATAACGGTCTAATATATCCCTTTCTTAAGTTTTCCTGGATAAACTCCTTAAGCGCTACTAACTCTATTTTAGTAAGCTTATAAATTAGAAAAAACTTTAAACTTATTCCCTCTTCTAATTCTATCTTATAGTCCTATGCTATATACTCTAACAGCTTTTTACTTTTTAGTAACCATAACTTTTTACCATACTTGTGGTATCTCTTTAGTATATAACTTAAGCCTTACTTAGTCTCTTTATATATTACTCTAACTTGGTACTATACCAACTTGGTTTATTGTCGCACTTTATGCTATTATATATCCTTAATAACGACCTAACCTATAACCCAATTAATCTTTAGATTGTACTTCTATAACTAAGGCATTCCTAATATCGCCTTATTCTGTCCTAATAGTAGGATATTAAAAAACATTCTAACTGGTCTCCCTTTAATAGTTAACTAAATAGGTCCTATTTTAAGATTAATAATACCTCCTCTATAGGCTATCTAATCTCCTAAAATTATTATAAGTGGATATGGGTATTTCTTTTATCTATGTAGTAACCCTATCCTTTCTACTACTTTTGGTAATATATAGTTCCTAGTTGCTCTACTATCTACTAACGCTTTAAACTGCTAATCTTGCCACTTAGCTCTTAAATTTAGGTATTAACCTTAAATTCCTTTAAGGGTTTAAGGCTTTAATACTAGTTCCCTCTAGTTTTATACACCTCCCCTTTTTCTAACTGTTAGCTACTAAATCCTACCTATACTTAGTCTAACTTAGGCTAATACTTAGTTTATTTCTTTTCCTCTATGTGCCATAAATAAGTGTTCTTTAGGCACTCCCACTACTATTATCTGTCTAGGTATTCTTTTATAAGGAATCTTCCTGGTTAAAGTATTAAGTCTCCTTAACCTTATACTTCTACTAGGTGCTAACTATATATATACTTAGCGTTCCTAAACCGCTTTTCCTTTAGTGCCTAATATATTTTTACTAGGTACTTCCGGTTCTTATCTTTAGGTGCTCTATATATATTATATATATTATCCATATAAGCTATCCATAATAGTGTATAATGCGCTATATATTTTAGGTTAACTCTTAGTTCGTCTTTGTTCTTAAGTTTAAACCTATACCTAGTTAACCTAACTACTAGTATTTCTGCTGTAGGTATTAAAATTTGTTACTTACTTTTTTAGTCCCTAGATCCTTCTTCTAGGTTCCTTAATATTATAATTAATGCTTCTTTAATATAACTTATGCGTTTCTCTGTAATAGGTTGGTCTTGGACAACTTTTTTATCTAGCTATATATAAAAGTCTTCCTATTTGTTACTGTGTTGTTGCCTATACCACTTTCTATATAACTGGTTTAGTATATATAGTCTATCTATTAGAAAGTACCTTATTATCACTATATTGTAATATCCTTTAGTATGTCTTTCTTTAAACCTAGTTAGAATATCTAGATCCTCTTCTTATTTTAGTTTATCTAACTATTTTACCCTAGGTGTCCCTGCACTTGGCCTATTAGTAACTCTTCGCATAAGTGCTCTGTCCCTTATATAACCTAGTGTAGCTGACCTTTTATCTAGCTTCTGCTCTTGCTATGCAATAATTCTTGTCCTAAACTTATCTATAGTTTCTTATTTTCTACATCTTGTAGCTAGATCTTTATAGTCGTCTTACTTTTTAATCCTGGTATTAACTATTTAATCTTTAGGCTAAATACTGTATTTACTTAGGATTGCTGACGTTTTTATTTATTCTCTAAACTTATAGTTCTTAAACTTGCGCCCTATACTTATTTATTTGTTACTAAACTAAGTTGCTGCCCTTTCCCATCGGTTTTCGTCCGTTGTGGGTCCTTAGGTGTGTTTTATCTTACTTTAAAAATCTTAAGCTTCTTGCATCTCTTCTTAAGAATCTTAAGCCTATGGCCTTTTACCTTTATTAAGTAATAAGCTAGTACTAGTAGTTGTCTACTTACTTAGTTTCTTTTAAATGTTACTCCTATTATCTTATAAAGCGATGGAAATTGTATCTAATGGTATTACACTACTTATTACTAAACCTTGTTCTATAATAGTCTTAGTCTCTACTTCTATTTCAACTTCTCTAAGGTTTGTATGCTTTTAGTAAGCTGCCTTTATTACCTTATTATTGGTAAATATTTCGCCTTTGTTAAATTTATTGTCTTTAATATCTAATCTATAAGCTGGTTTGTTAGTTCCTTTAAACTTAGATAACAATGGCTCCTATAGCCAATAGCTTACGCCGTACTTAGCATCCTTATAAATTTAGTATATATTATTGTAATAATACGTAAAACTGTTAATTAAACATTCTTTTATTCCTCGCAGTGTACCGTCGTCCCTCTATATATATGTGCCGTTTGCTAGCCTAGTTCCCTTTACTATATAGTTACTCTAACTACCTCTATAGTCTCTAGCGAAATAACCCTGTTTTCCGCAATTTATGCAAGCTCTATCTTTAAACCATTTTTCTTGCTATAGAGTCTGCCTAAATGTCTTCTGCTATTAAGATCCCTAGTTTAGCCTCTACTTCTAGGTCCTTTAATTACTTAATCCTTAACCTCTAGGTTTCCATAGTTTCTTTTCCCATCTTTAGGTTTCTTTAGTACCGCTTAGGTCTATTAGCTCTGCGCTATTCTATAATTTTTAACTCTATGTCTGTCGTTGCGTACTCTGCGCCTTATATAACTATAGAACTCTATCTTACCCTCTTTTAGCTTGTTCCCTTTGGTAGATCCTATTATTAATCTTTATTAACTAATCTATTAACTCTTTTAGAGTATCCGTATCTTTTATTAGGATAATTATATTCTAGACTTTAGCCTTAAGTCCCTATTTATACTATGCCATAAGCGCCCTATTATTCCACTCAACCTATATAGCTAGTGTTTGAAACTGTGTTATATACTTAATTGCTAAAGTGCGTTGTACTAAGTTCTAAAGCTTTTATTCCGCTATGGTTGTGGCTTCTAGGTCTCTAAATATCTACGTTAGTCGTTCCGCGAACCTATTCTAACTGGCAAATATATACCATACATCTTAGTTAGTAGTTGTTATGCCATTAGCCTATATTTCTGTGAGATACGGCTTAAACTACTTAAGTGCCCTCCCTATTAGGAACAATCCTGCATAGGCTACTTAATCTAATAATATTGCTAACTTCGCTCCTTCCTGTACTACCTTAAAATGCATCTGCGTAAGAAATCCCTTAAGCTTCAACTTCTCTCCTAAAAATTGTTTAATTAAAGGTAGCTTGATCTTTACTGCTCTAATTCTATTAATACGTTCTTTAAATATCCTATTATTGTCTTATAAGTGATTAACTATTTCCTATAACTGACCTTATATAACTACTTAAGAATCTCTGTTGTCTATACTAGTATCACCTGGCCCTGAGGTTGTGGCTGCTGTCGATACCGTTATAACTAGTGCTCTAGGTGGCATATTGTTTAATCTTGTTCAATACCGTAACCTTGGTAGTAAATGTATAACAGAACCTTATAGTAGGAACTACGGTGGGTTCTATTATTAGGCTGGGTATATAGGTAAGAACAAAACAACAATATAATAATAACTGGTGGAGTGGTTGCCTAATAGATTAACTCCAATTATATTCTAAGATTTACTACAAGGAGAGAACTATCTACGGTAGGGACTAAGGTC
>Ga0307507_10002881_pt1 | contig 34685 bp, 4 predicted proteins | sample 7_EM_MG_FD_207223 | JGI IMG/M metagenome (GOLD analysis project Ga0307507, IMG submission 207223) | Populus trichocarpa ectomycorrhiza microbial communities from riparian zone in the Pacific Northwest, United States - 7_EM | ecosystem: Host-associated > Plants > Roots > Unclassified | place...
CAAATTAAAGCGACTACGCTTCTTATTACAGAAGAAAACGGCTTGGAAGTTTCCGAGTACGTTGTGGGCGTAATATTACACCTGGCGTTGGCCAATTAGATGGCTTACTGTTCCGACTGATATCGGTACATACGATGTTCCGGAACATTTCTGCCTCATTCTGGAACGAGTCGTCCTTGTTCCAGAATGAGTCGTGTATCGCTTTGATCGGCTCCATTCCGGATTGCTTGCCTCATTCCAGAAAAGATCTTGCCTTATTCTAGAAAATATTTAAAGCTATATTAAGATTTAAAGCTATATTAAGATTTAATAGAGCTTTTTTGACTTCTTAATAAATATATGGATTTTGCCTATTTCTTAATGATTATAAATAAGGACCAATATATAATTAATTTAATTTTGGCTGCAAAATAAGTGGTTATATATCTTAGATATTATAATCTATTATTTAGTAGAGCATAGTCGCGATATCTAGTATAAAAATATAAGATTTTAATTTTCTAATAAGATTTTCTATTGCTCTAGAGATCAAATTTTACCACCCCCCCAAACTACCACAACACTATTAGATTCTATCTAAACTAGGTTACGCTGCGATTTATAGGTATATTTAAAGGCCTTTCCACGTTATAGATATAGTCTATAAGTAGTAGAAACTAATTAGGTAGGGGGTAGTTAATTATATTCCCTAACACTAAAATTTGCAAATTATATAAAGCTTTAAACCTACCAAGATCTATTAAAATCCGGGCCCTCCAACGTTCTACCAGCCATAGACTAATTACCTAATTAGGTTTAGCGCAATTGTAGTTTAGATTTCTCCTAGCTGCGCCAACCTTGCTTACTCTGTCGTTTTCCTTTCCTTTGGCTTGCGCAGCCTTGCCGGTAGGCTTAATTAATTGCCTTCCTTATCTGCTATTATTGATTAAGGTTATGTAGAACTTTGTAGTAGAGTCCCCCATTAGGCTTGCTTTATTTAAGAGCTAATCTAAGTACTAGCAAGCCTTCTATAAGCTCTTGCTAGAGGCTCGCCCAGGGAGTCCTCTATTAGCTGATTTGTATAAGGCTTTCCTCTATAACAGTAGGAAGAACACTCTGTATTTCCTTTTTAACAGCTATATTGTTGATCGTTACATCCTTGCCTACACCCACAGCAGGTAGGCCGCGCAGTTGTTAAATAGGCTTTAACTACTATAGAGAGCGGCAGGATCGTACTAACGCTTATATTAAGGCAAGCATTATAAGTCTCCAGCGGCTTAACAAGCTTGCTGCCTAAGAAGAGCTCCTTAACAATTCCGTACTAAGTATAAACCTTAAAGTAGCCATGATTTCGAATCTTATATATACGGCTAGGTATGCGGGAGACTTTAGTACTATATTAAAGCTTTCTAGGAATTCTAAAAAGGATGATGTTACCTATATTAAATTCGGTAACGTGGTGCTGCTTACTATACTTCTTCTTTATTCATTCGCGGGAGTGAGTAGCTCGCTATTAAACTCTCTTATACAAATCTAATAAATTATAAGTAGAGGAATCTAAATGTTATAAGGGACTTTATAGCTGCTACAATTATAATTCCTTCTAACGTTCCTTAAGTCTCTTACGCACCTGCCGTACAAGCTCTCGCCATAGTGGTATAGAGTAAATAGGGTAATTAGAGTCCTTTGCCACCCAAATTAACTTACGCCAGTAAGAAGGCATAGTAATGTTATAGTACTCATCAAAATCTATAGGTGGCAGGCCTACTCCACTAGCTACGCGGTAGAGCTATACGCGTATATTTTTAACCCTTATGGCAAGATCATCTATAAAGGAGCCTCTAGGTATATAAAAAGGATCCTCTAGATCTTTAATCTAGTTATCTAGATATAACTCCTCCTGCTAACAGATAGATCGCTACCTTCTTTTAATATTACAATTAAACTTAGCTTGCTATAGAGCTCTAGCAGCGGCGTCAGCTATAATCTATCTATTTAATTTAGTAAACTTTTCTCTTATTAATTATATCTGGGCATTTTAGCTTGGTGTAGAAAAGCCTTCTAGTAGAGGTGGAGGCTGTCTAAATCCACTTAATCCTAATAACTGCATAGCCTCTATAATCTCGCAAGTTCGACTTAAGATTAGTAAGCAGCCTTTAAAGGTTTAATCATTATTAGATAAAGTAGGGTTTAAAGGAGTCCTCAGCCTCTGCATATTAACTTTAATTAGAAGATGAGGAGAATAAGGGTTAATTAGAAGATAAGGAGAATGAGGATTAATTAGACCCTTATTCTCCTTATCTTCTAATTAACCCTTATTCTCCTTATCTTCTAATTAATCCTCATTCTCCTTATCTTTATATTTGGCCGCGATTGAGCTCTGGCTGCCGTTAGGTTTCTTATTAGAATATTTATCGTCCTTGCGCTCTTACTTAGCTGCCTATCACCTATTACCGTTCTTATCTAGTAGAGGACCGAGAACTTCCTTATTACCATTAAGATTCTCTTCCTCTTTAGCTTTAAAGGCGTTAGTGACTTCTAGCGGAGGCTCTACAGTAGCCTAGTGGCCAGGCGCCACTAAAGTAGATGGCCAAGGATCTCTCCCATAAAGGCAGTAGAAAGGTATATAGCCGATTAATTTATAGTAGGTGCGATTAATTAAGGCTATAATAATTAGGTAAGCCGCCGCCCATTATAAAGTTCCTAAGAGTCGCTTTGCTGCATAAAGCTTCTTCTTTATATAACCGTTGGCTTACTCTATAAGGCCTTGCAACTAGGGGTATTATAGCCAGCTATTAATTACCTTAATTCCATAACGCCTAAGCAGTATAAGAAGGGCGCCTTTAAATTCTAAGCCGTTATTACTCTGCTAAATACGCGGGTAAATATAATAATGTATCTATTAGAGCACAGCTGTGGCGACTTACTTAGCGGTCTTCTGCTTAAGGGGGTAGAGGGTATAGTATTTACTAAAGTGATCGCGTATCTATAGGATCTATTTATATTCACCGTTAGCCTTATTGCGTATATTAATAAGATCGCCCTGGATATAATTAAAAGGAGCCCTAGAGACAATTGCATTAAGCAGTAGCTATATAGCGTTAGGAGCGCTCCTGTAAGAATATTAGTACAACTAATAATTTTATAAAAAGTTAAACTTACTTAATGTATACTTGGCAGTGTTCTAGAAGCTAAATAACTTCTACTAGCTATATACCGTATTAATTAGCCGTAAGTGTACTATATATCTTCTTCTACCCTGCGTGGTAAAGCTCCTTATGGCACCAAATAATGGTATTATATATTTCTGGCTCAGGAACAACCTTTAAGCTATAGTTAGGTGAGCGAATTGACCACCTCCAGAGGCCGCGTATATGCTCTTCGCCTTGTTCCTATATAAACCAGCAGCTCTTAGCCTTTAATTTAGCGTTGCGTTTGGCCTATAAGAGAGCTTTATAACCTGGATTAGTAAGCCAGGAAATAATATTATTATATTTTTCCTATATAACGCGCTTTATTAAGGCGTTCTAGGTTTCTTCTAGATACTTAGTAAAGGCAGGCTTTACTATAACTAAGAAGGAAACAACTGCTTGGCTAGCGTTGTAGTCTTTATTCGCGGTAGGAGTATTAGTAGGAGGTAAGGGAGCTGCATTAGGTGCGGGCGCGGAGGTAGGCGCGGAGGTAGACGCGGAGGACAACATTGCTATTGCTAGTATTAGATTTAAGCTGGCAGTAGAGTCAAATATATATTTAGAACTTATAGAAAAGGTGCGCATATTGTTAAGGATCTAATTAAGTCATACATAGAGGCGGTAGGTAAGGAAGGATTAATAAATTTTTTTTAAAGTTCGCGATAGCCCCTGCGCTAAGCCTAATTAGGCGATTTTTAAGTAAAATTAATACCATAAAGGAGCTCACAAGAGCCCTGCAAAATGCCTTACGCTTAATTGTAAAATATTATTTAACCACCAAATGTACACTTATTAAGTGGATTTTTTGGCAACGTTATATAGGCATAGTTAGTGTAATTTAAGGTTATTCTAGACCCCATACAATAACTATTTACCAATTAAATCTAGAAATGAAGAAAAATAAAGGCATAAAATGTATCTATTTTAAAGAACTTCACGACTTATGGTATGCGTGTGGGCGTTGGCGAGCCTCTACCTACTGTACCACCTAGTAATTAGCCTAACCTTCAAAGGTCTTTTCCGGAATAAGGCAAGCAATCTGGAATGGAGCCGATTAAAGCGATACACGACTCATTCTGGAACAAGGACGACTCGTTCCAGAATGAGGCAGAAATGTTCCGGAACATCATATATACCAATATCAGTCGGAATATTACCACCACACTCTTCTGAAGCTCCTTTCCAGATCAGCTTATCACCAAAATCCTCTATAGGCTAAGGATTACACCAAAAGACGTGCGCAAAGGTTGCCTAGTCTTGATTACATTCGCTAGGGTTTAATATAGATCTAGTATACAAAGCAACGCCAAGCTCTGGTAGAGACGTCCCTTTCTTATACTCCTTTTGAGCTAACTTTTGGGCGGCGAGCTCTTGTTTTTCTAGGTCCTCTGCCTTTAGTCTATCGACGTCTTCCTAAGTAAGGACTCTGCCCTTGCTTAGGAGTCTCCTACTACTTTTCTTATCCATTTTAAATGCTTAAAACTTCTTATTCTCTTCTCTCTATATATGCGCATCAGTTGCAAAGCCTATAGCAGCTTTAAATAGCTTTTCGAGACGTCGTTAAATGGGGGATTCAAGTATACCGTCTAGTCGCTCGGTAGTTGATTCGGCAATCTGATTTTATAGAGACTGAAGGTCCTCTACCGTTTTAGGTGTCTTTGGCGTTTAAGGATTTGTATTTATAATTGATTATAGGCTTACGGAGGGCCCTGCATTTAGTAGAGTCTTTAAAACAGCTGTAGAATTATATGGCAGAAGACCTATAGCTTTCTAGGCGTTGCAAATCGTCTTACAGGTGAACGCCTTTATACGTGCCGTTGGGTAGAGCTTTATAAAATACTCTTTATTCACCCCTATATGGCCATATTAACAGAAGTTGTCCACTTCTTCGCTATAGTAGTGTTAAAGAGGTCCAAAACAGCCTATATCTAGTAGCTAAAGCTTATGCGTTGAATAAGGCGGGAGAGCTACTAGGACGATCTTGCGCAATAGTGCATACTGGATGAACTGCCAGGTAAGGTGGCTTGAATAATTATCCATTAGAAGCATATGGTAGCTTTAAATATTACCCTTAGCATCCTCCACAAGTTATCTTATGTATTTATTATAGTGTTTAATATAGTATAGGCCTAACGAGTTGTCCGTCTAGCCATTAGTTAAGGTCGCATAGGCATATCCACAAAGGCGCTTATTGTGCTTAGTAATTTAATACCAAGTTTCCTAATATTACTGCCCCTTCTGTTACGGCGCTGGTGGAAAACGGTGGATTATGGTAGACGTTATGGTAGACGCTGAGTTACGTAAGCTTACGTGACTAGAGGACCGCATAAAACTTCGTACAGCGCTGCTATTCTTCTCCCTTTCTTTCTCTAGCTTTGGATCCTCGTTTATAGACTACCAGTTATATAGGCTTGCGCGTCCCTCTTACCGTGCTCGTGCCTTAATTAACTAAGTCGCTAATATTATCTAAAGCTTATCTCTACTCTTTCTTCCTAAGAAGGAACTTAAATATATCTATAAGGACACAGAATAGGACCCTAAGGATATTACTAGGACTATAAGGACACAGGATAGAACTAAAAGAACACAAATAGAACGCGAAACCTAAGAATAGGACACATACAGACCAGAACCCCTAGAAAATAAACAAACACTAGAAATTACCTAATACCCCTACTACTATGCCAAGAAATATAGCAGCTGGCAAAGCAGCTATAGGACCCTCGAATACCTCTAATAGTAAAATAGTTAACGTCTTAAACCCCTAGCAGGAGCTTATAGCAGCTAATGCTGAAATTAAACGGCTTTGAGAGCTGCTTAAAGCTAGGGACACCCCTGTATCTAGTGTTGACTTATTAGACAGACTTACTACGGTCCTTAAGGCCCTAGCCCAATGTATGGCATTAGTATTATTATGGTCCGCGAAGGTCGTAGACCCCCTATTGCTTATAGACGGAACCGACCCTATATTCAATAACTAGAAGCTTTAATTGCAGGATAAGCTTAAAGTTAATATAGACCACTTTCCTAATACCCAAGCTAAAATGGCATATGTCTTCGGCCGCACTGGCAGTAATGCATAGACGCACCTACGTCCGTAATACGCCTAGAACTTAGCAGACCTCTTCCTCTTTAAAGAAGAGATAATTAATTACCTATCTTCTATTTATAAGGATCCCTTTAAGGTACAGAATGCCCGTCTTAATTATAAAAGCCTAATAATGAAAATAATGGAAACCTTCTCGGTTTTTTAGACCCGCTTTCTATACCTAGCTAGACAGGCCTAAATCCCCTAGGAAGATCTAATGCCAGACCTCTTTAACAAGCTTACCCTGGACCTATAGCGCGCCGTACTACCGGTTTATACTACTATATAGACGCTAAAGGAACTTATGGACCAATGCCTAGCTATTAACTAGGGCCTTTGTTAAATTAAGGTATGTGCTAAGCGGTATAAGGCTAAAAGCTCCGTCAACCAGAATATAAGTACTATAAGAACGGGCCGTAATGCCCTAGTAAGATCTGCAGCCCCTGCAGTACCAACTATACCGCCTGCCGTTAACCTAGTGGCAAGCCGTGCAGCTAGTCCTGCCGTGACTCCAGCGTATACTTGGCCTTTGTATAGCGACCCTTATAGATAGGCCCTTAGCGACTAAGGAGCTTGCTTTATATACGGTTAAAAGGGTCACTATACAGCTAAATGCCTAACGAATGCGAAAAAGAATAAGGTCCTACTAATCTAGAAGGATAGCGCAGAGGTAGAGTTAGAAAAAGAGGAACCCTAGAGAAAGACTCCTCTTTAGGGTTAAAAGGGATTAATATATTATATATTAATCTAGGTCGGCTAGTTAGTAGAAGAAGCTACACTATCCCTTATACTTTATTCCGTAATAGATATTAAGTTTTAACCTCTGCTTTAGCTAACTCTAGAGCAAATGCCTTTGCCTTAATAGACACCCAGTATGCCATAAAGCTAGCTGACTTTTTAAATGCACCCCTTAAAGAACTGCCCAAACTAATTCCTATTCGCGGGTATAATAGACAAATAGGGCTACCTATTACGACTATCTTATAGATTTACCTCCGCGTTAATAGATAAAGGTAGTATAACATCCCCTTTCTTATTACGGACCTTGGGAGCCATAATATAATTATAGAGAGAAAATAGCTAGCCTATCTAGGCTTATAGCTCAACATATAAAATAGACGGCTTATCTGGCCTAAAACCCTACCCCCAACCCCTTCCTTTATAAAAGAAATCAGCATTACAATGGAAAACCTTATACGGCTCTAGATTAATACTATTTACTAGGCCAATACTATGCGCAGAGACCAGGCCTTTAAGAAGGATATATATCTTAATCCTTAATGGATCTGTATACTACGCCGCCTCCAGACTATATATATTACACTATCCGCACTAGAGACCTAGGAAGTTAGTAGTGACCTAGCTAAGCCCCCTACGGAGAACCTAGGCCCTACGTAGCCCTAAAGGAAAACCAGGGATATTAGATGCTATACTAAGCTAATAGACAGAAAGGATAACTTATAGAAAATAGAACATGAGCTAAAAAAGACTATACACCCTATACCGCAAGATATGGCCCAATAAGCGTATATAAAGAAACCTACGGACCTCCCACCAGTCAATATCTGCTATATTGGCGCTGCAGGATTCTACCAGAACTTGATTCAGCCTAATACTATTACCTTTATAACTAGCCTGTACGAAATTAATTGAATGCTTAAGAAAAAGAAAAGTAAGCTTAGTGGATAGGAAAGTAAGCTTATAGATAAGAAACTAGTAGAATAAAAACTACCTAATTAACACTAGAAATTTAAGGACGTATTTTCTAAGGCAGTATTAGATATACTTCCGCCTTACTAACTGTATAACTACAAGATTGAGATCGATTAAGGCAAGGGAAGTACCCTTAGCTTTAGCCCTCTTTACCCACAGTCTATTACCGAATTGTAGGCCACAAAGCAGTACCTTATTAACAACCTTAATAAGGGCTTTATTAAGCCTAGCTAAGCCCCTTTTAACTCGCCTATTCTCTTTACCAAAAAGCCTAATAGAGGACTGCGCTTCTATATTAACTACCATAAGCTAAATAATATAACCCGTAAAGACCGCTATCCGCTACCCTTACTTAATAAGACTCTTGCCCGAATAAGTAGAGTTAGGGTCTTTATAAAGCTTAATATCCGCTAGGCCTTCTACTAAATTAGAATAGACCCTAGGTCTAAAGAGCTTACTATATTTTAAACCCGTTACGGAACGTATAAATGCAAGGTACTCCCTTTTAGACTAACTAATGGACCAGCTATATACCAGCGGTATATAAATGATGTACTCTTTAACTACCTTAATAACTTCTATACGGCCTACCTAGATAATATTATAATTTACTCTAAGAATGAGCTAGAATATGAGAAGCATGTCCATAAAGTCCTATAATAGCTCCGCAAGGCTGGTCTCCAGGCCAATATTAAGAAGTTAGAATTTAGTGTTAAGCATATAAAGTACCTAGGTTTTATTATTAGTATAAACAGAATTAAGGCTAACCTAGAGAAAACGGCCGCAATTAACTAGTGGACACCCCTATAGACTATAAAGGGGGTATAATTATTTTTAGGTTTCTGTAACTTCTACTAATACTTTATTAAGAACTACAGCAGGATTGCCTAGCCTCTTAACCACCTTACTAGGAAAGACCAGTTATTCTACTTTAACGCCATATGTATGCAGGCCTTTAATAAGCTTAAAAAGCGGCTAGTATTAGCTCCCCTACTTGCCTACTTTAACCTAGAACGGCCCTTAATACTAGAAACTAATGCCTTAGACAGTGTAATAGCTAGTGTTTTTTCCCAAAAGTAACTAGACGGAGAATAGCACCCTATTGCATACTATTTAAAGACTATAATAGATGCTAAGCTAAACTACCATATTTATAACAAAGAAATACTGGCTATTATCTCTAGCTTTTAGCACTAGTATATATAGCTAGAGGGGACCCTTAAGCCTATTAAGGTAGTTTTGGATTATAAGGCCCTAGAATACTTTATAATAACTAAGGCCCTTACGGCCTAGTAGGTACGCTAGGTAGATATCCTATCTTAGTTCAACTTCTTAATTATATATAAACTAGGCGCTATAAACTATACAGATACTTTTATAAGGCGTAAACAGGACCTAGGTAACTAGGTAGCTATAAAGATCTTATTATAGACCTAGGCACTACTATAACCAGAGCACCTTAACCCCTAGATATAGGCAGAACTAAATACAGACCCTTTAGACGCTAAGATATGCCCTATTAACTCCATAGAACTTAACCTTATTAATAAACTACTATAGGCAAACCGTACGGCCCCTTCTCTATAGGAGTACCGTAAAAAGGTAAAGGATGCTACTAGCCTATAGTCCCTTAAAAACGGACTACTTAAGCACCAGGAATAGCTAGTGGTGGTAGAGGAACAGAATTTACGGACTTAGCTTATTGCTAAAGCATATACTTAGGTCTCTATAGCCCACCCCAGAAAAAATAAGACCTGTAGAATTATTGGCGACCGCTACTACTAGCCCGGAATGGTTATAGATATTAACCACTATATATAGAACTATAACAACTGCTATAGGTCTATAATTCTACAAGATAAGACCCTAGGGCTATTAAAGCCACTCCCAATACCAAAACGCCCCTGGTAGTATATCTTTATAAACTTCTATAAGTTACCTACGGACCGCGACGGATATAATATAGTTATAATCCTAGTTAACTGCTTTAGTAAGCGCCCGTTCTTAATCCCCTATTATAAGAATATTAATGCTAAAGAGGCGGCCTAACTATATATCCACTATATCTACTGAATTTATGGACTACTAGATACTATTATATCCGACTATAGGCCACAGTTTATATTAGCCTTCTAGAACGAGTTTACCTAGATCCTAGGTATTAGGCTAAAGCTCTCTATAATATACCACCCCTAGATAGACGGTTAGACAGAGATTATAAATTAATACTTAAACTAGAGACTCCGGCCCTTTATTAACTACTTTTAAGATAACTAGAGTAAACTACTACCTATAATAGACTACGCCCAGGCAACCCTACCCTATAACTCTACGGGGTTTGCACCTATTTAGCTAAAAATAGGATACTTACCCCATACAAGCTTTGACTGGAAGAGACTAGAAGGACCATAGACTATATATAAAAAACTATCTTATGAGGAAGCACAGCAGTATGCTAGACGCTTAGAAGAAGTATAGATAGTAGCCTACAAGAACCTAGAGAAGGTGTAACGGAACCTTGTAGTAGGAACTACAGTGTGTAACGGAACCTTGTAGTAGGAACTACGGTGTGTAACGGAACCTTATAGTAGGAACTACGGTATGTAACGGAACCTTGTAGTAGGAACTACGGTGGGTTCTATTATTGGGCTAGGTATATAGGTAAGAACAAATCAACAACATAATAATAACTGGTGGAGTGGTTGCCTAACAGATTAACTCCAATTGTATTCTAAGATTCACTACAAGGAGAGAACTATCTATAGTAGGGACTGAGGTCCTTTAAATATATAACCATACTCCTAAGAAATCCTCTCTTGTACGTAAGGTACGTAAGGTACGTAAGGTACATAACAGACCTTATAGACCTTATAGACCTTACAGAGCATACCACATAACCTTGGTTACCATTCCTCGTTATATAGCTCTACCGGATCCATCCTAGATCGTGCCTATATTAACTAACTAGCTTCCGCCGTCTCTTCTCTAAGTAGACATAATATTATACTTAAAGCGTCCGTAACACTATCTCCCTCCTCTTTATCTTCGTCCTTAAAGATTCCTAACATCTCCAAGTCGTCCACTAGAGGTGTGATGTCTGTTTAATTATTCTAGTTAATATCCTTGCTTATTATATCTAAAGCTTCTTCTTCTTCTTCGTTCCAATGACGTGCCCGTACTATAGCTGCTATACTATCGCTTAGTAAAGTTATGCCGTCTCTATGTTCTTGTTATGCGAAAAAGGGGTTAGTTTATATTGCGCTAGCAAGTCCTGTGTCTTAACAACCCTCTTCCTATTTAGAGTGTACTAAGTCAAACATTTAATTATCCTGCGACGTTCACTTGGTCTCTAACGCTAAGTATACGCGTCCTATAACTCTTAATAGTCTTCGAGTTCCCTAAGTAACTTGTTGTAGGGTCTTATATTTAATCTACCGCTACGAAGCTTGATAGTAAGCTGGCCTCTATGCTACTTAAGGTTTAACGTGCCTTAGAAGAGTCCGCACGCGTCCTTAAAGCTCAACGTTTAGCTCATGCTCGTCTTTAACGTCTTAAACGTGTTCGTAAGAAGGTTTATTCTAAGAAGTGGAAACTAGTTTAATAAGGTCTTAACAAGTTAGGTAATAAAAGGACTAGCTCTCCTCCTATAAGGGAAACAACTCCAAGTAGCTTAGTAATTGCTCCTCTTGGGTCCCCCTTAGGTAACTTATTTTTTAGCAATTCTTCCTTATTAATATTGCCTAACCTATTCTCTTCTAATACTTCTTTACCTTTCCTATAGCGTTCTCTAGGTTGCTTAGTGGTTCTTAGGTAGTCTTACTATAGCCTATCTACTTTACTTTATACTACGTTTCGTCATCTATATCCTTATAACTAATGATCTTTAAAACTTACTATTTATCTTCCTCTTGTCCTCTATATATGTCTGCCTTATAGACTGGTAGCTTAATATTCCCGTGTGCTAGCTCTAGCATTGCAATATATTATATAGGGTAGATTTTTATTTTGGCTAGTAGGTTTAACTTATATATAACTAATAAAATCCTTTACTTAACTTTAAAAGGTCCTAGTTTAACGTGGTCTAACTTCTTACTTAGTCATTAACTCTTAAAATTTTTATATAGTAGCTATACTTTATCTCCCTCCTTAAGATCTGGTCCCTTAGATCTCTTAGTATTATAGTACCTTTTTATTTATTTTTATACTAGTTTAGCTATTTCTTTAAGGTCTATATAAAGATTTATTAACATCTCTATTCTTTGCTTAGCTGTACTACTTGTCTTTTTTACTTAATATAGTAATAACGATGTTCTTGGTTCATATCCGTAATTTACCTTAAATAGTAATATCCCTATTCCTTCTTATGGTGTTGTATTATATATAAACTATATAACTGGTAATAACAATACCCAATTATTCTGTGCGTAATTAATATAATGCCTTAGATACTGTTCTAGTGTCTAGTTTAGTCTTTCTATTTGTCCGTCCATCTACGGATAATACGCTGTAGATATTACTACGCAAACTCCTTATTTTGCTAGAAATACTTCCTAAAATGCTGCTATAAATCTTAGATCTCTGTCTAATATAATCTTGTTTAGTACTCTATATCTTACAAATACTTCTTTTATATAGATTCTAGCAATATCTTCTACTAATATCTCTTTAGTGCATGCTATAAAGTATCCCTACTTTGTTAGCTTATCTACTATTACTAAAATCGCGTTATAATCTTGTCCTATAATAGGATCTCTTAACTTTAGTAACTTAATAATAAAGTCCTATAATATAACCTCCTATAGTCTTCCTGGTGTCTTAACAGGTTGTAGCTCTCTATACGGCTTATACCTTATTAGTTTGTTCCTTTAGCAATCTAGATATTCCCTTATAACTTATTATACTAGTCCCTAGATTCCTTAAATAATATACTCCTCTTAAAGTCTTAACACTAAGCCTGTAGCTTTATTATATCCTTATATTATTCCCTTATGGAATTCCTTAACAAATTCTTCTGTAATAGACTTAGGTATATATATTACTTCTCTATTTTTATATTACTCTAAGTCTGGATCCTCTATCTATGCTTCTTAGATCTTCTATATCTAATTACTCTCTAGTAACTTATAGATCTGACTTTCCTTAGTTACTATAATCTTTGGATAATTATACCTAATTAATCCATCTTAATTCTTTTGTAATAAAGCTCCTGATAGCTTTTTATTACTTTATAGTTTAGCCTTTCTGCTTAGAGCGTCTGCTCGTGCATTATCTATACCCTTAGTATGCTGAATTTCGAAATAGTATTTTATAAGCATTTTCGCCTATCTAACCTATCTTTGGTTGAGTTTCTTTGTTATTAGGAATCCTATAAGGTTCTTATAATCCGTTTTAACTATAAATGGTTTCTTTATGCCTTATAAGAATGCTCTCTATTTTTTAAGTACTGTAATTATACCTAATAACTCCTTGTTATAGATATCATAGTTTAACTCTAGTAGTGTTATCTTTTAACTATAGTATGCTACTAGGTGCCATCCATCTTAATATTTCTGTATAAAGTATACCCCTAGTATAAAGTCTAATATATCTATTTCTATAACCGTCTCTAGACCTGGTTAATAGATCTTAAGAACTAGCTCCTAGGTAAACAACTCTTTAACTTTCTTAAATAGTTCTTATTACTCCTTTCCCCATACCTATAGTTCTTATTTCTTGGTTAACTGCATAAGTGGCTTAATATCCTTTAACTATTGCGCTATAAACCTTCTACAGTAATTGCAAAACCCTAGGAATAATCTTAACTATATAACATTCTCTAGTTCTTGCTAATTTACTATAGCCTTAATCTTCTTTGGATCTATACTAAGTTAGCCTAGTTTAATAATAAATTTAACAAAATTGGTCTTCCTAGTAAAGAACTCATATTTCTTAATTGCTACTAGCATCTATTCTTTTTATAGTCTCTTTAAGACCTATTTAACGTGTTCTCTATATTCCTCCTTACTCTCTAAGTAGATAATAATGTTGTTAAGGTATACCATAATAAATTCATCTAAGTGTTCTCCTAATATACTATTAATTCGCTTCTAGAACGTTATTGGTGTATTTATAAGCCTAAATTGTATAACTAATAGTTTGTATAGTCCTTCCTTTAACCTAAAGACTGCCTTCTATTTATCGCCTTTCTTAATTCTAATTTAATGGTATACCCACCTTAAATCTATCTTTGTAAAGATCTTTGCGTTACCTATCCTGTCTTAGATTTTACTAATTAAGGGTAAAAGATATCTATCCTTCCTAGTAATGCTGTTTAACTATCTATAGTCTATACACATCCTAAGTTTTCCATTTTTCTTTAGGATAAATAGTACTGGATATCCCGCTAATAACTATAATGGTTTAATATATCCCTTGCGTAAGTTCTCCTAAATAAACTCCTTAAGCGCTACTAACTCTATTTCAGTAAGCTTATAGATTAGAAAGAACTTTAAACTTATTCCCTCTTCTAATTCTATCTTATAGTCCTATGCTATATACTTTAATAGCTTTTCACTTTCTAGTAACTATAACTTTTTACCATACTTATGGTATCTCTTTAGTACATAACTTAAGCCTTGCTTAGTCTCTTCGTATATCGCTCCGACTTAGTATTATACTAACTTAGTTTACTGCCGCACTTTACGCTATTAAGTATCCTTAATATTGACCTAACCTATAACCTAATTAATCTTTAGATTGTACTCCTATAACTAAGGCATTTCTAGTATCACCTCATCCTGTCCTAATAGTAGGATATTAAAAGATATTCTAACTGGTCTCCCTTTAATAGTTATCTGAATAGGTCCTATTTTAAGATTAATAATGCCTCCTCTATAGGCTATCTAATCTCCTAAAACCGTTGTAAGTAGATATAGGTATTCTTTTTGTCTATATGGTAACCCTATCCTTTCTACTACTTTTGGTAATATATAGTTCCTAGTTACTCTATTATCTACTAACACTTTAAACTACTGATCTTACTATTTAACTTATAAATTTAGGTGTTATCCTTAAATTCCTTTAAGGGTCTAAGGCTTTAATACTAGTTCCCTCTGGTTTTATACGCCTCCCCTTTTCCTAACTGTTGGCTACTAGATCCTGCCTATACTTAGTCCAACTTAGGCTAATACTTAGTTTATTTCTTTTCCTCTATGTGCTATAGATAAGTATTCTCTAGGCACTTCCACTACTATTATCCATCTAGGCATTCTTCTGTAAGGAATCTTCCTAGTTAAAGTATTAAGTTCCCTTAACCTTGCACTTCTACTAGGTGCTAACTATATATATACTTAGTATTCCTAAACTACTTTTCTTCTAGTGCCTAATATATTCTTACTAGGTACTTCCAGTTCTTATCTTTAGGTGCTTTATATATGTTATATATATTATCCATATAAGCTATCCACAATAATGTATAATACGCTGCATGTTTTAGGTTAACTCTTATTTTATTTTTGTCCTTAAGTTTAAACCTATACCTAGTTAACCTAACTACTGGTATCTCTGCTATAGGTATTAAGATTTATTATTTACTTCTCTAGTCCCTAGATCCTTCTTCTAGGTTCCTTAATATTATAATTAATACTCCTTTAATATAACTTATGCGTTTCTCCGTAATGGGTTAGTTTTAGACAACTTTTTTATCTAGCTATATATAGAAATCTACCTATTTGTTATTGTGTTGCTGCCTATACCACTTTCTATATAACTAGTTTAGTGTGTATGGTCTATCTATTAGAAAGTACCTTATTATTACTATATCATGACATTCTTTAATATGTCTTTCTTTAAACCTAGTTGGAATATCTAAGTCCTCTTCTTGTTCTAGTTTGTTTAACTACTTTACCCTAAATGTCCCTATACTTGGCCTATTAGTAATTCTTTATATAGGTGCTCTGTCCTTTATATAACCTAGTATAGCTAATCTCTTGTCTAGCTTTTACTCTTGCTATATAATAATTCTTGTTTTGAACTTATCTATAGTTTCTTGTTTTCTACGTCTTATAGCTAGATCTTTGTAGTTATCTTACTTTTTAATTCTAGTATTAACTGTTTAATCTTTAGGCTAAATACTATGTTTACCTAGAATTGCTAACGTTCTTATTTATTCCCTAAACTTATAGTTCTTAAACTTACATCCTATACTTATTTGTTTATTATTAAACTAAGTTACTACCCTTTCCTATTGGTTTTTGTCCGTTATAGGTCCTTAGGTATATCTTATCTTATTTTAAGAATCTTAAGCTTTTTTTATCTCTTCTTAAGAATCTTAAGCCTATGGCCTTTTGCCTTTATTAAGTAATAAGCTAGCACTAGTAGTTATTTACTTGCTTAGTTTCTTCTAAACATTACTCCTATTATCTTATAAAGCAATGGAAATCGTATCTAATAGTGTTATAATATCCGTTACTAAACCCTATTCTGTAATGGTCTTAGTTTCTACTTCTATTTTAACTTCTCTAAGGTCTGTATACTCTTAGTAAGCTGCCTTTATTACCTTATTGTTAGTAAATGCTTCGCCTATATTAAATTTATTGTCTTTAATATCTAATCTATAAGCTAGTTCACTAGTTCCTTTAAACTTAAATAATAATAGCTCCTATAGCCAATAGCTTACGCTATACTTAGCGTCCTTATAAATTTGGTATACGTTGTTGTAACAATATATAAAACTGTTAATTAAACATTCTTTTATTCCTTATAGTGCACTATTATCCCTCTATATATATGTGCTGTCTACTAGTCTGGTTCCCTTTACCGCGTAGTTACTCTAACCACCTCTATAGTCTCTGGCGAAATAACCTTATTTTCTATAATTTATATAAGCTCTATCTCTAAACCACTAATTTTGCTATAGAGTCCGCCTAAATATCTTCTACTACTAAGATCCCTAGTTTAGCCTCTACTTCTTAGTCCTTTAATTACTTAATCCTTAACCTCTAGGTTTCTATAGTTTCTTTTTCTACTTTTAGGTTTCTTTGGTATTACTTAGGTCCATTAGCTCTGCGCCATTCTATAGTTTTTAACTCTATATCTGTTATTGCATACTCTGCGCCTTATATAACTATGGAACTCTATCTTGCCCTCTCTTAGCTTATTCCCTTTAATAGATCCTATTATTAATCTTTATTAACTGATCTATTAACTCTCTTAGAGTATCCGTATCTTCTATTAGGATAATTGCGTCCTAGACTTTAGCCTTAAGTCCCTATTTATACTGTGCTATAAGCGCCCTGTTGTTCTACTTAACCTATATAGCTAGTGTTTAAAACTATGTTATATACTTAATTGCTAAAGTATATTGTACTAAGTTCTAAAGCTTTTGTTCTGCTGTGGTTATAGCCTCTAGGTCTCTAAATATCTATATTAATTGCTCCGCGAACCCATTCTAACTGGTAAATATATACCATACGTCCTGGTTAGTAGTTGTTATACCATTGGCCTATATTTCCATAAGATACGGTTTAAACTACTTAAGTACCCTCCCTGTTAGGAATAATCCTGCATAGGCTACTTAATCTAACGATATTACTAACTTCGCTCCTTCCTATACTACCTTAAAGTGCATCTATATAAGAAATCCCTTAAGCTTTAACTTCTCTTCTGAGAATTGTTTAATTAAAGGTAGCTTAATTTTTGCTACTCTAATTCCATTAATGCGTTCTTTAAGTATCCTATTATTATCTTATAAGTGATTAACTATTTCCTATAACTAACCTTGCGTAACTACTTAAGAATCCCTATTATCTATACTAGTATCACCTGGCCCTAAGGTTGTAGCTACTATCGATATTGTTATAACTGGTGCTTTAGGTGGCATGTTATTCAATCTTGTTTAATACCGTAACCTTAGTAGTAAATATATAACGGAACCTTGTAGTAGGAACTACGGTGGGTTCTATTATTAGGCTAAGTATATAGGTAAGAACAAATTAACAATATAATAATAACTAGTAGAGTGGTTGCCTAATAGATTAACTCTAATTGTATTCTAAGATTTACTACAAGGAGAGAACTATCTATGGTAGGGACTAAGGTCCTTTAAATACATAACTATACTCCTAAGAAATCCTCTCTTGTACGTAAGGTACATAAGGTATATAAGGTATATAACAGACCTTATAGACCTTATAGACCTTATAGAGCATACTATGTAACCTTAGTTACTATTCCTCGTTACATAGCTCTACCGGATCCATTCTGGATTATGCCTATATTAACTAACTAGCTTCCGCCGTCTTTTCTCTAAGTAGACGTAATATTGTACTTAAAGCGTCCGTAACACAGTAGGTTCTGTTATTGGGCTGGGTATATAGGTAAGAATAAAATAATAATATAATAATAACTGGTGGAGTAGTTGCCTAATAAACTAACTTTAATTATATTCTAAGATTTACTACAAGGAGAGAACTATCTATGGTAGGGACTAAGGTCCTTTAAATACACAACATCAGCAAAATATGGTACCCTTTCAATGGCCTCAATGGTTGGTGGTTGACGCAATTGGCGCGCAGTTGAGGTTATTTGGCAACTCGACCGACTAGCCTATGTCGTGTTTTTTTAACACACAGCCTGCGCGCAACCTACCAGTAATCTGCGCATTTAGCAACCATAATTATATTTACCTCTTTTATACTAATAACATATTTTAAATAAATAAAAGCTACTTTAAAGCTATTTATAAGGCTAGTAAAATAAATAATATTATTTTAGATAATTTAATATAATATAGTAATGGTTCTCTTCTACCTATTTACCTATTAACTTACCTACCTACCTACATCGCCTACCTGTCTATATTGCTTACCTATTTATATCTGCCTACCTATCTATATCTACTTACCTATTAGCATCTGCCTACCTGTCTATATCTGCTTGCCTATCTGTATCTACTTACCTATTTACATTGCCTACCTGTCTGCATTACCTACCTGTTTGCATTGCCTACCTATCTGCATCACCTACCTGTTTATATCTGCCTACCTATCTATATCTACTTACCTGTTAGCATCTGCCTACTTGTCTACATCTGCTTGCCTATTTATATCTACTTACCTGTCTGCATTGCCTACCTATCTACATTGCCTACCTGTCTGTATTGCCTACCTATTTATATTGCCTACCTGTCTGTATCGCCTACCTATTTACATCTGCCTACCTATCTATATCTGCCTACCTATTAGTATCTGCCTACCTATTTACATCTACTTGCCTATCTGCATCTGCTTACCTATTTATATCTACTTACCTATCTGCATCTGCTTTCCTGTCTGTATCTACCTACCTATTAGCATCTCCCTATTTGTACCTACCTGTCTATGCTACCTTGATTCAATTAATCAATTAAATCGTTTATAGTGCTTGCTAGCTAGTCGTTATTGTCTAGCTCTGGCGACAGTTGTTTAGTTTTAGTAACAGTTGTCTAGCTCTAGTAACAGTCGTCTAGTTCTAGCAACGGTTATCTGGTTCTGGTAACAGTTATCTAGTTCTGGTAACAGTCATCTAGTTCTAGTAACGGTCGTTTAGTTCTGGCGACAGTTGTCTAGCTTTAGTGACGGTTGTCTAGTTCTAGTAACAGTTGTCTAGCTTTAGCAACAGTTGTCTAATTCTAGTAACGGTTATCTGGCTCTAGCAACAGTTATCTAGTTTTGGCAATAGTTGTCTAACTCTAGAGACGGTTGTCTGGTTCTGGCGATGGTTGTCTAGCTCTAGCAACGGTTGTCTAGTTCTAGCAACAGTTGTTTAGCTCTGGCGATAGTCGTCTAGCTCTAGCGACGGTTGTCTGGTTCTGGTAATAGTTATCTAGTTTTAGCGATAGTTATCTAGTTCTAGTAACGGTCCTCTACTGGCTACCGTTCTAGTGCCTCCCTAGGTAGGGAGGATGTAAGGAAGAAAAGAAGGGTAAAAAATAAGGAGGCTATATAGGTAGAGACACGTGTAGACGCTATTGGGAATATAGCGGGAACCCAATACAGAGCTTTATGTAGAGCCTCTATACGCAGAGCTTTGCGTAGAGCCTTATACAGAGCCTCTATATGTAGAGCTTTGTATAGAGCTTCGTATAGAGCTTCATATAGAGCCTCTATATATAGAGCTTCGCGCAGAGCCTTATGCAGAGCTTTGTGTAGAGCTTCGTATAGAGCTTCGTGCAGAGCCTCCATACGTAGAGCCTTGTGTAGAGCCTCGTGCAGAGCCTCTATACGTAGAGCTTCGTGCAGAGCTTCATATAGAGCTTTATGCAGAGCTTCGTGTAGAGCTTCATGTAGAGCTTTGTGCAGAGCTTCGTACAGAGCTTCGTGCAGAGCCTCTGTACGTAGAGCTTTATATAGAGCTTCGTGTAGAGCCTCTATACGCAGAGCTTTGTGTAGAGCTTTATGCAGAGCCTCTGTACGTAGAGCTTTGTATAAAGCTTCGTGCAGAGCCTCCATACATAGAGCCTTATGCAGAGCCTCATGCAGAGCCTCTATATATAGAGCTTTGTATAGAGCCTCGTGTAGAGCCTCTATACGTAGAGCTTCGTGTAGAGCTTTATGCAGAGCTTTATGCAGAGCTTTGTGCAGAGCTTCGTATAGAGTGTCGTGCAGAGCGTCGTGCAGAGCCTCTATACGCAGAGCTTTGTGTAGAGCCTCTATACACAGAGCTTCGTGTAAAGCTTCGTATAGAGCTTTATATAGAGCTTTATATAGAGCCTTGCGCAGAGCCTTATATAGAGCCTCCAAGTAATAAAACTATATAAGATTGTATAAGATTATATTAGATAATATATAATAGTTAAATATATAGCATATAACTTTACCTTAATTGCATATTAAGAAATATATAGTTACCTTTTAAAGTTACTAAGTAGGTTAATTGCGTGTTAAGAAATATATAGTTAGCTTTTAAAGTTGTTAAGTTAGTTAATTGTATATTAAGTTAGTTAAATTATATGTTAAGTTAGTTAATTGCATATTAAGTTAGTTAAATTATGTGTTAAGTTAGTTAATTGTATATTAAGTTAGTTAAATTGCGTGTTAAGTTAGTTAATTATATATTAAGTTAGTTAAATTGCGTATTAAGTTAGTTAATTATATATTAAGTTAGTTAAATTGCGTGTTAAGTTAGTTAATTATATATTAAGTTAGTTAATTGCGTGTTAAGTTAGTTAAATTATATATTAATTATGTAAAACGCGAAAATTAAAGTCTACTTAAATCTTATCCTATGAATATTTTCCCAATAAACTGTACTCCTAATATTACGGACGCTTTTAAGTACGATGTTACAACTACTTAGAGAAGAGTTAGCGGAAGCTAGTTAGTTAATATAGGTATAGTCTAGGATAGATCTAGTGGAACTATATAACGAGGAATAGTAACTAAGGTTATATAGTGTTAAACGCATTAACTACGTTAAATAAGAGGGACGTTACGTTTAATATAGACAACACGTACCTTATATATAAGAGAGGATTTCTTAGGAGTATAGTTATATATTTAAAGGACCTTAGTCCCTACCATAAATAGTTCTCTCCTTATAGTAAATCTTAGAATATAATTAGAGTTAATCTATTAGGCAACTACTCCACTAGTTATTATTATATTGTTATTTTATTCTTACCTATATACTTAGCCTAATAATAGAACCTACTGTAGTTTCTACTATAAGGTTCTGTTACACATTTACTACCAAAGTTATGGTATTAAATAAGATTAAATAATATGCTACTAAGAGTAGTACTAGTTATAACGGCGTTAATAGCAGCCACAACCTTAGGGCTAGGTGATACTAGTATAGACAAGGGGGATTCTTAAGTAGTTATATAAGGTTAGTTATAGGAAATAGTTAATCACTTATAAGACAATAATAGGATACTTAAAGAATGTATTAATGGAATTAGAGCAGTAAAGATTAAGTTACCTTTAATTAAATAATTCTTAGAAGAGAAGTTAAAGCTTAAGGGATTTCTTACGTAGATATACTTTAAGGTAGTACAGAAAGGAGCGAAGTTAGTAATATTATTAAATTAAGTAGCCTATATAGGATTATTTCTAATAGGGAGGGCACTTAAGTGGTTTAAGCCGTATTTTACGGAAATATAGGCTAATGGCATAATAACTACTAACCAGGACGTATAGTATATATTTACCAGTTAGAATAGGTTTATAGAGTAACTAATATAAATATTTAGAGACCTAGAGGCTATAACTATAGTAGAACAAAAGCTTTAGAACTTAGTATAACGCACTTTAGCAATTAAGTATATAATACAGTTTTAAATACTAGCCACGCAGGTTAAGTAGAATAATAGGGCGCTTATGGCATAGTATAAATAGGGACTTAAGGCTAAAGTCTAGGACGTAATTATCCTAATAGAAGATGCGGGTACTCTAAAAGAGTTAATAGATTAGTTAATAAAGATTAATAATAGGATCTACTAAAGGGAATAAGCTAAATAAGGGTAAGACAGAGTTCTATAGTTATATAAGGTATAGAGTACGCAATAATAGATATAGAGTTAAAAATTATAGAATAGCGCAGAGCTAATAGACCTAAGCAGTACTAAAGAAACCTAAAGATAGGAAAAGAAACTATAGAAACCTAAAGGTTAAGGATTAAGTAATTAAAGGACCTAAGAGTAGAGGCCAAACTAGGGATCTTAGTAATAGAAGACGTTTAGGCGGACTCTATAGCAAGAAAAATAGTTTAAAAATAGAGCTTATATAAATTGCGGAAAACAAGGTCATTTTGCTAGAGACTATAGAGGTGGTTAGAGTAACTATATAGTAAAGGGAACTAGACTAGCAGACGGTATATATATATAGAGGGATAACAGTGCACTATAAGGAATAAAAGAGTATTTAATTAATAGTTTTGCGTATTGTTATAACAACATATACCAAATTTATAAGGATGCTAAGTATGGCGCAAGCTATTAGCTATAGGAGCTATTATTATCTAAGTTTAAAGGAACTAACAAACCAGCTTATAGATTAGATATTAAAGACAATAAATTTAATAAAGGTAAAGTATTTACCAATAATAAGGCAATAAAGGCAGCTTACTAGAAGCATGCAGACCTTAAAGAAGTTAAAATAGAAGTAGAGACTAAGACCATTACAGAACAAGGTTTAGTAACGGGTATTATAACACCATTAGATACAATTTCTATCGCTTTATAAGATAATAGGAGTAATGTTTAGAAGAAACTAAGTAAGTAGATAACTACTAGTACTAACCTATTACTTAATAAAGGTAAAAGGCTATAGGCTTAAGATTCTTAAAAAGAGATAAGAGAAGCTTAAGATTTTTAAAGTAAGATAAGATACACCTAAGGACCTATAACGGACGAAAACCAATAGAAAAGGGTAGTAACTTAGTTTAGTAATAAATAAATAAGTATAAAACGCAAGTTTAAGAACTATAAGTTTAGGGAATAAATAAAAACGTTAGCAATTTTAGGTAAATGTAGTATTTAGCCTAAAGATTAAACAGTTAATACTAGGATTAAAAAGTAAGATAACTATAAAGATCTAGCTATAAGATATAAAAAATAAAAAACTATAGATAAGTTTAGAACAAGAATTATTATATAGCAAGAGTAAAAGCTAAATAAGAGGTTAGCTATGCTAGGTTATATAAGGGACAGAGCACCTATATAAAGAATTACTAATAGGCCAAGTATAGGGACACCTAGGGTAAAGTAGTTAGATAAACTAAAACAAGAAAAGGATCTAGATATCCTAACTAGGTTTAAAGAAAGACATACTAAAGGATATTATAATGTAGTAATAATAAAGTACTTTCTAATAGATAGACTATATATACTAAACCAGTTATATAGAAAGTGGTATAGGCAACAACATAATAATAAATAGGAAGATTTTTATATATAGCTAAATAAAAAAGTTATCCAAGACTAACCTATTATGGAAAAACGCATAAGTTATATTAAAGGAGCATTAATTATAATATTAAGGAACCTAGAAGAAGGATCTAGGGACTAGAGAAGTAAGTAATAAATCTTAGTACCTATAGTAGAGATACCAGTAGTTAGGTTAACTAGGTATAGGTTTAAACTTAAAGATAAAAATAAACTAAAAGTTAACCTAAAACATATAGCGTATTATACACTATTATGGATAGCTTATATGGATAATATATATAATATATATAAAGCACCTAAAGACAAGAACCGGAAGTACCTAGTAAGGATATATTAGGCACTAGAGGAAAAGTGGTTTAGGAACGCTAAGTATATATATAGTTAGCACTTAATAAAAGTATAAAGTTAAGGAGACTTAATACTTTAACTAGGAAGATTTCTTACAGAAGAATACCTAGATGGATAATAGTAGTAGGAGTGCCTAGAGAACACTTATCTATAGCATATAGAGGAAAAGAAATAAACTAAGTATTAGCTAAAGTTAAACTAAGTATAGGCAGGATCTAGCAGCCAATAGTTAGGAAAAGGGGAGGTATATAAAACTAGAGGGAACTAGTATTAGAGCCTTAAACCCTTAAAGGAATTTAAGGATAACACCTAAATTTATAAGTTAAATGGCAAGACTAGCAGTTCAAAGTATTAGTAGATAGTAAAGTAATAAGAAACCACATATTACTAAAGGTAGTAGAAAGGATAGGGTTACTATATAGATAGAAGAAACACCTATATCTACTTATAACAATTTTAGGAGATTAGATAGCCTATAGAGAAGGTATTATTAATCTTAAAATAGGACCTATTTAGATAACTATTAAAGGAAGACTAGTTAGAGTGTCTTTTAATATTCTACTATTAGGACAGGATAAGGCGATACTAGGAATACCTTAGTTATAAAAGTATAATCTAAAGATTAATTAGGTTATAGGTTAGGTTAATATTAAAAATACTTAATAGTGTAAAGTGTAATAGTAAACTAAGTTAGTATAGTACTAAGTTAGAGTAATATATAAAGAGACTAAGTAAGGCTTAAGTTATATACCAAAGAGATACCATAAGTATGGTAAAAAGTTATGGTTACTAGAAAGTGAAAAGCTGTTAGAGCATATAGCATAGGACTATAAGATAGAATTAGAAAAGGGAATAAGTTTAAAGTTCTTTCTAATTTATAAGCTTACTAAAACCAAGTTAGTAGCGCTTAAGGAGTTTATCCAGGAGAACTTATAAAAGGGATATATTAGACCGTTATAGTTATTAGCAGAATATCCAGTACTATTCATCCTAAAGAAAAACAGAAAACTTAGGATATATATAGACTATAGATAGTTAAACAGTATTACTAGGAAGAATAGGTATTCTTTACCCTTAATTAGCGAAATCTAAGACAGGATAGGCAACGTAAAGATCTTTATAAAGATAGATCTGAGATAGGCGTACTATTAGATTAGAATTAAGGAAGGCAATAAATAGAAGGCAGCCTTTAGGTTAAAGGAAGGACTATATAAACTATTAGTTATACAATTTAGGCTTATAAACGCACTAGTAATATTCTAGAATTAAATTAATAGTATATTAGGAGAACACCTAGATAAATTTATTATAGTATACCTTAACGACATTATTATCTACTTAGAGAGTAAGGAAGAGCATAGAGAACACGTTAAATGGGTCTTAAAGAGACTATAAGAAGAACAGATACTAATAGCAATTAAGAAATGCGAGTTCTTTATAAGGAAGACCAATTTTATTAGATTTATTATTAAACTAGGCCAACTTAGCATAGATCTAAAAAAGATTAAGGCTATAGTAAATTAGCAAGAACCAGAGAATGTTATATAGTTAAGATCGTTTCTAGGGTTTTGCAATTACTATAAAAGGTTTATAGCGCAATAGTTATAGAATATTAAGCCGTTTATAAGGTTAATAAAGAAAGAAAAACTATAGGTATAGGGAAAGGAATAATAAGAACTATTTAAAAAAGTTAAAAAGTTATTTACCTAGGAGCCAGTTCTTAAGATCTATTAACCAGGTCTAAAGACGGTTATAAAAACAGATAGATTAGACTTTATACTAGGGGTATACTTCCTATAGAAATATTAAGATAGATAGCACCCAGTAGCATACTATAGTCAAAAGATAACACTACCAGAGTTAAACTATGACATCTATAATAAGGAGTTGTTAGGTATAGTTACAGCACTTAAAAAATAGAGAGTATTTTTATAAGGCACAGAGAAACCATTTATAGTTAAAATAGACTATAAGAACCTTACAGGATTCCTAATAACAAAGAAACTCAACCAAAGACAGGTTAAATAGGCGGAAATGCTTATAAAATACCATTTCGAAATTTAGTATATTAAGGGTATAGACAATGCACGGGTAGACGCTCTAAGTAAAAAGGCTAAACTATAAAGTAATAAAAAGCTATTGGGAGCTTTATTATAAAAGGATTAAAATAGACTAATTAGGTATAATTATCTAAAGATTATAGCAACTAAATTACTAGGGAGTAAATAGATATAGAAGATCTAAGAAATATAGGCAGAGGATCTAGACTTAGAGCAATATAAAAATAGAGAAGTAATGTATGTGCCTAAGTCTATTACAGAAGAATTTATTAAGAAATTCTATAAGGGAATAATATAAGGACATAACAGAGCTATAGGCTTAGTATTAAGACTTTAAGAGGAGTATATTATTTAAGGAATCTAAGGACTAGTAAGATAAGTTATAAAGAAATATCTAGATTGCCAAAAAAACAAACCAACAAGGTATAAGCCGTATAGAGGGCTATAACCTATTAAGACACCAGGAAGACCATAGGAAGTTATATTATAGGACTTTATTATTAAGTTACCAAAGTTAAGAGATCCTATTATAGGATAAGATTATAACGCGATTTTAGTAATAGTAGATAAGCTAATAAAGTAGGAATACTTTATAGCATGCACTAAAGAGATATTAGTAGAAGATGTCGCTAGAATCTATATAAAAGAAGTGTTTATAAGATATAGAGTACTAGATAAGATTATATTAGACAAAGATCCAAGATTTATAGCAGCATTTTAGGAAGTATTTCTAGTAAAATAAGGGGTTTGCGTAGTAATATCTATAGCGTATTATCCATAGACGGATAGATAAATAAAAAAACTAAACTAGACACTAGAGCAGTATCTAAGGCATTATATTAATCACGCATAGAATAATTGGGTATTGTTATTACTAGTTATACAGTTTGCATATAATACAACACTATAAGAAGGAATGGGGACATTACTATTTAAGGCAAATTACGGATACAAGTTAAGAATATCGTTATCGCTATATTAAGCAAAAAAGACAAGTAGCACAGCTAAGTAAAGAATAGAGATGTTAATAAATCTTTATATAGACCTTAAAGAAACAGCTAAACTAGTATAAGAATAAATAAAAAGGTACTATAATGCTAGGAGATCTAAAGGACCAGATCTTAAGGAGGGAGATAAAGTATAGCTACTACACAAAAATTTCAAGAGTTGACGACTAAGCAAGAAATTAGACTATATTAGACTAAGACCTTTTAAAATTAAGTAAAGAATTTTATTAGTTATATATAAGTTAAACCTACCAGCCAAAATAAAAGTCTACCCTATATAATATATTGCAATGCTAGAGCTAGCATATGGAAATATTAAGCTACTAGTCTATAAGGTAGATATATATAGAGGACAAAAGGAAGACAAATAGTAAGTTTTAAATATTATTAATTATAAGGATATAGATAACAAAATATAGTATAAAGTAAAGTAGATAGGCTATAGTAAGACTACCTAGGAACTACTAAGCAACCTAAGGAACACTATAGGAAAGGTATAGGAGTATTAGAAGAAAGTAGGTTAGGTAATATTAATAAAGAAAGATCACCAAAGAATAAGTCACCTAAGGGGGACCTAAAAGGAGCAATTGCTGAGCTACTTAGAGTTATTTCCCTTGTAGGAGGAGAGCTAGTTCTTTTATTACCTAGCTTAGATAAACCCTATTAAACAAGTTTCTACTCCTTAGAACGGACCTTCTTATAGATATATTTAAGACGTTAAAGACAAGTATAAGCTAAATATTAAGCTTTAAGGACGCGTGCGGACTCTTCTAAGGCATATTAAACCTTAAGTAGCGCAGAGGCTAGCTTACCATTAAGCTTTACAGCGGTAGATTAAATATAAGACCCTATAATAAGTTACTTAGGGAACTTAAAGACTGTTAAGAGTTATAGAACACGCATACTTAGCGTTAAAGATAGAGTAAATATTACAGGACGATTAAATGTTTACTTTAGTATACTTAAAGCAAAAGGAGGGTTGTTAAGATATAGAACTTACTAGCGCAATATAAACCAACCCCTCTTTAGCATAATAAGAGTAAGGAATCGCCATCACCTTGCCTAGTAACAGTATAGAGGAAACCATATAAAGGCAACACTCAACCTAGAAAAGAGAAGAAGAAGCTTTAGGTATAATAAGTATAGATATTAACCAGACTAATTAAACGGATATTATACCTCTAGTAGACAACTTAGAGATATTAGGAATCTTTAAGGACAAAGATAAAGAGAAGGAAGATAATATTACAGACACTTTAAGTACAATATTACAACTACTTAGAGAAGAGTTGGCGGAAGCTAGTTGGTTAATATAGGTATAGTCCAGGATAGATTTGGTGGAACTATATAACAAGGAATGGTAACTAAGGTTATATAGTATTAAACACATTAACTACATTAAACAAAAGGGATATTATGTTTAATATAGACAATACATACCTTATATACAAGAGAGGATTTCTTAGGAGTACGGTTATATATTTAAAGGACCTTAGTTTCTACTATAGATAGTTCTCTCCTTATAGTAAATCTTAGAATATAATTAGAGTTAATCTGTTAGGCAACTACTCCACTAGTTATTATTATATTATTATTTTATTCTTATCTATATACCTAGCCTAATAATAGAACCTACTGTAGTTCCTATTATAAGGTTCCATTACACCTAAGAAATCCTCTCTTATATATAAGGTATATATTATACGTGTTATATATAGGCGTATACTACATATACTTTATATACTGTGTATAATATTATATAACTCGCTTACTATTTCTTATTACATAGTTTTACTAGATCTATTTTGGACTATACCTATATTAACCAACTAGCTTCCTGTAACTCTTCCCTAAGTAGTTATAATATTATATTTAAAGTATCTATAATACTATCTCCCTTCTTTTTATCTTTATCCTTAAAGATTTCTAATATCTCTAAGTTGTCTACTAGAGGTGTAATATTTGTTTAATTAGTCTGGTTAATATCCTTACTTATTATACCTAAAGCTTCTTCTTCTTTATAAGCGCAACGTTGTGCTTATACTGTGGCTACTATACTATTACTTAGTAAGATAATATCGTTTCTATATTCTTGTTATACAAAAGTGGGGTTAGTATATATTATAATAGTAAGTCCCTTGTCTTAACAACCCTTATTTTACTTAGAGTGCACTAAAGTAAATATTTAATTATCCTATAATATTTGCTCTATTTCTAATACTAAGTATATATGTCCTATAACTCTTAATAGTTTTCTAGTTCCCTAAGTAACTTATTATAGGGTTTTATATTTAATCTACTGCTATAAAGCTTAAGTTTAAGTTGGCCGCTATATACACCAAACTCTACCATTCTGCTAAAGAGACCGCTTAGGCCCTTAAGGCTTAACATCACTCCTTTAAGTTTTAGTAGGTTGCGTTCGCTTAGTTAACCCGTCTTAAGAAGGTTTATAAGAAGGTTTGTTCTAAGAAATAGAAACTAGTTTAATAGGGTCTTAATAAGCTAAGTAATAAAAGGACTAGCTCTTCTTCTATAAGGGAAATAACTCTAAGTAGCTTAGCAATTACTCCTCTTAGGTCCCCCTTAGGTAACTTTTTTTTTTAGCGATCCTTCTTTATTAATATTACTTAACCTACTTTCTTCTAATACTCCCGTACCTTTCCTATAACGTTTTTTAGGTTACTTAGTGGTTCCTAGGTAGTCTCACTATAGCCTATCTACTTTACTTTGTACTACGTTTTGTCCTCTACGTCCTTATAACTAATAATCTTTAAAACTTACTATTTGTCTTCCTCTTGTCCTCTATATATATCTACCTTATAGACTGGTAGCTTAATATTCCTATATACTAGCTCTAGTATTGCAATATGTTATATAGGGTAGATCTTCATTTTAGCTAGTAGGTTTAACTTATATATAACTAATAAAATCCTTTACTTAATTTTAAAAGGTCCTAGTCTAATATAGTCTAACTTCTTACTTAGTTGTTAACTCTTGAAATTTTTATATAGTAGCTATACTTTATCTCCCTCCTTAAGATCTGGTCCCTTAGATCTTTTAGCGTTATAGTACCTTTTTATTTGTTCTTATACTAGTTTAGCTATTTTTATAAGGTCTATATAAAGATTTATTAACGTCTCTATTCTTTACTTAGCTATACTACTCATCTTTTTTACTTAATATGGCGATAATGATGTTCTTAGCTTATATCCGTAATTTGCCTTAAATAGTAATATCCCCATTTCTTCTTATAGTGTTGCGTTATATGTAAACTGTATAACTGGTAATAATAATACCTAATTATTCTATATATAATTAATATAATGCCTTAGATACTGCTCTAGTATCTAGTTTAGTCTTTCTGTTTATCCGTCCGTCTGCGGATAATATGCTATAGATATTACTACGTAAACTCCTTATTCTGCTAGAAATACTTCCTAAAATACTACTATAAATCTTAGATCTCTGTCTAATATAATCTTATCTAGTGCTCTGTATTTTGCAAATACTTCTTTTATATAGATTCTAGTGATATCTTCTACTAATATCTCTTTAGTGCATACTATAAAGTATCCCCACTTTATTAGCTTATCCACTATTACTAAAATCGCGTTATAATCTTGTCCTATAATAGGATCTTTTAACTTTAGTAACTTAATAATAAAGTCCTATAATATAACTTCCTATGGTCTTCCTGGTATTTTAATAGGTTATAACTCTCCGTACGGCCTATACCTTGTTAGTTTATTTCTTTAGTAATCTGGACACTTCTTTATAACTTATCTTACTAGTCCCCAGATTTCTTAAATAATGTACTCTTCTTAAAGTCTTAATACTAAGCCTATAGCTCCGTTGTGTCCTTATATTATTCCCTTATAGAATTCCTTAATAAATTCTTCTGTAATAGACTTAGGCATATACATTACTTCTCTGTTTTTGTATTGCTTTAAGTCTAAATCCTCTATCTATACTTCTTAGATCTTCTATATTTAATTACTCTTTAGTAATTTATAGATCTAACTTTCTTTAGTTGCTATAATCTTTGGATAATTATACCTAATTAATCTGTCTTAATTCTTTTGTAATAAAGCTCCTAATAGCTTTTTATTACTTTATAGTTTAGCCCTTCTACTTAGAGTGTCTGCTTATATATTGTCTGTACCCTTGGTATACTGAATTTTAAAATAGTATTTTATAAGTATTTCCACCTATCTAACCTGTTTTTAATTAAGTTCCTTTATTATTAGGAATCCTATAAGGTTTTTATAGTCTATCTTAACTATAAATAGTTTCTTTGTACCTTGTAAGAATGCTTTCTATTTCTTAAGTGCTATAACTATATTTAATAACTCCTTGTTGTAGATATCGTAGTTTAAATCTAGTGGTATCATCTTTCAACTATAGTATGCTACTGGGTGCTATCTATCTTAATATTTCTGTATAAAGTATGCCCCTAGTATAAAGTCTGATGCATTTATTTCTATAACCGTCTCTAGACCTAGTTGATAGATCTTAAGAACTAGCTCCTAGGTAAACAACCCTTTAACTTTCTTAAATAGTTCTTGTTACTCCTTCCCCTATACCTATAGTTCTTTTTTCTTTGTTAACCGCGTAAGTGGCTTAATATTCTTTAACTATTGCGCTATAAACCTTTTATAATAATTGCAAAACCCTAGGAACGATTTTAACTATATAACGTTCTCTAGTTCTTGCCAATTTACTATAGCCTTAATCTTTTTTGGATCTATGCTGAGTTAGCCTAGTTTAATAATAAATTTAACGAAATCGGTCTTTCTAATAAAGAACTTATATTTCTTAATTATTACTGGCATCTGTTCTTCTTATAGTCTCTTTAAAACCTATTTAATGTGTTTTTTATGTTCTTCCTTATTTTCTAAGTAGATAATAATGTTGTTAAGGTATACTATAATAAATTCATCTAAGTGTTCTTCTAATATACTATTAATTTGCTTCTAGAATATTGCTAGTGCGTTTATAAGTCCGAATTATATAACTAATAGCTTATATAGTCCTTTCTTTGACCTAAAGGCTGCCTTCTATTTATCGCCTTTCTTGATTTTAATCTAATGGTATGCCCACCTTAGATCTATCTTTATAAAGATCTTTATATTGCTTATCCTATCTTGGATTTCGCTAATTAAGGGTAAAAGATACCTATCCTTCCTAGTAATGCTATTTAACTGTCTGTAGTCTATATATATCCTAAGTTTTCCGTTTTTCTTTAGGATAAATAGTACTAGATATCCTACCGATAACTATAACGGTCTAATATATCCCTTATATAAGTTCTTCTAGATAAACTCCTTAAGCGCTACTAACTCCGTTTTAGTAAGCTTATAGATTAAAAAGAACTTTAGACTTATTTTCTCTTCTAATTCTATCTTATGGTCCTATGCTGCATGCTTTAACAGCTTTTCACTTTCTAGTGACTATAACTTTTTACCATACTTGTGGTATCTCTTTGGTATATAACTTAAGCCTTACTTAGTCTCTTTATATATTGCTCTAACTTGGTACTATACCAACTTGGTTTACTATTACACTTTACGCCATTAAGTATTTTTAATATTAACCTAACCTATAACCTAATTAATCTTTAGATTGTACTCTTATAACTAAGGTATTTCTAGTATTGCCTTATCCTATCCTAATAGTAGGATATTAAAAGACATTCTAACTGGTCTTCCTTTAATAGTTAACTATATAGGTCCTGTTTTAAGATTAATAATACCTTCTTTATAGGCTATTTAATCTCCTAAAATTGTTATAAGTGGATATAGGTGTTTTTTTTATCTATATAGTAACCCTATCCTTTCTACTACCTTTGGTAATATGTGGTTTCTAGTTACTCTACTATCTACTAATACTTTAAACTGCTAATCTTGCCATTTAACTTATAAATTTAGGTATTGTTCTTAAATTTCTTTAAGGGTTTAAGGCTCTAATACTAGTTCCCTCTAGTTCTATATGCCTCCCCTTTTCCTAACTATTGGCTGCTAGATTCTACTTATACTTAGTTTAACCTTAGCTAATACTTAGTTTATTTTTTTTCCTCTATATACTATAGACAAGTGTTCTTTAGGCACTTCTACTACTATTATCTATCTAGGCATTCTTCTATAAGGAATCTTCCTAGTTAAAGTATTAAGTCCCCTTAACCTTGTACTTCTACTGGGTGCTATCTATATATATACTTAGTATTTCTAAACCGCTTTTCCTCTGGTGCCTAATATATCCTTACTAGGTACTTCTAGTTCTTATCTTTAGGTGCTCTATATATATTATACGTGTCCTCCACATAAGCTATCCATAATAGTATATAATGCGCTATATATTTTAGGTTAACTCTTAGTTTATCTTTATTTTTAAGTTTAAATCTATACCTAGTTAACCTAACTACTGGTATCTCTGCTATAGGTACTAAGACTTATTACTTACTTCTTTAATCTCTAGATTCTTCTTCTAGGTTCCTTAACGTTATAATTAATACTCCTTTAATGTAACTTATGTGTTTTTCCGTAATAGGTTGGTTTTGGATAACTTTCTTATCTAGCTATATATAAAAGTCTTCCTATTTGTTACTATGTCGTTGCCTATACCACTTTCCGTATAACTGGTTTAGTGTATATAGTTTATTTATTAGAAAGTACCTTATTATTACTATATTATAATATCCTTTAGTATATCTTTCTTTAAACCTAGTTAGGATATCTAGATCCTCTTCTTATTCTAATTTATCTAACTATTTTATCCTAGGTGTCCCTGCACTTAGCCTATTAGTAACTCTTTATATAGGTGCTCTGTCCCTTATATAACCTAGTATAGCTAACCTCTTGTCTAGCTTTTGCTCTTGCTATATAATAATTCTTATTCTAAACTTATCTACATTAGGAAAATATTCGCAGGATAAGATTTAAGTAGATTTTAATTTTCGCGTTTTATATAATTAATATACAATTTAACTAACTTAATACGTAATTAACTAACTTAATATATAATTAACTAACTTAACACGTAATTTAACTAACTTAATACGTAATTTAACTAACTTAATATGTAATTAACTAACTTAACACATAATTTAACTAACTTAATATATAATTAACTAACTTAACACGCAATTTAACTAATTTAATATACAATTAACTAACTTAATACGTAATTTAACTAACTTAATATGCAATTAACTAACTTAATAACTTTAAAAGCTAACTATATATTTCTTAACACGCAATTAACCTACTTAATAACTTTAAAAGGTAACTATATATTTCTTAACATGCAATTAAGGTAAAGTTATATACTATATATTTAACTATTATATATTATCTAATATAATCTTATACAATCTTATATAGTTTTATTACTTAGAGG
>Ga0307507_10002882_pt1 | contig 34685 bp, 7 predicted proteins | sample 7_EM_MG_FD_207223 | JGI IMG/M metagenome (GOLD analysis project Ga0307507, IMG submission 207223) | Populus trichocarpa ectomycorrhiza microbial communities from riparian zone in the Pacific Northwest, United States - 7_EM | ecosystem: Host-associated > Plants > Roots > Unclassified | place...
AGGGGAGGAAAAGGTATAGGTATACTAGGTGTGCCATCCGTAGTAGTTATTGGTTTCTTTTTTACAGGTTTTTGGTTTTCTTTTTCAGGAGAAGTTTAAGGATGTTCTCTTTTCTCTCCCTTCTTAGATAAGCTAAGAGGAGAAAGAAAAGAAGACGAAAATAGAAATCTATTATTATTTCTTTCTATAGGGGTTTCGCCTATAGACTCGTTGTCGTCACTTGTCTCTATAGGAGGTTTCTTTTTAGGCCTGCCTGGCTTTGGCATCTTATAGGGGGAGTTTGCTAGTTTTTACTATCCTTATATCCTTTTTCCTTACTAATCCTACTAGAGGATTTCTGGGGAGATTAGGTTTAAAGGTAGTAGTAATACTAGACCCCTGGTATTGGTGGTGGTAGTAGTGGTAGTAGTTTTGGTGTTCCTGTCCGTGCCTCGCTTACAAGCTAGGACCACCCCTAAGAAGAATTTTCTGTTGGGGGAAAGGGGGTAAAACGACAATTAAATCCCCCTATAGCTCGTTAGGCAGTAAGAATTGGGTCTTGAAAGTTGGAAAATCGAATATTTTTAGTAGTAAGATGGGTATACGTAAGTTTTAAAGTGCGGCGCTACCTTTTGGTAAGGTTGCATATATAGTAAAAGGTTACGTTATCTTATATTTATATGCTTAAGGCCTAAACCAAGAGATCAGCTATACTAAAATATGTAGTAATCGGTTTTTATTTGGTATTGCAAACTTATCGGCCTAGAATTTAAAGTTTTGTACCCTATAAGTGATACAATTAAGTCTTTTTTATTACTTTCCTATTATTCCTTATAGAGGTAAAGCTTCTATAAAGCTTATAAAGTCTTATTAAACTTAATCTAAAGTTATTTAAAGTTATTCTTATTTATTTCTATATCGCGATTAGGCTTTATAGTAGGCTAGTTTTTAATACTACTAATAAGGCGTCAACTGATAATCGTTATTATTAGTTGGTAATTGTAAATTAATAAGCTCTATACTACTTAGCTATAGTATAAATCTATAAAAGTAAGCGAGTGACTAGTAAGATACTAAGTATAGCTATATAGAATAAGATATATCTATAATAACTCTACCACCTAATAATAATCGATAATTATCGATACTTACTTATATTATAGTACGTGTTTAGGGTTAATCAATTTATAAAGGAAACTTGGGGGAAAGCTTTTAGAAAATGATCTATTATTTCTTTTAGGTATTTATAAAAAAGCTTTTAGAAAAGGCCTCATTAGCTATCTAATATTAAATATTAGATAAGTATAGGCGTGTTTTTACTGTCTACTGCCGTTTAATAGTTTCTATTTATTATCCTATTCTTTTAATCCTCTTAATTTAATAGAGAACTTCCTTTCTATTATTAGCTGAATAGTATATAAATGTAGTGATAACGATATATTAAATAGTTATGCTTTAGATAAAGCTCTTATTAATTTTTAAAAGTAAACTAGAGATAGGCCTCTAGTAATAGAAAAAGTAAATGCCTAAATATAACCATAATTACAATTGAGTTAGAGTTAGAGCCTATTATCTATTATAAATTTAAATTTAAATCTAAGCTAAATCCTCTTTTTTCGCGCTTATTGACTAAGTCAAAATAAATCTAAATAGCTAAATAATAGTATTATAAAGTTAAAGACGTCGCCAAATAAAAGTACAATAAGAGAAAATTATTATTTATATATAGAAATATGTATTTAGTTCTACTAAAGACTTTTTTACTTATTTATATAATTACTTTTAAGCTAAGGCTTTTAATTAAGAAGTTAATTTTAATTTAATAAGTAATATAAATAGAAAGCTATTAAGTTAAATAATGATAATAAAAAAATTAAAAAGGAGATAAGAATAATAATAATTATTTATTGCTTAACGTCTAATTTAGATTTCTATTAGGCCTACGCAGACTACTCCTTATTTATATATAAAGAGAAAACTCTACTTAAAAAACCCTATAATCCATCTCCCTACCTTTTAGGACTCGCCTACTTAGCGCCTATAAGTCGCCTATAGTGCTTTACTAACTTATTTTTTAACCTCTTTAAAAACCACTACTGCTATAACAAGCCTATAGACGCGCTAGTATTATAAACTTTGCTCTACTACTGTAGAGTTATTAGAGGGCGCCTATTACCCGCCCCTTTGCCTTCTATTACCATTTCCTTTACAACCTAAAACTGGTTTAGTATATTTTAGCTAATAAGCTACTAGGTAACCGCCTTAAGGCCTTTTTATATTAAGAGTAGTGTATTATAGTTCTCTATGCTAGCTACTAAGAGTATTACTTCTTAGTTGGTGCGTAAGGGGTATAATAGTATTATATATTTTAGTGTCTATCTTAGCTAGCTATATTTATATCTTAGGCTACCTACTAAAATACCTACCTAGTAGAGCTAATCTTTTAGTCCTATTATTCTATTCTTAAAAGTGTTGCTATTATATTTTCTACCTTTATTAGGCCTTCCTAGAGCCCTTAAGTATTTACCCCCTATAGTGTTAACTATATTATAGCTTAGGTTCCTCTTACCTAAGTCTGCCTTTATACCTTTAACTCCTATACACCTCTTTAGCGTTGGTCCAACCAGTATTATATTACGGTAGATAGTTTCTTAGCGTTCTTTTATACTCTACTTTAGCTCTTTTCTCTCTCTTACTATTATCTTTACTAGCCTTTTACATATCTCCCTTTCTCCTTTATATGGGCCTAGGCCCTAATATAGCACTATACTTCTTCTACTTTCTTTACCTATTTCTCTAATATATCTTCCTTACTTTAGGGTTATTAGTTTATTCTCCTATAAGGCACCCTAAGGTCCCTCTATAGGTTATTTAGGGGTGTCTTAATATACTTCATAATATTAAAATTACGTTTATTTTACGCCCTTTATATTATAGTGGCTTTAATATATAGTTATAAAGGGGGAATATTGGCTTTCTTCTTAAGCAGTGCCGTAGCCGTTTGCTTATACCCGCCTATTATACTTTAAAGGCAGGCTGTTTAGACCTTTTAAAGTAGTTTAAGGAGTAATTTAGTAGGGCCTTTTTTAGTTTCTCTAATGGCCCAAATACTAGATCTATATATTATAGTTAGCTGGACAACTACTGTATATAGTAAGCGTAACCTCTAAAAGTATAAACCTTATATAGAATTAATAATCCTAGATAATACAATATACTATACTTAGCCCTTATAGGCCGCTTATACTATATATACGCTCTATTAGGGCTTACTGTCTACCTATACTCCTAATACCCTTAGGCCCTAAACTGGTTAACCCCTAAAGCCTTAGAGATAAGAATAATATAAGTAATAATAGAGTTAAATATTAAATATATATTTATTAATAACTAGTTATATTTTAATACTATATTAGACCTTATAATAATAAGTATACTTATTTATTACTAGTATTATAGCTAAAGTAGTGTAAACTTTATAGGCTCTATATATACTATTTATTTATTTTATATTACTTTTCTATATCTCTTATAAAATCCTCTACTATTTTATATACGATCTATGCTTCTAGAGGTCACGCCTACTATATATAGCAGTTATCCGGCCAACCATAACATATAGATCTAGTGTTTGAGCTATAGGAGAAACTAAGAAAGGCCCCCCTAAATCACTCCTTAAACCACTCTAAAAGGTCTAAACAGCCTACCTTTAAAGCATAATAGGTGGGTATAAGTAGATGGCTATAGCACTACTTAGGAAGGAAGCTAATATCCCCCCCATATAATTATATATTAAAGCCGCGGCAATATAAAGGGTATAAAAGGAGCGTAACTCTAATATTATAAAGTATATTAAGATATACCTAAACAAACTATAGAGGGACCTTAGGGTGCCCTATAGGAGAGCTAACCAATAATCCTAAAGTAGGGAAGATATATTAAAGAAACAGGTAGAAAAAGTAAAAAAAGAATGGTGCTATATTAGGGCCTAAGCCTATATAGAGAAGGAAGGAAGACGTATAAGAGACTAGTAAAGATAATAGCAAGAGAGAGAAAGGAGCTAAAGTAGAGCATAAAAGAGTATTAGGAAACTATTTACCGCAATATAATACTAGTTAGACCAACACTAGAGAGGTATATAGGAGTTAAAGATATAGAGGCTATCTTAGGCAAAAGGAACCTAGGCTATAGTATAGTTAATACTATAGGGTGTAAATACCTAAGGGCTCTAAGAAGGCCTAATAAAGGTAGAAAATATAATAGCAACACTTTTAAGAATAGGAATAATAGGACTAAAAGACTAGCTCTACTAGATAAGTGTTTTAGTAAATAGCCTAAAATATAAATATAGCTGGCTAAGACAAACACTAAAACATATAATACTATTATGTCCCTTATATACCAACTAAGAAATAATGCTCTTAGTAGCTAGCATAGAGAACTATAATACACTACTCTTAATATAAAAAGGTCTTAAGGCGGTTACCCAGTGACTTATTAGCTAAAATGTACTAGACTAGTTCTGGGTCACAAAGAAAATAGTAATAAAAGGCAAAGGGGCGAGTACTAGGTGCCTACTAATAACTCTACAGTAGTAGAGTTAAGTTTGTAATACTAGCGCGTCTATAGGCTTATTACAGCAGCAGTGGTTCCTAAAGAGGTTAAAAAGTAAGGTAGTAGAGCACTACAGGTAACTTATAGGCACTTTATAGGCGAGTCCTAAAAGGCGGGGAGATAGATTACAGGGTTTTCTTATATAGAGTTTTCTCCCCATATATATATAAGGAGTAGTCTGCGTAGGCCTAATAGGAATCCTAATCGGATATTAAGCAATAAATTATTATTATTTTATATACGATATTACTCTAAAATGCATATATTTTATCTAAATTGTCTAGTACAACTAGTTATATAACCTATTAAGAGTTATAATTTACTAATTAGATTAGTTTTAACTTTATTTTTATAGCTTAATCTAATTATAAATATTGTTTCTACTTAGTAAATGTTTAAGCTATTAATTAGTAAAAGAGCCTTTCTCTTCTATATCTTTTTAGTAAATTAAATAAACTATTTAAATATAATTCTAAGTTAACTACTATATAAATAGTTATATTATACTTTTAATATATATTTAGCGAATTAATATTAATGCGAGTTTAATAAAACAATATAACTATTTATATTAGAGTAATTAACTAAAAAGAGCTTTGCTTTCTACTTGTTTATTTTAATAGCTAATATAAATTATAAGAGATTTAAATTTGCTAAAATTAAAAACTTACAGTCCTTAAATTTATAAAGTTATTAGAGAAATTTAGTAGATTTCTTGTATATATAGCGAGCTTTTAAAACTATATAATAAAATTTACTACCTTACTATCACTATATTATTCTACCACTTTTACTACTCCTACTTTAAATTTTTTTTTTTCATTATCTATTATAATATACTATATATTATACTATGTATATAGTCTTTAAACTATAGCGCTATAGTTATATATATATATAAATCCTCTTTAGATATTTTAATATATACTAGTAACTACGTTCTAATAGTTTATAAAACTTTTAATTAGGGGTTTATAATTCTTTAGTAAATTCTAGGTTATTTTATCTCTCTATTAGAAATTTAATAAAAGTCGTCTCTTCTAAAGATCTTACTACTATTATGCACTTTCTGATAGCCATTGTTATTTTAATATATATCTTAATAATATAACTTTTCTAACTTATATATATTTTTAAAAATACGTTTATATTATAATTATAATAATAATTATTCATTGCTTAACGTCCGATTCGGATCCCTATTAGGCCCACGCGGACTACTCCTTATTTATATATAGGGAGAAAACTCTATTTAAGAAAATAAGAAAACCCTATAATCCATCTCCCCGCCTTTTAGGACTCGTATATAGGGCGCCTATAAGTTACCTATAGTGCTCTACTACCTTACTTTATAACCTCCTTAGGAACCACTGCTGCCGTAATAAGCCTACGGACGTGCTAGTATCGCAAACTTAACTCTACTACTGTAGAGTTATTAAGGGGCGCCTAGTACTCGCCCCTTTGCCTTCTATTACCATTTCCTTTGCAACCCAGAACTGGTCTAGTACATTTTAGCTAATAAGCCACTGGGTAACCGCCTTAAGACCTTTTTATATTAAAAGTAGTGTATTATAGTTCTCTATACTAGCTACTAAGAGCATTACTTCTTAGTTAGTGCGTAGGGGGTATAACAGTATTATATATTTTGATGTCTATCTTAGCCAGCCATATTTACATCTTGGGCTACCTACTAGGATACCTACCTAATAGAGCCAATCTTTTAGTCCTATTATTCCTGTTCTTAAGAGTGTTACTATTATATTTTCCGCCTTTATTAGGCCTTCTTAGAGCCCTTAGGTGTTTTACCCCCTATAGCATTAACTATACTATAGCTTGGGTTCCTCTTACCTAAAATAGCCTCTGTACCTTTAACTCCTATACGCCTCTCCAGTGTTGGTCCAACTAGTGTTATATTACGGTAGATGGTTTTCTGGTACTCTTTTATGCTCTACTTTGGCTCCTTTTTCTCTCTTACTGTTGTCTTTGCTAATCTCTTACGCGTCTCCTTTCCTTCTCTATGTGGGCCTGGGCCCTAACACGGCACTATTCTTCTTCTGCTTTCTTTACCTGTTTCTCTAATATATCTTCCCTACTTTGGGGTTATTGGTTTGTTCTCCTATAGAGCACCTTAGGGTTACTCCATAGTTTATTTAGGCGTGTCTTAATATACTTTATAACATTAGAGTTGCGCTCCCTTTACACCCTTTGCATTACAGCGGCTTCAATATATAATTATAGGGGGGGGATATTAGCTTCCTTCTCAAGCAGTGCTGTGGCCGTTCGCTTATACCCGCCTATTATACTCCGGAGACAAGCTGTTTGGACCTTTTGGAGTAGTTTAAGGAGTAATTTAGGGGGGCCTTTCTTAGATTCTCCTATAGCCCAAATACTAGATCCATATGTTATGGTTAGCCAGACAACTACTGTATATAGTAGGCATAACCTCTAGAAGTATGGACCCCATATAGAATTAACAATCCTAGATATTATAATATACTATACTTGGCCCTTATGGGCCACTTATAATATATGTGCGCTCTACTAGAGCTTGCTATCTACCCATACTCCTAATACCCTTAGGCCTTGAACTGGTTGACCCCTAAAGCCTTAAATATAAATTGCATGCTAGAAATCTGCAGATTGGTTGCGTTTTCTTATAAAGTGGATTAGCTAGTATTTCTCTAGTAAGAATTAGACTCTGTGTCGTTTTACCCATTCTATATAGATGTTATAGGCTTTCTCTAGTATTCTGCAATTCTCTGCGGCTGTTAGGCCGTATATAATTAGGTTTGTATTATTAACAAAGCCTATCCCCTAGGTCGCCCCTTCCTTAAAGGAGTCAAGTAGGTTGCTTACAAAGAAAAGGAAGAGTATAGGCAAGAGGGGTAATCCTTATAGTATTCCTATTACGACTGCAATGGGGGGGCTCTAGTATCTACTAAAGACTAGTAATGTTTCTTTCTAGCCTATAAACCCTTAAATAAATTGTATAATCTATTCTAAAAAGCCCTTTGCCCTAAGGATATATAGGAGGCGCTCGTGGGGTATATTATTATAGGCACCACTGATATCTAAGCTAAGCATTAATACTACGAAGTCCCTTCGCATCGCCCATGCAGACTTAATAGTGGTAGCGAGTAGCGTAAGTGCTAATAGTGTTAAGCGGTTCTTTCTTACCCCCATTTAACTTTATGGTAATAGGGCGTATTCCTCGGCCGTGTCTGCTATATAGTCCGCTATTACCCTTTCTAAGATTTTGCTAAGGGTGTTTTCTAAGGCAATAGGGCGGTAGCTTCTTGGGATTAAGTAATCTACTTTGCCTTCTTTTTATAGGATAACCGTCGTTATGGATCTTCTAAATCGCGGGTAGTAGCCTATAGCAAAGCATGCTTTGGCTATATCTGTAAGCCAAGGTACTATAAGTGGTCCACAGGTTTTTAAGGCCTTATTTGGATATTATAATTATATTAATTACTTATACTTTAATTATAAGAAAAATATTTAAATACTAAGCACTAAAGTCATTTAACTTATAGCGACTTTGCTTAATAGTATTTAAATAATTTTATAATAATATTTATTAATACTAGCGTTAATAGCCTTGCTTGGATTATTTATTATCTAATTTTAAGTATTCTTAAGTCGTTTATTATCTTAAAAGCGTTAATATTATAGATATACTTAAAACGTGTTATAAATACGATATTAATTAGTAAATTTCAAAAATTTATAGACTTTTCTTTACTTAGCGCTAAATATAAGGCTTTTATATATTTACAAAGTGAATATAAATATCGTTTTATATTTATAGCCTTTGAAATTCTCTTTATAAAGTGTATTATATATAATATAATTATATTCCAAAGGTACTACTAGTAGTTCCAGCGTTTAAAATCAATTAAAGTAAGATATTAACTAAATCCTATATTAAATATACTAAGTATATATCTGTAATAAGTCTTTAATATCTTATTATACTTTATATTTAGTAAACTATCTTCTAAACACGTTCTAAAATTAACTAAAATGGTCTTTAATGGCGAACTTATAGCATTTCTTATTTCTACATTTAAAAAGATTTTAAACTAATATTATATCTTATAAATATAATAGTAAAGTTTTTATATTATAAGTAAAATACTAATTTGTTTTTTTATGTACTAAAAGAAACTTAGCAAAAAGAAGCATATTTATATTATTATCTTAAATATATTACGTTCTTAAATAATATGTCCTAGTTAAATTTTAATTAAGACTTTAAAAATTAGATAATTATTACTTGTTAAATATAGATTAAAAATATAATTCTATTATATCTAGATCTTGGTATTTCGTTTCTACTTTAAATAGTCCCTTATTAAAGTATTACCTCTTTAAATAAAATAAAAGGCGTTTATATTTAACTAATGCTATAATATAATTGTAATTAATAAAGTTATTATAAATTTAAGTTAATAAGACTTCATTATACTATTAGTAAAAGTACTAAAGCTTAAGGCTGTAAAGATAGCTAACTTACTAGTTATTATAGAAGTTTAAATATATTAGAAACATTATTAAGTATTTCTATATACTATATTCTATATAATTGCTTTATAACAATTCTATACTAATGGAAGACTAAATTAAATAGTGTTTAAAAGTAGTTAAGTTTAATATATTTTATAATATAATTGTTTTATAACGTATTCTAATCTATTTTATATCTTTATAGTTAATATATCCTTTAATTTCGGTATATACTCTAAAAATATTTTAATATTTAATTAATAATATATTAATAATAAGTTTAGGATAATTATTACATACTTCTTTATAAATATCTTAGTAAATAATCTTATAAGAAAGGAGTTAAACTCTATAAACTCTACTTACTTTTAAACCTCTTTATAATCTCAATAAAGAGACTATAAAATATATTGAAATCGAGATATAATATATATAATAGAATATAAATCTAATTAATTCATATTTTTTAATATTTAGTTCTCTTTTATTTAATTAGGGCTTAAGTTTTTTTCGATAATCTCTTACATCTTTTTATTACTAAGAAATAAGTAATATATATCTTTATTGAAGTGAATTTCTTTAAAATATAATTATATTTGAAATTATTTAAAAATATATTAAAAATATATTTAGTACTTCTTAACCTTGTATAGAGGTGTGAATACACTATATAAGTTAAAATATTATACATGTATACCGTGTATTACACTATATAGTACACTGTATAATTTTATATAATATATAATATATTATAATTCTTAACGTCCTTCTAGTTAGGACTTAAGCTTTACCCCACTATACCAACAGGTTAAAAGGGTATATTGTTTAATCTAAAAGACGATCAAATGGTAGAATCTCTATTTATAACGCCGTTTATTTTACACTTTCTTTAAGCGGTTTACTCGTCTCTATCTTATACTAAGCTCGTTTAATTAGCGAAGAGAGCGCTTTTAGTTATACTTACTACAAGTATTATAGAACAGAACTGGTCGGCCTTTAGCTATATTTATAGTAAGAATAGGAATTCTTTATTAAACAATCGAGTAAATAAGCTAGTATATATATACTAGAATTTATAAATACGAGAGAAAATGGGAGATAAAAGAAATACCTAGTTTAATAATAAGGATAATAGGGATAAAAAGAAAGATAAGAATCTTATAGAAGTTCTTTCAAGCTAGATATATATAGATTTAACAACGATGAAAATGTTACGGATTGCGACGTCTATGTATATACTACTATCTAAATGAAAATTTACTTTATTACATTGTTTACTAAGTATATCCCTTAGCACAATAGCGTTCTACGAATAAATAGTCCGTGCGTAAACACTGGAATTAAGGTAATATGTATTAAATCCAGCTTTTCTAATTAGCTAGTTCTTATTAATACCGTTAGGGCACAAATTACTATGCTAAAGGATAGTCTGTATAATATATAGTATAAGCTTATACTCCGATCCTGGTATAAATATTAATAAAGTATATATATATTTTTTATATATAAAGAGACGTACTCTAAAAACACTATATAATGCTTAGTAATCCGTATTATAAGCGGATTAGTAGTTTTTTATATTTAAAAAGTTAGTTCTTTTTATATTTACTATTTTATATCTTGTATTATATTCTAAATAGATTTCTCTTATATTAATATTGTATTTAGAAAAATTTCTAATACCTAAAGCTTTTATTTAACTATTTTTCTCTATAAAATATCTCTATTTTATAGCTTTGGAAAATTAATAGAAATTATTAAAACTCTTCTTTTAATATCTTATATATTTTTTTATAATTATCTATAATATATTTTATAAGCGAGCGTAATGGTTTCTACTACTCTAAGACAAATATCTTTAATTATACTACTATAATATTAACCATTAACTATAATTGTATTAGAAATAGTTAAATTAGACGATTCTATAATCTTTTAATATATCTATATATTATAGCTCTACATTCTATAAACGCTATAGTACTATACTTTTGTATAAGCTCCCTTTATACAACTATTACTTTACTTTATTTTCTAGACTATCTACTTATCTACAGCCTTCTAACCTAGTAGATCCTCTATATTTTATATAGTAAGGGACTCTAAGCTGTATATATGTGTATTTTTTAGCTCTCTAACGCTTATTTAATACCTTATTAGCCTTATAAAGAGAGTTAAACCCTATATAAAGAAGAGCTACCTAATATATTATTGCCTTAGCTCTTTTAGCGAATTAGTTAATAGCATAAAGTATTAAGGTTAGTAAGCCATCCTAATAGTTAGATATTTAAGTTTTAATAAGTTCTAATAATAAAGAAACCTTTAGAAGGCTTTATAATATCTTAGAGACCTAAGCCCTACTTGGATTTAGCTACTCCTTAGGCCTTTAATATACTATAGAATTTTCTAGAGATTACTATATAGTTAAAACTTATTAAAGCCTAGATATCTAATCACTAAGGTAGCTTACTAACTTTAATGCTTTATACTATTAACTAATTCGCTAAGAGAGCTCAGGCAATAATATACTAGGTAGCTCTCCTTTATATAGGGGTCAACTCTCTTTATAAGGTTAATAAGGTTTTAAATAAGCGCTAAAGGGTTAAAAAGACACGTATATAGCTTAGAGAGTCCTTTACTGTATAAAATATAGAGGATCTACTAGGCTAGAAGGCTGTAGATAAGTATATAGCATAGAAAATAAAGTAAAGTAGTAGTTGTCCGCCCCTTGCGAAGGAGGGGGAAAGAGGGAGGGAAGAAGAGAAGGGGAGAGGGCTTGTACAAAAGTACGGTACTATAGCGTTTATAGAATGCGTAGCTATAATATATAGATATATTAAAATGTTACAGAATTGTCTAATTTATCTATTTCTAATATAATTATAGTTAATAGCTAGCGTCGTAATTGAATAATTAAAGATATTTATCTTAAAGTAGTGAAAACTATTGTGCTTGCTTATAAAGTACATTATATATAATATACTAAGTATTTTAGATTAACTTAGGATTTATCTTTTACTTTAAATTAAAACTGTTACTGATATATTTATAATATTACCCTCTTACTTACTAATATCCTTATTTAATAGTTTCTATATTGATTTTTATATTTTTCTTTTATATTTTCTACTTATTAAGATTAAAACTCCTTTAATATATCTAATTTATTTTAGTATAACATTCTTATTTAGATATATATTAAACTCTTTTTAGCTATTAGTCTTTTATTATTTATATCATTTTTAGTATATTATAATAATATATAAGATTAATTTCTTATAAACTATTATTTTATTACTATTTTAAAATATCTCTTAATATATATATTTCCTCTTGTTATTTAAGTTCCTTAAGCTATTATACTTTTAGTATATTCTTTTTATATCTACTAATGACTTTCTAAGTTCTTTATTATTATATAAACTTTAAGTACTTCTTTTTAGATTATTTATCGCTAATATACTTATTAAATCCGATCTGGTTTTTTATAATACCTTTATAGAATTAATACTAAATTTTAGTACTTTTGGTACTTATATATATTATTTTTTATTTACTCTTTTCTAATTCTAAAATTCTTAAACAATTGGTCTTTTACTTTTACTAAATAGTAAAGTAGCTCCTTAGTTGTGTTTTTTAATATTCTATAAAACAATTAATATTATATTTAAGAAAATCTTTATTTCTATTAATAAACTCTATTTTATAGTAGTTTTAGTCTTTGCCTCTAATGTTTTTATATTCTATTTAATTTTCTAAGCCTTTCTATTACCTTCTTAACCTTTATAATAAAAGATAATCTTTTAATATCTTTAATATTACTAAAGTTATTGCTTTTCTTAAAATTAAAATTATAAAGTCTTTTTATTTATTTTTTATTGTTACTTTCTGCTCTCTTTAATAAATATATTTTATAAATTTAAATCCATTATCTTTAATATTGATATATAAATTCGATTTATATATACCTTAAACTATTTTAGCTTCGGCTCCTATAGCTAATTGTTTATACTATATTTAATATATATTACTATAATAGAAAGTAAAGTCTATAATTAAATAATCTTAAGTACTTTTTAGTTTTTTTATTCCTTTAACTATATAAGTACTTTAATTACTTATATAGTTTTTAATATAATTCTTTATTTACTACAGCTTATATAAACTCTATCTTTAAACTGCTTATTTTATTATAAAGTTTGTTTAAATTCCTTACTCTTTTAGAAATTTAAGTTTAGTCTTTACTTCTTTAATCTTTAATTATATAACTTTTATTACTTTATCTTTTATACTTTCTTTTTTCTATTCTTAGATTGTTTAATACTAAATAGATCTATTAATTCTAATCTACTATGCTATAGTTTTAAGAATTATTATAGTATTTAGTATACTAATATCAATCTATTTTACTTATTTTTATCTTTTAGCTATTAGTAAATCCTAATATTAATCTTCATTATTTAGTTAATTAGCATTATTATGGCAATAACATTCTCTATAAGTATTACTATTTCCTAACCGTTTAACTTTAATATTTAATAGTATTATTCTATTAATACTTTTTTATTTTATATAACTTATGCTATTTATATTTAGAACTATATAGTATATTATATTTCTAATATCTATTAAATTTATTTATAGAGTTTTTTTCAGCCATTGTTATTGCTTTTAGATATCTATATATTTATATAAGTTTATTTATAAAAATCTTTTAATTTAAAAATATATAACGTACTTTATAAGCAAGTCGCCTATATAAGCAAGTCGCCTACTACTAAAATCTACGAAATTTATAACGAGATATCTTAGCAACTGCTTAGTATTATATACTAAAAATTTAATATAATATATTCCTGGTCTAGTTAAATAACTTTACAGAATTTCGCTAAATAAAAATAGATAGTTATAGAGAAATTTAAGTTCGGTCTAGATTTAAGTACTAAACTTAATATCTTTATAATTATCCATTTTTATTTACCACAATTCTTAAAAGTTATTTAACTAGGCTAGAAATATATCCCATTAAATTTTCAGTATATAATACTAAGTGGTTGCTAAGATATCTCGTTATAAATTTCGTGGATTTTGGTGAGAAATTAGATAAGCGACTCGCTTATATAGGCGACTCGCTTATAAAGTACGTTATTATACTTATAAATTAATATTAATATTCTATTTTCCTATATATCAATAATATATTATTATTATTATTATTTATTGCATAATGTCTAATTTAAATCCCTATTAAGCCTACGCAGTCTACTCCTTATTTATATATAGGGAGAAAACTCTATTTAAGAAACCCCCGTAATCCGTCTCCCTACCTTTTAGAACTCGCCTATAGGTCGCCTATAAGTTACCTATAATGCTTTACTACCTTACTTTTTAACCTTTTTAGGAACTACTGCTACTATAACAAGCCTATAGACGCGCTAGTATTATAAACTTTGCTCTACCACTATAGAGTTATTAAGGGACGCCTATTACTCGCCTTTTTACCTCTTATTACTATTTTCTTTGCATTCCGGAACTAGTTTAGTATATTTTAGCTAATAAGCTACTAGATAGCCGCCTCAAAGTCTTTTTATATTAAGTGTAGTATATTATAGTTCTCTATACTAGCTACTAAAAGTATTACTTCTTAGCTGGTGCGTAAGGAGCATAACAGTATTATATATTTTAGTGTCTCTATTAGCTAGCCATATTCGCACCTTAGGCTACCTATTAAGACACCTACCTAGTAGAGCCAATCTTTTAGTCCTATTATTCCTATCCTTAAGAGTATTACTATTATATTTTCTACCTTTATTAGGCCTTTTTAGAGCCCTTAGGTATTTAACCCCTATAGTATTAACCATACTATAGTTTGGGTTCCTCTTGCCTAAGTTAGCCTCTATATCTTTAACTCCTATATATCTCTTTAGTATTAGTCTAACCAGTATTATATTACGGTAGATAGTTTTCTAATATTTTTTTATACTCTACTTTAGCTCATTTCTCTCCCTTACTATTATCTTTACTAGCCTCTTACGCGTCTCCCTTTCTCCTCTTCTATATAAGCCTAGGCCCTAATACTGCACTATTCTTCTTTTACTTCTTTTACCTATTTTTCTAATATATCTTCCCTACTTTGGGGTTGTTCGTTTATTCTCCTATAGGGCACCCTAGGGTCCCTCTATAGTTTATTTAGGGGTGTCTTAATATACTTTATGACTTTAGAGTTCTGTTCCTTTTACACCCTTTATATTATAGTGGCTTCGATATATAGATATGAGGGGGGGGGGGATATTAGCGTCCTTCTTAAGGAGTGCTATAGCCGTTTATTTATACTCGCCTATTATACTTTAGAGGTAGGCTATTTAGACCTTTTAAAGTAGTTTAAAGAGTAATTTAGTGGGGCCTTTCTTGGTTTCTCCAATAGCCCAAATGCTAGATCTATACGTTATGGTTAGCCGGATAACTACTACGATATATAGTAGGCGTAACCTCTAAAAGCATAGACCCTATATAGAATTAACAATACTAAATATAGCGATATATTATACTTGGCCCTTATAGGCTACCTATACTATATATGCGCTCTATTAAGGCTTACTATCTACCTATATTCCTAATACCCTTAGACCTTAAACTGGTTAATCCCTAAAGCCTTAAATTTAAATTATATGCTAAAGATCTGTAGATTAGTTGCGTTTTTTTATAAAATAGATAAGCTAGTATTTCTCTGGTAAGAATTGGACTCTGTATTGTCTTGTCTATTTTATATAGGTATTATAGGCTTTTATATTAATAATATATAGTTTAAACTATATTAAGATATTTCTATTAAAATCAATTCTATATATAATTATAATTTAATCTAGTAATATTAGTATGTTAGTCTTCTTATATTATATTTTAAGTTTTATTTATATAAGAAATCCTTTAATTTTTAACTTTACTTTTAAAAATATTTTAAATAAAAGTATTTTAATTCTTTATTTTTTAATATTGACAATTTTCTAAAGCTATATAATTATTATTTATCTACTTAATAAACTCTTTAAACTAATATATAATTATTATTTACAAATCCCAAGATAATTCCCTTAGATAATATTTTAGTTACTACTTTTAACTATATCTTATTAGTTTACTATACCGTAATTAGATAGGAAATATGCAATATAGCTTTAAAAAAAAATTATAATAGATTTATTAATATTCTAAACGTATAGATAAAGTAAATGGTAAGATTAATTATAGAATAAATATTTAATAGATAAATTCTAATGCATTTTAAAATCTACTGTAAAGAGAAAACTATCTAAGTAAAGACTATAGATTGTTAAATATATATCTAAACTCTGAATACATTTCTTTATATATATTATTTATATTATATAATCTTATTTACTATTTCTTATTAGATAGTTCTACTAGCTTTACTAAGGCCCATATTAACTTATTATTAGCATCTCTCAACTCTTACTTTAATAGCTATAACATTCTAGTTGTTAAGTCTATAGTAATATTTAAATAAATCGCCTCTTTATATAGTTTAACTTATAAATCTACCGGCTTCGTTTATATATTAAATTTGCTATTTTTATTCTATATCTTAGATTTATTATTATAATTATTTATAAATAGCGTTTTATTTACTATTATATCTTTTTTTCTCTATAAAGCCCTATAATAGAGAGTTAATTATATATTTACTATTAATTAACATTATAGCTTTTGTACTTTCTATTATTATCTTAATTATTAGATACACTAATATAACTAGCTAAATTTACTTTTATAGCGTAAATATTAATTTTTATAAACTTTATCATAGATTTAAAATACCTTTATCTTTTATCCTTTAAACTCTTTATTAGCTTTTTCTTTTTTATTTATTTTTATTAAAAATTATATTTATATTTTCTTAATCTTATAAATAAGAGATATATTGTTATAGTATTTAGTCTATTCTTTATACTTTTAATACATAATAGGGAAATTAGAATCTAGTTTAAGTATTTCTTTTTATATTTCCTAATATTAGTACTTAATAATCTAAAAGGCTAACTTTTTCTTTTCTCTAGACCATTAACTAATTTTCCTATCTCTCTTTTAGATATATAGCAATTTATAACCTTTTCTATATAATATACTTCGCAATTATCGGTATAGTAAGATATCTATTCTATATGGTTATATTTTTTATACGTTGTGTTATATTTTAAATTATCTCCATTCTAAAAGTAACTGCTTAGGTTATTTTTTAGCTTGTCTATCGTTATATAAGGTCTCTATTATATCCTATAGATTAATTGCATTATCATTAATTGCCTCAATTGCCTCAATTGCATTATCTTCAATTGCATTATCATTAATTGCCTCAATTGCCTCAATTGCATTATCTTCAATTGCATTATCCTCAATTGCATCATTCTCAATTGCATCATTCTCAATTGCATCATCCTTAATTGCATCATCCTCAATTGCATCATCCTCAATTGCCTCATCCTTAATTGTCTCATCCACGATAGTAGTATTGCCCCCAGCTTCAGCTTCAGCTTGCTCCCCATTGCCCATAGCCGTAGCCTTGTCGTCTTCTTTATCTAGCCTAGGGTTGACGCCGGGCTTAAAGCGCCTTCTCGGGCCTTCCTAGCCAGGATTTAAGACATTCGTTGGCTCCAATAATATCGGCGCCGAGGCGGTTGCGATTATTAATAATAATAAGCTTCGTAGGGCTGAATACGCGTTCGCATTTAGCACTTATAAGCGGGATTGTAAGTATATCGAAGGCGAAGCGGGCGAGATCTGACTAAGAGTTATAGCGGTCGTTTTAGTACTATTAAGGATTATCTATATCCTTAAGATCGGTGTTGTAGAACGATAGATACGCATTAGCTACTACGACTAGTACTAGTCAGGTCCTTACGTGCTCTCGAAGGCCACCAAATGTCTCATTCAGTTTGAACGGGCGTGCCGGCTTTGGCTGAGTAAGAATAGGTATTCTAAACTTGCCCTCATAGTCCTAGAGCCATAGATCATATACAAGGCCTTTTATGCCACAATCTTTAAAAAATATCAAGATTTTTTTTTAAGAAACACCTGGGCAGCGTAGGTGTAGTACTGCCCAACCTTCTACCGGGATGTTTGTTCTCTGCCACCCTCATCACGGTTAAGTATTTGGAAGTTAATCTAGGCATCGTAAGTCCTGGCCAGAAGCCAATCTATCCTATGCGCTATTGATAAAGGTATCTGTCGGAATGTTAGTTACGTAACGTGGTTACAAAACCACGAAGCGAGACTAGCTAATCTGACCTTGGAGCAAACCCCTATTTCTAGACAACAATCAAAAACTACCAACTTCAACACCGCATACATACCACTATAAGTGATATTCATGCATGTTAATAAAGCGAGTATACCGACACTGATCAGTAGACGTACAGATTAGGAAATACGCAATAGCAAAGCTTAAAACCATGCATTAGCTTAACTGCTAACGCATTAAATCGCAGAGCTATCGCCCTATTTTAGTTAAAGGAGAAAACTATATTACCCTTAAAGCTTAAGACCACATATTAGCTTGCTAATATGTTAGATTGCCTAGAGAATTATATCTTTATTTAAAGAGAGCTACGTTATCCTTAAAGCTCGAAACCACGCATTAGCTTAACTGCTAACGCGCCAGATCGCCTAGAGGACCCTCAAAGCTTAAAACCACGTATTAACTTAACTATTAACGCGTTAGATCGCCTAGAGGACCGTATCTCTACTAAGAATTGTCTACAGTATCCAAGAACTGTAGATTCGTTAATAGGACACATATATACCTTTACACCCTCAACCTTAACCTTAACCACACCCCTAACCTTAATATAACCTTAACCTTAACCTTAACCCTAACCTTAAACCTTAACCTTAAACTTAAATCTCTAGAACCTCTATTTAACCTTAAACCAAATATATACAAAAACACGACAACATGGAAATTAACTAGAAGGAAAGAATTGCTAAATACAGCAACGGAATTAACTTAGAGACGGCTATAGATAATAATCTAGCGGAGTATATAGAGACTAAAATGCACCTATATATATAATCCAACCTTACAAACTCTTTATTGTGGACAGTGTTTTAGGAAGACTTTAAGGACTTTACACTAGAAATCTTTACACGAGTACGATTTAATACTAGAATAGGAATCCGTAAATACCTAGTTAAGAGAGGAGTATATATTATTAAGCAAGATAAGAGATACTCCCTTAGCAAGGTACTAACGGATGTCGCTAATAAAGAAGAGTTTCACAAATAGACAGACAAAGAGATTGGTCTAGCCCTTAATAATATTAAGCCAATAATTACTATAGCTCTGCAAGACCGACTTAATGCGACCCTAGATAAGCTTGCTGCACTACTAGCTACTCTAATTGCTGCACTACCAGCTACTTTAATTACTGCACTACTAGCTACTCTAGTTGCTACCCCCGCTACCCCTACTACCCCCCCCAGATCTACTCCTACCGCTATACCGCCAGCTACTCCAATTGCTGCCCCTACTACCCTTCCTGGTCCTTAATCCTCCAATTACAACTAAATCTACGCTCTTATTAACCAACTGCTATAGCTAAGAGAGCAGCAACCATAGTAGCTATAGCAGCCGCAGCAACCGCAGCAGCTATATATATATATACTACCTGAACTAGCTATGCCTAGTATAGAGCAAGGACCTAGACAAGGACCTAGATATAGTAAAAAGGTAGCTATAATTACAAAGATCTACACAGACGACTAAAAGTACAATAGAGTTAGTGATAGCTTTAACTTTAAGCTAACTATCTTCTATAACATCTATAAGAGATCTGGCTTACCACTAGAAGACTACGTAGTAGTATTCCCTAGCATGCTAAAAGGACTTACTTAGGACCACTACTATAATAGTAACCTTAAGTTAAGACCTTTTACGGAAGCCTATAACCACATATAATAGTTCTTTAAAGGGCCAGAATACTACCGCAAGAACCTTATAGAGTGGAACAGCATAACCCTCTAAGGAGTTATAGACAAGAACCCTAATAAATTAATTTATTAGAACTTCTAACTACTTATAGATAAACTGCTAAAGCAATGTTATAGACTACACCTAGACTTTTGTATAAACTGTATTCTTATAAATAAGTTGGTCACTGCTTGCTAGGGAGTGCTAGTATGCCATATTACTGTCTCTAACCCTTTAGAAAACCTCTCTTAGTTAATTAGTAAGTTATAATCCTCCATTATTATATGGGAAAAAGAACACCCCCTATAGGCCTTAATAAGATCGTCTCACTAAGCCTTTTTTATAGATTAATGTTACTATTGAAATAACCAAAATTGAGACCGAAACACCAATTGCTATAGTAGTAATTGCTCTTATAGAACTAACGGCAGATTAAAGGCCAAGTGCTACGTCTGCAAGAAGGAGGACTGCCGCTTATAGAAATATATAGAGGAGGAGCATAATTGGTCTAGAGACGACTATAAGAGACGTTTTATTAATATTAAGGGCCGCAATAAGGGCAACTTTAACAACCACTTTAAACAATACATCACCGCCTATAAAAGAGATAAAGAGGATGACTTAGACTTTAAAGCCTATATACACGACGCTAATAACTCTAGGAGCAATGCTGGAGAACCTAATAATAGTTCTGCCTATATTACCACCTTTGGAGTACTTACTATAGAGGAAGCAACCTCTATAAGCATAGAGCTAGCTAATAAGGCTTATATACACCTGCTTACGGCTTTAGAACTTACTATAGAGTCTACTATAAAACCTTACACAGAGACTGACCCATTCGCCTATAATATAACCACAACTATAGCGTCACAATACACCTTAACGGTCTTTATGGGAATTATAATTAATATAGGTGCTTCGCGTAAGTCTACGGCTGGCTATAACCAATTCCAAGCCCTATAGGCCGTAGATAAGTTTATAAGTCTTAACACATTAACTAAGGGCTAAGTAACTGTCCAATTTGGGATTAAAGCCTCTACGTCTATCAAAACCATAGACATTAACAGCCCTATAGGCAAGGTACAATTCTATATTATTAAAGCAGATACTCCTTTCCTACTTTACTTAGCAGATATAGATAGACTCTATATTAAATACAATAACCTAAAGGACGTTATTATTACTCGCACTAAAAAGGTGCTAGTAGTTAAACAATTTGGCCACCTATTTCTTATATAAAGCTTCTCTTTACAGTCTTATCTAATTAAGTCTTTTAACGCGAACCCTTGCTACTTAACTAATATAGAGCTATAACGTCTATACCGTTAATTTAGTTACCTATTAGTTAATAAACTATAAAAGCTTCTTAACAAGACTGGCCACAGCTATAATACTAATAGATCTGCTATTAAAGAGCTAACTAGACTCTGTCACCACTACTAGAAGTTTAGCAGATCTCCAAGTAGATTTCGCTTCACCTTATAAGACAATATTAATTTTAACTACAATATCATCATCGACATTATGTATATTAGCGGCTCCCCCCTACTATACATAGTTAATAAAGTAACTTGATTTTAAGCTAGCAAATAGCTATAAGATATTAGCACCAAGCACACTTAAAATATTCTACAAATGTGCTAGATTAATAGCTATTTAGAACCACCAGACTTAATTACCATAAATGCTAGGAAGAACTTTATTAGTAAGGAGTTTAAGCACTACGCTGCTACTATAGGAGTAACTATAAAGTTAGTTCTAGTTAAATCACACAATTCTATTAGAATGGTAGAGCGCTACTATAGTCCGCTATAATAAGCCTACTAAATCATTACATCTAAAATCCCTAAAATTAGCAAGGAGATAGCCCTATAAATAGCTTTTAAAGCCATTAATAACACGGCTGGCCTAGAAGGCCTAGTCCCTACACTCTTAGTCTTTAGAGCCTACCCCTAAATAGTTAAATTGGACGCGCTATTACCCTCAGTTATATAGCAAGCCGCGGCTATTAAGAAAGCAATGGCGGAAATCTAGAAGCTATAAGCTAAACAACAAATTGCTAACGCTCTTAATATGCGAAATAGACCATAAACTAATGCTATTTATGGCCTCCTACCTAGTTTGCCTATCCTAGTCTGGAGAGAAGGCAACACTGGCTAAAGTGGTTATTAGGATGGGCTATATATACTACTTACTGTTAACGGTAAGACCTATACTATAAAGCTACCAAATAGGCCTATAAACTTCTACTCTATAGTCGTGAAACCTTATTTACTAGACCTATAAGACTCTGTTAAACCATAAAAGTCTATTAAATTAGCTAAACCAGTACCTTTACCAGCTGAACCTTAACCGTCACTTAAAGCTAAAGCTAAACCACAGCTACCGCTAAAGTAAGGCAGAGGTCGCCCCCACAAATACCTATTACTTACGGCTATCGCAGATACAGTTATTACGGACGCTATAATAAATACAGGTGCATTTACGGGTAATATTGCAGAGAACAATAGCAACACCCAATTTAGCGCTTTATAATAAAAGGAGGTTACAGGCCTACTTAAGAAAGGCATCTTTAAGATTATTAAGCTATATAATATACCAAAGGGGGTTAGACTTTTTAATTTATAGTTTATTAACAAGATTAAGAATAAGGGAACTAATAAAGCCTTTAAGAAATCACGACTTGTTATACAGGCCTATAATAATTTAGAGAAAGAGCTAGTCCTTACTTAATTACTAACAATTTAACAAGTTAGCCAGCGGCTAATTCTCTATATTACTACTATGCTACCGTAGATATAACTCTACCTTTAAGACATCTTATAAGCCTATATCCAGTCTACTATAAACCTAAACCGCGAGTTCTATATATAACCACCACATGAGCTAAACAAACAATTGGGAATTAATAAGGACTCTATTCTAAAGGTTATAAAGCTACTTTATAAAGTACCTAAAGCTAGAAATTACTGGTTTAAGACCTACTATTTACACCACGTTAATTAGCTGCGAATGGACCAGTCTATATATAACCCTTGCTTGCTTTATAGCAACAAACCTTTTAAAATTATTGGCTTATAGACTAATAATACGCTGTTCCTTGTAGATAACACCTTTACAGAGGCTAAATAAAGCAAACTATATAAGGCTAAATTTATGGCTAAAGAGCGAGAGCAACTAACCACTAATATACCAGTTAAGTTTAATAGAGGACTTATTTAATTAGTATAAGATAAGAGTATTATACTAACACAAAGGCGCCAGTGTAAGAACCTTAGTATGGTTAACACTACGCTGGCAGACAGCACTAGCTCTAGAGAAATTATGCATAGCCTACTTACGCTAAAGGACTAGTATATCGCTTAACGCGCTAGAGGAGCCTATATCGCCTTAGTCTGTTAACCAAAGGCTTTATTTAACTTATCCTTTACTGCCCAGGTAACTAATCCTAAAGAGGCAGACGTAAAGGAGTTAAATAAGCGCCTAAGTTAGCAGATTTAGAACTTATATAGAGGTCTTAAGTTTGTTAAATTAGAGGCTAAGACCCTATAGCTCTTAGTCTTTATGGACGCTTTCTTTACTAATAATAAAGACCTCTTTTCGCAAATTGGCTATGTTATTGTACTAGCTAACGCAACTAAGAAGGCTAATATCGTCTATTAGAGCTTAATTAAGTGTAAAAGAGTTACTAGAAGCGTTCTAGCTTCTAAACTCTATAGAATAGCTTACGGCTTTAATATCGCCGTTGCTATTAAGTCTACGGTAGATAAAGTCCTATAGATTAACCTCCTACTTATGCTTTGCACCAATTCTAAGTTACTATATAACTGTCTTATACAACTTGGAACCACACAAGAGAAGCGATTAATAATTAATATAATATGCCTATAATAAGCTTATAAACGTTAGCAGATTATAGAGGTTAAATAGATTAATAGTAAAGCTAACCCTACGGACGCAATAACTAAGGGGAAGCCCTATGTCGCCCTATAGCGACTTATTAACACGAACCAAGTTAATATATAGGCTATAGGTTAGGTGGAGCGTAAGGAGTAATAGAAGGTGGTTTATAGGTTATAACGGTGCTAGGCACGCCACCTACTATATTCTACAGACCCTAAGTTTAACTAGCTAATCAGGATTTTCTATGCCCGGTATAGAAAATCACTATTAGCTCGCTTACTACTAGCGCCTTAGCGGCCCTCGCAATATATTAACCTGCTACCCCTAACAATTCTTCTCCTTTTTTTCCTTAGCTTAGTGTCCCTATAATATAGCATTCTATAAGCTTTAGTTTAGAGGTATTAGTATAAGCTGTAACACTAGTTATATAATTACGGACCTATAAGAGGAGCGTGGAAACTATTGCGTATTGATTAAATCTTTAGCTATTGCGTATATGCTACAAATAGTCTAGAAACAGACTTGGCTTTAAAGTATAGATTAGCCTTCTTAGAGTTGCTCTAGTGTCGGAATGTTAGTTACGTAACGTAGTTACGGAACTATAAAGCGAGACTAGCTAATCTGACCTTAGAGCAAACCCCTATTTCTAAACAACAATTAAAAACTACTAACTTTAACACCGCATACGTACCACTACAAGTGATATTCATGCACGTTGATAAAGCGAGTATACCAATAGTATCTAAATAGACGAGCTAGCCAAAGGCATTAAATCAAATAGAGTCTTGGCAAAATGAAGTCATAGGTTAATTAATTAATGAGACTCCAAATCATTACAATAAATCTTAAATTTGCTATATTATCGTCTCTATTGTGGTCGGATTAAGGTAAGGCGTTTCTAGTAGCAAGGTCCTTCTTTGCAGAGCGGTACATTGCATAGATTCTATAACGTATCCTGCAGGCTAGTGGCCCACGCGGGCTAGTGGCCCACGACCAAAAATTAGAAAATTTATACCTTGATATCTTAATAACCACTTTATAATAAATTCTAATAATTTAGATTTAGACTTTTATATATACTTTGCAGCTTCTATTAAAGTTATATAATAAATAGTTTAGTGGTTTTTAGGATATTAAATTTTAGGGGTTAAAATAAGGCTAAATTACTATATCTTTAAAACTACTAAACTATTTACTATAAAACTTTAATAAAAACTGTAGAGTATATATAAAAGCCTAAATTTAAATTAATAGAATTTATTATTCAGTGGTTGTTAAGATATTAAGGTATGAATTTTCTAATTTTTGGTAGGTTTTGAGGTGGGCCACTAGCCCGGAGACTATCATATATATTAGACAGCGTCAATGTCGCCAAAGCCTTGGCCAACATAGTCGCCCCATAGAAGGGCTGGAGGTCGCTTTATAACTTTCAAGGATGTACCAGTAGTGGGTGTTGAGACGATTGTCTGCCGCTAAGGGGAGTACATTCCGAGCCTTACCTAGATAGGTAGGCTAATGCGCCGTCAGAGTATCTTACCTGCCTTTAGACTAGCCGCATTCTCCTACAGTTGCGGCGTGGATCCTGGGACTTTTGCTGTAAAGTCCCTCTGTATTACCATGGGCTTCTTGATCATGGATGATGGCAGGAGTGCATTTCCGCCCGTAAATACTTTGGTATCTTGACTCCCCTTCAAAAGCACATAAAATCACGCCGTATTTTCCATGTACCTTCACTTTCAACACATTCCTCGCCTACTAATCTTCGTGTCCCTCTCCTTTACGGACCCAAACCCATCATGTCCGAACCCGCGACCTACCCCAAGCACGTCCGCAGTACCATCCATCGCCACAGAGAGCGCTCGGCCTACGACTTTGCGACTATCCACTCCATCGTCAACACCACATCCATCCTCCACATCTCCTTTCTCCCTTCCGACCCCTCCACAGATGTCTTTCCAACCACCCTTCCAATGATCGGGCACATGGGCTCCTTCTCTAACCCAATCGCCGACCCCGCCACCGAACCCCTCGATCTCTATCTGCACGGCCACAGCGCATCCCGTCTCATGCGCCTTCCCGACTCGCCGTCCGCCCAGCCAGAAGGCCTGCCCGTTTGCGTCTCCGCAACAGTGCTGGACGGCATCGTTCTTGCCTTGACGCCCTTCAACCACAGCTGCAACTATCGGTCTGCCATCGTGCATGGCTACGCCATCGTCGTGACCGACGAGGCGGAGAAGAACTGGGCCATGCGCCTCATCACTGACGGCCTTGTTCCCGGTCGTTGGGACAACTCGCGCGTACCGCCGACCAAGGTGGAGACGCTGTCGACGTCGGTTCTGAAGATCACGGTTGTGAGCGCGAGCGCGAAGATCAACGTCGGTGGGCCCAGTGATGATCGGAAGGACTTGAAGGATGAGGATGTGACAAGCAATGTTTGGACAGGCGTGTTCCCGGTTTGGCAGTGCCTTGCAGCGCCGCAGGTGGGTGAAAATAATAAGGTAGTGAAAGTGCCGGAGTATCTAGCGCAGTGGAGGGAGGAGAAGAACAGTGTTGGCGAGAGATATTCGCGTGAGGCCGCCGTGGCAAAGAAAAAGAAATAAACGTCAGGTGTTTAATTGCGTTAGGTCTTCCAAAAAGCTTGCGTTATAAACTATATGCCGCTTTAATAGGAGTAATGAAAGCCGTAACTTGAGCAGCATTGTTGTGTTTCTTTAGTTTATATACTCAGCATGACAAGATCTGGAAGAGCTCCTTTACACAACGTCTTTAAATGTTTCGCATGGCTATATTAGTGCCTCCTAAGAGGTGGTAGTGGGAGATAGGTCTGAAAGCTCGGTGTTGAAAATATGGTTATAAGGCCTTTTTTTATTACTGAGTATCTGCGTGGGAGAGGGTGGCTATATAGTGCATTCCCGGCCGCCCTTGCCAGTCATCCTTACTAGTCGCTCTTGCCAACCACACCAGTAGGAGCCTGACGTTAAATTCCAACACTCGGAGAATCAACATAGCTAATCGGAGTCAGGATAAGCCAGCTTATCCACCGCTTGCCACTCTTCGCTCTCTGCATATGTCTTGCGGATGGGCGCGAGCAACCGATTGAAAGCGTCCGCGACAGCAGCCTTCAGCGCTGTCGGTTGCAGCTTTTTCTGCGCGAAATCCTGCTCGATCTCGTCGTAGGATGAGTAGTGCTTGCCCACGCTTCTATCGTTCGCCTTGATCGTGAAAACAGTGCCCTCGGGGGCATTGTCACTGATGAACGGCTGTTGGTCGCTTATGATGCCCTGCCCTTCCGCCAGGCTCATGCCAGTTCTACCCTGCAGCCTCTCCAGCCGGAGCTCGCTAATGGGGATCAGAACGTCTCTGAGGATGCCCAAGACACAGTTCTGGCTGACATTGCCCTCATCACAGGACGCTTCAGAGACTTTCCAGCGGACTGTCTCTGGGTCATCGAGGAACTCGATTTTGGTGCTTGGGGGTTTTGAGGAGGACATCTTCAGGCCGTCAAGACCTGCGACTAAGACGTTCATTAGGTGCTCGCGTTTTCGGTAGCCAAGCTGTGGGAGGAATTTCTCGGCGTGTAAGTAGAGACCCCGCTAGTAAGAGAGAAAAATGTTAATCATTAGTTACCAAATACAGCAACCCCCTTTTGTTTTCTCTTAAGGTAAGGGAGAATTATTCATTTACCTGGTCTTCACCACCGAACTGGATGTCCAGGTCAAGGTATTGCTCTGAGAGCGATTGCTGGATCGCGCAGAGCATTGGGCTGAGCATTGTGGTGCTCGCGACCTCATCCATCGAATCTCGAGCATCCTGCTGCGTCATGAGCGCGCACATCTTCTGCGAATCGATAATGAACTCCTTGCTGTATGCAAAGCTGGATTCCTCCACAAAGTGCACCTGGGAGAGCGGCACGCCCAGTGTCTCCAGGATTGTGGTTATAAGGAAATGGTAGTACTTTTGTCGATGAGCCACCTGTTCCATTGGATGGATATAATTGATGAAGAAGCTGTAGATGCCAATATAATATACGGTGACCTATAGTCAAGAACAAAAAGGGTCAATGTGATTAACTAACTGTGAGCGAAAGAAGATGAGATCGATGATAAACACACATCTAGTCCTGCTTCCAAGAAATCCGCGAGCTTGGTCAATGGGACAAGATAGCCTATATGTGCTGTACCCAATAATCTCAGCACATGCAACCTTAATTCCTCATGCAAAAGTTGCGCTCACGTTTTCCTGTAGGCGCAGTTTCTATTTAATGGTGAGATTAAACCCTCCTGAAACTTAATACAGAGTGTACGCACCCCAGACGATTTTCGGCTTCTCCTTCTTCGCTAAGAGAGCCTTAAGCGAGTCTGCGTCAGAGGCCCTAAGGAAGGTTTGCCTTCGAGTGATAAGATTGAACCTCTGCTCTCCACTCATCATCTTGCTAGTTCAATGCACAAAAAGGAAGCTTATAAGAAACAGGTGGGGATTCGGTAGTTGTTACTAAGATTCTATAAAGTGAAAATGAAGCTCGAGCAAAACTATAACACGGATGCTTAAGCGCACCTTTGGCTAAAAAGGACTTATATAGTCCAGCAGCCGCCGCCGCCCTCCCCCCCCGGGCCTCCCCTCCCAAAGATGTACCCAAGCGAGATTAACTGACGTCCTCAGCCCGGCGCCCCTCGCAGCTTCTGTAAGAGGAAGGCGGGTGGCGGAGCTAGCAAGTAAGCGTGCAAACAATAACCCCGCAAGTATAATTGGGACTTCTTATACGGCCTGCAATGGTCGAAGCGTTTCCTCTTAGAAGCCCTTAGAAGAAAGCATTAACCGAATAGGGGCCCCAATTGTAAGCAGGCAAGTGCAAGTAAAAATGAACTCCCGGCAGTACAGAACACGTAGGTACTGATTAATAGTCCTCCCGTAGGCTGGCGTCGGACCGTCTCGGACGCTCAGACCAGCTAATTCTACCTTTATCGCCCGCCGTCATTAGAGCGGTTGTGCAACTGGAAATCGCGCATGGAAATTGGGTCCAAGCTTGAGTCTTAATACTAGTAATTTACTATGTAAGCCGTTGTCTTTATTGTCAGCTTGCTGACCATATCTTTCGAGGCCTTTAAATCTACGTTTAAACCACTATTGAATTAATTGGCTGTTGATTATCTAAATTTTCTACTTATGGTATAAATATTAGCCTTCTATTGGCCTAGTAGAAAATAAGGTTTGTACGTAATAAATATTAAAAAATTGACTAGTGCTTATCTTATAAATTATTATTTTAGATTATATTTTAATTTCAACTAGTTCTATAAAGGCCCTACTAATAGTTATTAATACTCTATTCGATATATTTTAATCTTAAGCTAATAATTTTTATTTCTACATATATAGACTAATTATAATATAATTAAAAGTTCGAGGTATATTGTGTAAAACCTTAACCGCGATTTGAAAAAGAATTTTTATAATACTTATAACCTGTTCCTCCTACTTCTATCTATACTATAGCTATATTATATCTATTTCTATTATTAGCTAAGTCTTATAACCTTCTATAAACTTCCTAACTAGTTAAATTACTTATATATAGAACTTTAAAGTACGTTACTAATTAATATTACTTTTCTATATATTTCTACTACTAATTAGAGTATAGTCAATTTATATTTATTTTAATTCTTATAAACTTATATAGACTTTTAAACTAATTAGATACTTAAATAAAATCGCGATTATAGGAAGAAATAGTATAAGAGTTGGCGGAAGACAGAGATAAGCGAAGTAGAGGTTTATGTACATCTAATACTATAACTGGATCGTATTATAGTAATTAGTTTGATAGACCTAGAAGAATTACTATCTATTATTAAAGAAGCTCGACATAAAGAAATTTTTCTATTGTAGATAGCTGTTTTAAAAGTATATCTTAAATAAATACTCTAGTATATAAATGTTAAAGCCGTTTTTAAACCTTATATTTAAATAGAGACATATTTTAAGGCTTTTAATATTTAGTTTTAATATAAGCTTTACAGTATAGGGAATTAACTAAATAACTTAATTTTAAATCTATAGAAATTAAGTAGAATAAATATATAATAGTAGACCTCTAATTCCTAAGTCTATAACTCGTAAGCTTTAACTTAACTATATATAAAATATACGAAATATACAAGGGGGTGCTAATACTGCCTTCTGGAGTATATCTTTATGTTTTAATACAGTGTTAGTAGTTAGTTGCATTTAATAATATATTCTCATTATACTTACAAGTTTTAAAAAAAGTCTTTTTTTAATACTTTTTAATCTTAATAGGTAAGATTGTAAGCTTTGCAGTGTGGGAGAATTAAGTAAATGACTTGATTTTAAATATAGCTCTAAAGTCTCTATATATACACAAGGTGGGTAGCAAGAGGATAACATCAATATTGACAACATCCGCAGTAGACAACGTCATAGAAATAAGTAGTAAGACATATAATGTCAAGAAATAGGTAACAGGGATAAGTAGTAAGATATATAATATTAAAAAGGCATGTTGGTGCATTATAAGGTAATATCTAATATAGTGTCGGTAGTTAGTTACACATCCCCCCAGATTTAATAGTGTAGTTAAAGCTGTAGAAAAACAAATAAAGGTAGAGGCTATACCAAAATAGGAAATTTGAGATACAATTTAGGAGTAGTAAAGGGATAGGGTAATATTTAAGAGTCTTTATCAGATAATGCAGTAGCAATTTAATATCGAATATCCACCAGATTCAATTGCTTTATTTATGCCTTATACCTTTAACGGGATAGGATCTTAGTAAGGCCGTTAGTAGGCATCTTAGCTATAGGAACCCATTAGACATTAATCTTTTTGTCTTGGACTTTCTATCTAGGCTAATACTGATAGACGTTAATATGTCATAGCTTGGTGTTAAGCTTTGGTATATCCTATCTTAGGAGTTATACGGTCTGCATATTGTCGCAAAGTAGGGTAAATTTGCGTTTTAAATTAAGGCCGATTGCTTTAAAGAATTGTTGCCACTAGATAATCTTAACAGCAGCCATAGACAGGGAGAGAAGTTCTACTTTGGTAGTTAACTAAGTCACTAATCTTTATAGGGTCGCCTTCTAATCAATTAGTCCTCTAAATAGCATAAAAAGGTATCCTTAAGAGCTCTGTCTAGTATCTTTATAGTCCGCAAATACTGCATTAAATGCTCTATAAAAGGTAACGTCTTCTCCTTTAGGGTTTCTGAAGTAGACATATGCTCTAAATACTTCGCCAGAGTATTTAATAGCTATAGATTTTGTTTTAAGGCGGTAGGCAATAGCTTAATTTGCTATATCGAGGTGCTTTTAATTTAGATTTATAAGGAATTCGGCCAGCTTTAAATGCGTCTTTGTAATATTAGGTCTTCTAAATACAGCAAGGTGCGTAAGGGAACTGACTTGTTACTAATATGCTAGAGTTCTTTAAGGATTTATCTGCTAGTTAGACAGAGTTAGTTCTTTGGCAGAAAATAGTGACTTAGTAAATCTTCCTAGTTAAATATTAAATTAATTGGCTATCTTTTTAATATAAGAATCTTGGCAGAGCTAGAGCTTTCTACTTAGTTAATCTTATTTAATTTAGATTCCTAGGAACCACTATAGGTCTCCTAGTACACAGATCTCGTATTAGTATAGCAGTTTAACTTCGAATTCTTCTAGTCTTTAAAGGTCCTTCTTGGCAAATAGGACGGCAATATTATCTATATAAAAGAAGATAATAAGTTGTCCACTGGTATAAAGGCAATTTGTACCTAGGATAGGCTTTAATCTAAATTTAGCTAGTATATTAGTAAGCTCTTTGTACTAAAGTAGTGGTAAGACCTTTAATCCGTATAGCGCTATAAGTAGTTTTAGAATATATCCGTTTTGATTAAAGCCTTCTAGGCAGTAATAGTAGACTAGCTTATCTAGTCTTGCATTTATAAATGCGTTTATAGCGTTATACTATTAAATCTCCAAATTAAATACGGCTGCTATAGCTATAAGGGCATAGAATATTTAAGTAGCTAGGGTTACTGCATAGGTCTCTTCCTTAGTAATCTATAGGTCTCCGCGGATATATAGTTAAGCCTTTAGCTTTTATAGGTAGCCGTCGCTATTAAACTTGTATTTAAAGACCTATTTTAGCGGAAGGATCTAGTTGCTAGTTGCTTCTTCCTTTAAGACAGTCTTAAATATCCCTTAGCGTTTTAGGTTATTATATTCTTTTTCTACAGCCTTTTAAAAACCAGTAGTTAAAGGGTGCTTTCTTAGCTCTTTAAGGTTCCTTAGTTTAGGGGGAAGATTATCCTAATATAGAGATAAGATAAGGGTCTAGTTCGGCTAATATCCTTAACTAGTCCTATGGTAAAGCTAGTATAGTAACCAAATAGGATAGATAGATTAGCTAATGCTGCTATATACGCTTAGCATCGAATTTATTTAGAACCTTTTAGTAGGATAAGGTTAGTAGAAGAGTTGGCTAAGACTTTATTAGCTTATAGAGCTATATTAGTTACTCTATTAAATAGTTCTAGTAAGCTTAGCTAAGTAGAAACTATTTTAATTATATCTAAGATATAGTCTTAAGGTCCTTCTAGTATATCGCTTACTTCTAGCAGATTTAGAGATACCGTCCTACTAGGAGTTAGTAGCTGTTTAATGTCCTTAAAAGGCTTTACTAAGTCGCTTAATATAATTATTTAATCTATATTTAAGGTAGGTCTATATAGAATAGATTTATCCTTAGATTTGTCCTTATAGAGAGGTTCTAGTAGACTAATTATCTAGATAGTGTCTTCTAATACTTTCTTTAGTAGGTAGTTAATATTCTAACTGTTAGTAATATAGGGTAAATCACCAGTACTACTTAAGTAGATACAGTGACGTTGTTTAATAATGCATACTTTCTTTTAATTGGAACAAGGAAGGGCGAAGAGCTTAAGGCTCCTCGCTACGCTAGTGCCGCGACGACACGTAACAACCGCTTGCCTTATTCCCGACACTAGCAACTCTTCTTTTATAGTTGCTATTTATATACACTTGTAGATTACTACTATACAAAGATACTAAGCGAAGAAGAAGAAGAACGTTAGGGGTTAACGCAAAGGCAAGGAGCCGTTAAGGCGCTAGTAGTAAGCGAGCTAATAGCGATTTTCTATACCGGGTATAGGAAATCCTAATTAGCTAGTTAAAATTAGGGTCTATAGAATATTATACTCTTACTCCCTTTTAACCTAACCTTTAACCCATATATATAGAGTATTTGTATTAACAAACGTTTCTAGAGCCTTATTTAGGTTTGCCTTTATTATTATATCTACTAGGTTGTCTTAGCCATTAATCTATTAGATCTTAAAGAGTTCTCACCATTTATAGGATTGCTAAAGTGCCATAATATTAATTATAAGGCGCTTCTCCTTTGTGGTACCAAGCTTAACTAAGCACTTATAGAGGGAATATAAGTTGGTATACACGATTATAGGGATAATAGGAAGTTTAAGTTAATCTATAATTATCTTTAGGGTAGTTCTAATTGCAATTGCTATATTAACTCCGCTAACTATTCCGTATATCTCTAACGCTAGAACGCTTTAAGTAACGCGCTTACTCTTAGTTAAGCTCTAATAGATAAAATTGTTATAGATTGTAAAGTTATTCTCTCTAGTAGATTTATTTGTAATTATAATCTTATATTCTAGCTGGGAGCTAAAATCTTTATTATTTACAAACAATCTATTAATAAATATAAAAAGCTTAGTGGTAGGAAGGTTAATAGGTATATAGAGTAGTCCCTAATTAAGATAGTTTATTTACCAGGAAAGGCGCTTATTTAGGGCAAGAATATTATCCTTAGTTAGTTTCTAGTGTTAAGTGGCAATAGAGAGATTAAAGGAAGCCTTAGGTTAACAGATAGAAGCAATATAAGCTTTATAAGCGCGTTACTCTATATATCCTTACTTTAGAGAATTAACGTTAATAACGTTAATCTTCTTGCCTTAACCCTTCTGGCGCAAAGCGATGGAGTCCTCGTTTAGGGAGAGGATGCATCCATTAAAGAGTAATAGTATTATTAGGTTAAGCCTCTCCTTTAACTTTACTATAAGATTTACCTTTACTAGCTTATCTTCTTTAAGAGCTAAGAATTGGTCGTCTCCTAAGATAATTATATTGTTAGTTTACATGCTAATAATTCTAAATAAAGTTCCTATAGTTGTAATAAGGAAGCAGGGGTTAAATATAGAAGTCATTATTAAAAGCTTCTCTTTATGGTACTTACTATAGGTAGCCTACTAGTAAGTTCCTACCTCTGCGATTCTATATAATAGCTTAAGCACAACCATAATCATATCTTTGGGATATTAGTGGCGAGTTTATTCTAGAAGGTATGCTAATATTAAGCGCTAAAGGTACGTCTCTAATTGGGTATAGGCCTAAGTAATATCTTATAAATAAACCGTTATTCTATTCTTTATTAAGGAGGGAGCTAGCATAATAATAACTCGCTAACTAGCTTGTTAAATTATAGGGGATTACATAAAAATTACTTTTTTACTGTTATTATTATAACCTTAGATAACTAGCCTTAACTTCTTAAATAGGGCGTTAGTAGCTTTACCCTTAATCTTATTAACTATTCTTAACTTAAAGATGCGAACTCTATTAAACTTAGTAGGGTTATACTTCT